>Ga0194128_10007390_pt1 | contig 14367 bp, 12 predicted proteins | sample TA2KigCa65mmetaG_FD_148650 | JGI IMG/M metagenome (GOLD analysis project Ga0194128, IMG submission 148650) | Freshwater microbial communities from Lake Tanganyika, Tanzania - TA2015037 Kigoma Deep Cast 65m | ecosystem: Environmental > Aquatic > Freshwater > Lake | place: Tanzania: Lake...
CTTGAGGCCGCCCCGCTACGCGAAAAAGTGGCAGTTCGATCGCTGGCAGTTAGCACCGTTGAGGCAATCTCCTCTCGGTTGGACACGTCAACGATTGCTGCCCGCGGAAATGCGAATCCACCGTCTGCGTTCCAGGCAATCTCGGTGTTGTCAATGCGAGACACTGACACCACGGCACTTGTCTCCTTGCACGCAGAGAGCCGAAGATCGACACGTCCGGACTGCGAAGTTTCCACAGTTGGCACTTCGTCCGACGCAGCACTTGCTGAAGTAATCCTCCACACACCAGTGTCGGCTCCTCCGACTTTCACATTGCACGCCAGCGAGCCATCTTCTGCCTGCTTCCACTCCCCTGCACAGAGTGACTTTTTCGTCGAGACCACTACGACATTTGGCTCATCTGACGCACCACGAACAGTGAGCGTCACTTCGTTCACAAATGGGTGCACCTTGTAGTCGTACGGAACAGACTCTCGACCTCCAATATCACCACAAATCGTTGCACCGAGAATCTCCAGCAAGTATTCATCTAGTGACCGGCCAGCTGCCACGATGGCGTATGGCTGACGGCCAGTTGGGCAAGTGGACGGTGCGCCTTTCCGCGCGAGGTCGTCAAGCTCATCCCTCTCAACTTGCCCGAATCCGAGCGGCCAAATCTGCGCCCCATCGGCACGAAGTGCTGACGTCGCCTCATCCAATGCATCACGGTCAGCATCGGTGAGACCGGACCCAGAACGCTTGCCGACGGGGTCATACTTTCCATCCGTCATCAGAATCACCACGCGGGCAGATGCTGATGTACCCAAGCTCTGAAACGTCTGCGAGGCATAAGTGAGAGCTTTTGCAAAATCGGTATGTTGACCAGATGAGGTTCTGCGACGTACGAGGTCGGAGCAGTCAATGAGATCTCGCACACTTTTCGTGGTCACAATGAGCGGTGGGCACTTCTCGTCTACGGCGTTTTTGCCGCTCCCGAATCCGGCTATGGCAATGCGAACCTTGAGTGACTGATCAGAGAGCTCACGACGAGCAACCAGACCTGCAACTGCCTGAATCTCAGCTTGCACGTCGGCACTCTTGAGACTCGCAGACTCGTCAACCAGTATCACGAGGTCGAGTGAGTCGACCTGGGATGCGGATAGCCGTGCTGTAGCAGCCGATGTCAGAGTTGGTGGCACAACCAGTTGCAAAGCAAGAGCGCCAAGCACTAGTCCTCGAGTGACCCGCTTTAGCCCCTGTCTCATTAACAACCCTTTGCTGCCCCGTGAATAGCCCCGTAAGAGCATAGGTAGCCGTACGATGAATGCGCCAATGAGGACAGCGAGCTTGGATTCCCCACAATGAGCGACTTCGAGGACTACGAGAGCGACACGCCAGAGGAAGAATGTGAGGTCTGCGGGGACCCCCTCTGCCCAGGATGCGGGCCCAGCGTGCAGTCCAAGTTGCTCAAGCTCGCCTTGATTCCCGTTGGAATTGTCATTCTTGCCCTCGTCTTTCGGGCGATGTTCCTTGGCGGCGCTGATTCCGAAAACGACGAAGTTGCCGTTCCAGTTTCAGATGCTGCAATTGGGGTCGAGGAGGCCCCGCCAAGCGAAGCTTCTACTTCCACTAGTTCAACGACCACAACATCGGTGATTGCTACAGCACTCCCAATTGGCAGTGGCTCGCTCACCGAAGACACGATTAGGTCAGTTGTTCAGGTTGTTCAGGTGGACGCACGAGGACCTTGTGGGTGGGGCTCTGGAACGGTCGTTGGGAACGAACTGACCGTACTGACGAACTACCACGTGATTGAACAAACCTCCGACTGCCCAAGTCCGCGTTTGGAGATTTGGACCGTTTCTGCTCTTGATGAGCGACCCACCCCAACTCACAGCGCCGTAGTTGTAGTTGCCGACGAGCAAGCCGATCTTGCAATTCTTCGTTTGACTCCTATCTCTGGTTCAGGAAGATCACTTCGCCCAGTTCCAATTCGAACTACGGCGAATGTGGGTGAGGAGATTTTCATCATTGGCTTTCCAAACATTGGTGGGAGCTCGATCACTATCTCGAAGGGAATCGTCAGCGGATTCACAAAGGACAGCGGTGTTTCATGGATCAAGACCGACGCTTCGGTCTCTGGCGGGAATAGCGGAGGTGCTGCGGTTAACGGAAAGGGTGAGCTAATCGGAGTACCGACGATGGCTAGTGCTGGCGAAGATGGCGAGATTGTCGATTGTCGTCCTGTCACTGACACGAATCGAGACGGCACCATCGACCGATACGACGATTGTGTACCTATCGGTGGATTCCTTAATCTCCTCTCGCCCGCTTCACGCGCAGAAGCTCTACTCACACAGGCAACGACATCAAGTGTCGAGGCCGATAGCTCGACAGAGTCGGAGGGTATTGAGTCTTCTGCTGCAGAGTCTGATGGATATGACGACGAAGATTCGAATGACCCCAGATTTCAGACATGCAAAGAAGCGCTTCGAAATGGATATGGCCCCTACTACGACGGGGTCGACCCCGAATACGACTGGTACATCGACGGGGACAGTGACGGTGTTGTATGCGAGCGCCGCTGATCGTTCCAGATTGCCTGGCAGCGGCGAGCTAGAGATAGCCCTCGCGAGAGGAAACCCGAGGAGCACTCTCGCCCATCGTGTTGCCAACCGCAAGCAATAAGTCGTCGTCGGTGAAGAGAGTCAATTCATCTTCTGTCGGGCTTACGTTTGAGGCGATGCGGCTTGCGTGAGTGCGTTGAAGAACTTCGAAGAATTGCCGGGCAGCTCGCGCGTTTCCAAAAGTCTCATTGCGTTGCAATGTACGAAAGTATCCATGGAGCAGCGGATAGGCAGTTTCTGCCAGTCGGTAACCGTTGTCTTTCAAGAAGCGGTCGAATACTCTTACGAGTTCCTCATCGGAGTAGTCAGGAAACTCAATGATGTTTGATACTCGACTACGGAGGCCCGGGTTGGATGACAAGAATCGGTTCATCGGGCCGGTATAGCCCGCCATCACAACCGATAGTCGGTGACGTTCATTTTCTAGAGCAAGAAGAATCTGTTCGATTGCCTCAGCACCAAAGTCATTTGAGCCTTCTGCATCTTGGGTTCGACTCAACGCATACGCTTCGTCAATGAAGAGAACCCCGTCCAGCGATCGATCTATCTGGCCGCGTGTCTTGATGGCCGTCTGTCCGACGTAGCCAGCTACCAGATGCGACCGCGATACTTCGATTAGATGTCCTCGCGACAGCAGCCCTAGGTGCGCGAATATGCGTCCGAGAAGTCGGGCGACTGTCGTCTTACCAGTACCAGGGTTTCCGACAAAGGCGAAATTGAGCGCTTGAGCCTGTACCCGATGCCCCTGCTGCTGGCGACGAATCTGAACTCGACAGAGATTAACGATGCTCAGAATCTGCGCCTTGACATCAGCAAGACCAACGAGCGAGTCCAACTCCGCCAGTACATTCGCGAGGCCCTCTTCATTAATCTCGAGCCCGTCTTCGAGCTGCCTCTTGGGCACGACGTCTTCGGCTTTCAGTAAGTTCAGATCGGCTGGTGTTCGACGTTCGAGTGCCGCGACCCTGTTTGCATGACGGATCTTCGCATCATCCAACAGCTGTCGTGCTGCTCGTGCATTCCCAAAACCCTCTTGTGTCTTTGCAGCCACGAAGTGACGGGTCACAACTTCGATCACACCGGCGTCGAGCTCGTAGCCATCAGCCTTGATCATCCGGCTGAAGACTTCCGCAAGCTCGCTGGGCGAATAGTCGTCAAAATGAAACACCTTCGAAAATCGACTTCGCAGACCCGGGTTTGAGCGCAAGAACTGCTCCATTTTTTCTGGGTACCCCGCCACGATGACTGAGACCTTGCTTCGATTGTTCTCCATCAGGGTCATCAGAGTGGCAATGGCTTCTGCTCCGTAATCTTGACCAACCTGATCGCTCTCGGTCAGTGCGTAGGCCTCATCAATGAAGAAGACACCATCAAGAGCTTTGTTGAAGGCTTCGGTGGTCTTGATTGCCGTCTGACCAAGAAATCCGGCGACTAATCCCGAGCGATCAACTTCGACCAGCTGCCCCTTCTCAAGAAGACCATATCCATAGAGAATTCGACCAATGATTCGGGCCACCGTAGTCTTGCCGGTTCCAGGTGAACCCTTGAAGACGAAGTGCCTCGTAATGTCTGCTGCTTTCGCGCCAGCTTGCCGGCGCTGCTGCATTACTTCAATGAAGTTTGCGTATGAGTGCAGTTCCATCTTCAAACTCTCCAAGCCGACTAAGCCGTCTAGCTCTTCCATTGCTTCCCGCAACACGGTGGGTCGATCACCCAATGGTGCGCTTCCATCGCTTGGAGTCGTAAGACTTCGAAGTGCGCGCTCTAGAACCGCAGCGTCACTTGAGAGCTTGTAGATACTGAACTCAACGGTCTGCCCACCGCACTTCAGCGTGTACGCAAGGAATTCACGGTCCTCTCTCGCAACTTGAGGGTTCTGCACGATTTTGTCTTGACAATCAATCTCTACGTCTGCGGTCACGACCTGCGATTTCAGAATTGCCCACTCACCCCGTTGATCAAACGATGCGAACTTCAGAACCAATTCGCTCGGTTTGGACGTGTTCCGAGTAACGAAGAGAGCACCAGCCGCGTGATTCTTCAACCAAACGGGCCGGACAACTTCAACGATTCGAAGATTCGCACCCTCCGAAGGGTTTCTCACTCGTTCGGCATCATGGCGATTTACCAAGTAGAGGCTGACCCACGGCTGTACTTCAGGTGATGCCGCACGATGGAAGAAGTGGTGCTGTCGACTCTGCACGTGTTGAAGGGTGTCGTTGATCAGTTGCAGGGGTGGTCTACTGCTTGCCGCATGCACGAGCTGTCGTAACTGGGCGTCGGCGTGGTCGGAGAGCAAGGCTCCCGCAAGTTCTCCTTGCCACCAGAGACTTATGCCGACTGGAACGAATAGTCCTCCCATGGCTTCATGTTCGACGTTTGCCAGAGTGACATTCTCGGCAGTCAAGCACCGAATGCTCGGATCAATCTCTCCGATGATTTTTGTAAGTTTGTCTTGTGTTCCATTTGCCGACTCGAACGAGTCACCGTTCACCAGAACGATTGGTCTCTGTCGGGAGCCCTCAATTACCTCTTCTACGAATGCTTGAGGACTCGAAACTCGAATCTCTTCGCTATTCATCGTGGAGTGGCACGTCCGCTACTACCTCTGCTCTAGCGATAGCCGCCTTTAGATCATCAATGAGCGGGGCTTTATCGACCATCGGCTGAGCAGGATTCGGACCACAAGTGCTGCAGTTCTCATTTCGATTTACTGTCAGCCAAATTGACCGATGACCGTACTGGGCGGGAACGCCCTTTAGGACCTCACCAACCAGCGAGAAGTCCTGAGTCACGGCGAAGATGGCGTACTGATTCTCGGCCAGCGCTTTCTGGGCAAATTGTTCAAGGCTGGTGCCAGTGCCCTTCATCAGACATGACAACCCGAGTCGCACACCGATCGCCGAGATTGACTGAATGTCCGCGCCGAGCGCCACCTCTGACACAAGCCGCCCCGTCCCGTAGTCGTGCGAACCCTGTTCTTCCACCGGGACCATGTCACGAAACACCGTCGCGCAGGCAAAACAAGGTGACGGCGCGTCAACAACTGCGACTTCCCCCGCATGTGCCTTCGCAAACGCGCCAATGAATACGGCGGGTTTCTTGTGCCAATAGGCGAATTGGTTGATCTGAAGTTGCGCTCGCCGATCATCGAGGGCGCTCATAATCAGGTCGCTACTAGCAATCAGTTGATTAAACTCATCTCGACTGAGATCCTGCAAGGTCTTCTCAACAAAATTTATTTTGAGTTCTGGGGAGATTGCAATGAGACGTTCCGCAAGTGCGTGAATCTTCGGTCTGCCTACATCACTCGCACGAAAATTCGCACGTGAGAGGTTTGCATAGTCCACGGTGTCAGGGTCAAGCAGCGTTACCTCGCCTGCACCACATCTCACAAAGTGTTCGGCAACATAGGACCCCACTGATCCGCAGCCCGCGATAAGAACATGTGCGTGACGCATTCGGTCTGTGAGCACACCGCGAGATCGGGCAAAGAGTCCTTCGCCGACCTTATTCGCATAGTCGATGAACTCATCACCCACAAGCACTGGCTCAAGGTCGAGTTCACTTCCCAACTTCGAGCGTCCGGTTAGCACAGTGCCCGATCGTCCAAATGCGAAGTGTCTGGGCCCCTCAATGCCAGTCAGACGTGCGTCAGCGAGTGCGTCGGCGAGACGCTTCTCGGGTTCGCTGGTGACATTCCAACGAAGATGCAATTGTTTGGTCTCACCCTTTCGACCATCGAGATAGAGCACGAGTGGCGGAGTCTCTGGATACGCACCCGATGCTGCCAGCACCAGGGTGGAGTCATTACGGAGCGTGATTTGACTCGAAACCGAGTACAACCCATTCGAGTCGGTTGGGAAGAACTGTGGATCGGGAAGTTGAAGGTTTGCTGCGAGTCGACGTACGTCGCGGGCGAACCAGATGACTTTGGGGAGACAGGGTGAAACCCGCACTCCTCGAGATCGGCTACGTACGGCAACATAGAACGATGCCCACACGCCTTCTCCAATCTTCAACTTGTTCGGCGCTGCCCTGCCTTCTTGCAAGGTAATGATTGGGGCGAGGTATCTCCCCAGTTCCAAGTTGGCTTTTAGACCGGCAAGAAACGACTCCTCGTCTGGTCCTGATGGTGTGTCGTATGCGCCAGGATGTGAATGAACGACACCCTTGAACTGCAGGTTTCTGTCGAGTTCGTGTTGTTGCACCAGTGGTGTGAGGCCCGCTGAGGGTACGTAGGAGGCCCCTGTTACTTCACCCTCATTGTCGTAGACGAAGTCGACAATGAGTGAGTCGCCGTACGAGCCGAGTAGCGCACCGCCTGTTTCTGCTGGTCGAGAGCCAATCGTCGAGCAGATGGTGTCGAGGACGCTGTCGAAGATTGCGTATCCGGAGTCGAAAAGCTTCGATTGCTTCCGGTCACTCGATTGCTCAGTCGCCGCATCAAGCGATCCGAAGATTCGCGGAACTGCCCACACGAAAGGCATCGTCAGAGGATGGCGTCGAAGGGGAATCTGCCAGCTAGTTCGTAGACCGAATACCCGTTGGCCCAGAGCACAGACTTCGCAAAAGCTTCCTCCAACGTACGACATCCCGTCATCGTCGGCTCCAAGCAGAGTGAGCTGTCTGGAAACACTTTAGTCAGTTGGACATGAGCTTTACCTTCGACCTGTGGTGTAACAACAAGTACGCGATAACGAGACCCATTGAAGTAAGCGAACAGCTGGTACTTTTTGCCAAGTTCGCATGTGATGTCGTACTTGAAGCCCGTGCAACCATCACTCGCCACTTCACGTGTGTTCTGCGGCATCTTGCTCTTCGCGAATTGTCGATCATTCGCAAGATTCTGGTAGCTCATGACTGAACCTTCGGTTGGTAGCGGCCGAGCGCAACACTCAGACGAGTGAGTGAGCGAGCAAGGCAACCCATACGCCGTCAGCGGTTGTTGGCGCTGTAGGGGAATTTGCCGGTGTGTTTGTAAATCGAATAACCGTTGGCCCAAAGCACCGATTTTGCAAAAGCTTGCTCCAGAGTGCGACATCCCTGCACTGTGGGCTCTAGACAAAGTGACCCATCCGTAAGCACGTGACTGTCGTGCCCAACTGGCCCGCGCTCGACTACTGGGTCCACCACCATGACCCGATAGCGAGACCCGTTGAAGTACGCAAACAACTTGTATTTGTTGCCGAGCTCGCATGTGATGTCGTACTTGAAGCCCGTGCAACCATCACTCTTTACCTCAAGCGTGTTTCGCGGCATCTTGCTCTTCGCGAACGTACGATCACTTGCAAGATTTGGGTATGTCATAACGATCAGTTGGCGAATACCGTCTGTGGAATCTCTGAGACCGTTCGCTGGTTCTGGTTGACTTGGTCACCCATCACGAGCTTTCCTTCTGGCGTTACATAGACCTTCTCGTTCTGAGGAACATTCGGAGCATTCTCGGATGATGACTGGTTTCTCGTGAGGGTTTCCCGAAGGCGATTTAGGTCAATCTGGTTTGTCATATGGTGTACCTCCAATGGGTAGAATCTAGCAGCGGCGTCGAGGGCTAACTATTGAAGCGACGGCGTAGCTCGTTAAGGTCCGGGCCCTCCACCTGGGTACCGGGCTCGGGCGCCCGGTAGCGAGGCGGTGCAACGTTTGACGGTGATCGGTTAGCCCCAGGCATGGGAATGTTCGCGACAATCGGATCGCTTCTCACTTGGCGATCAGCGGAAGACACCCACTCAGTCCACTGCTGGCCGTTCCAATATCTCAGTGCGTATCTTCCAGTTGGATCAGGAAACCACCCGTCGGCGGAAGATGGCGCGGGTGCAGAAACTTGTGGGCTGTTTTGCCACAGAGGAGTCACCGAAACCTGAGAAGGGAAATGCTGCGTTGAAGACGGCTGAGAGTAGGTATTCATCGCACGTCGTTGGCGTCGGCGTTTGTTCCACCGAATGAACCAGATCATCAGAATCAAGAAAACAAAGAACTCCATATCGCCCCCCTAGAAATATTTCTTCTTTTTGAACCAATAGAACTGAATCAACGAGACAAGAAAGATCAGGCCCAGAGAATAGACCCAGCCAAGGTCTGCGCGATACCCAGGTGTCTTTTCAAAGTTTTGACCAAAATAGCCAGCAATGAGCTGAGGTAAGAGCAGAATTGAAAGGATTCCAGTGAATTTTCGACCAACAGCAGTTTGCTGTGAATTTTGAATTTCTTGGAAACGCTCAAACATGAGCTCGAGATCGGACTCGAGATTATTTCGGATAGATGTGAGATGACGCGTTCGCATGAGAAGATCCGTTAGGGACACCTCCACAAACGGGGGGAACAACTCTTCTTCAAGGTCAGTTGTGTTGCGTCGCACATCGACTTGGTCTGATGCGACTGCTTTGAAGATGTTTTTTGTCTCTTGTAAAAGCGTTCGCAAGCTCACTACCTCCGTCTTGTGAACGGCTGTACGGCGATATAGCTCACTCAAGTATTCGGGATCGGCATTGCTCGGAATCTGACGGCTCTCCGAAGTAACTAGCTCTAGGTCTGCCGAAACATTTTGCTTTAAAGTGCTGACACTCGACTCAATGTTGGTTACAAAGACATTCGCAATCTTCGCAATAGCCATTCCAACGCTCCACTCGGGATGATCAAACAACGTCGCCGCATTATCCAGTTCACGTTCCACTTTGCTCAAGTCGAACTCTGTCAATCTGTTTTGAGTCGCGCGCGAAACTCTCAACACTGTTACGATCTGCTCAAAATTCGCCAAAAACAGGACCGTGTAGAAGTCAGCACGATCATCCTCAACAGATGTCGGTGCCGCAAACATCCCAAGGACGTAATGTCCGTGCGACTCAATTCGGGGAAATGGGTCGGCGAACTCATCTTGGTATCGCAGGAGAGCGTCTTGAGCAACTGGGTGTAACTCGCCAAACCGAAGGCTTCCGGCATCGTCGGACTCAAACCAACGAATCAGATCTTCGCGAACAGGGTTTGTGAAGCGAATCCAACGTTTCGGCATCTCGTTACGCCTGATCCATCGTCTTCTTCTGACGCGCAAACACCATCGCCGCAAGCAAGCACAGCGGCACAGTTGCCAGTAGCACTTCTGGCATCGACATAATGACGGAGTGTCCGATCTTGAACCAAACATCTAGCGCATGAATCGGAGTAGCTGACTCTCCCTCAAGTGCTGCCCCAACGATTCCGAGGGCAAGAACGCCAGCAGAAAGCAGCACGGTGTTGACGAGCCATGGCACATGCGCGAGTGCGGCGCGGGCTTTCGTTGACACCTCGCCGAGGTGGAGGAACTTCAAGATCTTCGTGAACTTAAACAACTTTGCCAACTTTGCAGACTGGAGAACAGACGGTAGTGGCAGAAGCGTTGACAGTTCAAGTGTCTCGTACCGACCAATCGCCCACACCAGGAACGGGTTTGCCAAGATCACGACAACAATCTGAAGTTTGTGAGTTCGCAACCACTCCCCACCCCAACCATGGTGAAGTCGAATCATCAACAATGTCTCTGTGAGAAACGTCAGCCAGATCAAGAGACCAAGTACGTCGCCCATAAGTCGAAACTCTGAAGACTTAGAAGCATGAAGAAACACGGCTGGTATTGTCGCAATTGCCGCTGCTGCTGTTGCTGTGAGTGCAATGTCGGCTGCCACTTTTGCATTGAAGCCCAAGAATGTCTCAAACTCGGGATCAGTAAGTCCGCTATCGAGAAGACGAATCATGACGGTCGGCGTCCTTTGCCTACTCTACGGAGAAGACCCCAAGGTTCACGATTTTGGTAGGGCTACCTGCGGTACAAGGAAGCCCCCTCAGCAGAACGAGTCAATTGCCTCAGCAACTTTGGGCCAATCGGTCCGAGGCGGCAGACTGAGGATGTGCTCCAGTGGTTTTCAAGATCAGTGCAGGAGGCGCTTTCGGCACCACGCAACTCCTGCCAACCACAGGCGCGATTTTCCGCGAAAGTTGATCTCCCTATCGGGTCCTTTGCCCGCAATGGCGACGTCGTCTCCTTTAGCAAGAACAACCAACTTGAGACAATCCCGCAGCAGCCACCGCATGCATGCGTGATACGTGTCGGGCCCCGAAGTTCCGAGTATCGCACAGGCCACGTCGGGTCTGTCCTCTCGTCAACAAGCCGGAACGACTGCTTGGATCGCGCGCTCTCTTTCAGCCAGATTCCTGCGCCTTCACGTCTTCGTCATTTCTTTGGCTACCGCAAGAAACTCAACGCCTGGCGCTATCTCTCTGCTTGCCCCGTGTTTTATGAACTCGTTGATGGCCAGACGCAGACCTATAACCGACTCATGAAATTTGGCAGAGAGTTGAGCCAATCGCCTGGCCGATACTTTGATGTCACTGAGTATTACCTCGAGACAATCGATGCGAGAAAGCGCAACGCGGGCGCATCAACGTTGCTCGAGCGGAACCATCTACACATTTCGAATGGAGCACCACTCCCTGACCGATTCAACTTCGCACCATTGGCGTTCCATGAACACCTTCGAAGTCTGTACTTTCTTCCCGACGCTCTTGTCGTCTCCATTGGGCTTCAGAACACATACTTCCGATACCAAGATGTTCGCCTGAATATCTTTGGTAATCGATTCATAACGAACGAAGTGCCTCACGGAGTGCAGCCAGTCGATTACACGTGGCAGTACGTAAACAAGAACGGTGGACCAGATCGCCGCTTCAACGACAACTTTCAGATCCCAATAATTGAAATCACCGAACTTGACTTGTACTTTTCGGATGGAAGCCAGATTCACACCGCTTTCACCGATGAACGCGCCGTGGAAAACTTTGGGGCGGCACTCCGTGAATTCGGTGCTCGCACCTAGGCGTTGTTAGTCGAGTGGCGTTACTTCGTATTTGACTATCACTGGACCCGGTCGCCAATCAACCAGCGCAAAAACGGTCACCTCGATCGTTCTGTCCTTGATTGCTGAGCGCGGAACTTCAAACACCAATGTTGGCCAGCCCAGGAACGTGTCAGCCTGAACGGTCTCGTTTACGAGGGTACGACCAGCACTTTTAACCAAGACATGAGCTCCACCGCTGAACGCACTGGGCGAAGAGACGGACCATCGACGGTAGATGGTTTGTCTTGGCACGTACCCTCGCGGGGGCCACATCACCAACTCTCTCTCTCGAGTTCTCGCACCTTCTGCTTTTCTGCCGCCGATCACCATGAGCGCATTTGACCCAGGTGTATCACCGGTACCTACCTCCGTCAGCTCTGGGAGCAGTATCCAGCGCCTGTGCCCGACCTCTGTGTTGTCGGCTCCCTCATCTTCGATGTAGCCGTCAATGGCCTCGGGTCCGCGGACGCCGAGGTGGAGGTTTGACTTACCCGCACCCTCGCTGCTCCAGCGGGTCATGCATCTGAAACCTGAATCAGGTTCATGATCTAGGCGACCGCTTGCATACATCGTGAGGGCAGCAGCTTGTGCGTACACGGTGAACTCGTCATTCAACATGACACGTGGTTCAACGCCCGCCATCGCCCGATACCAGTTCACCCGAGAAAGCGTCGCCGCTTGATGTTCCTTGCTCGTTGAACCGGGGTTACAGTCGCCGACTGAACCTGTCCAACCAAGGGGTGGTGGCTGCGAGCCGAACTCACGCTGATACGCCGAACGCACCGCCGACTCGGACGATGTATCGATGATGGCCATGGGTGCTGTCCGTGCCAGCGCCTGAACCTCGCGCTTCAGCTGCGATTCTCCAAGTACAGCTCCGAGGGTCTTGTAATCGCCATCGGGTAGAACCAAGCCCCATGTAGGCGTCTCGGTGATTTCGAAGAAGGACGACAGGCGTCCGTCCTCATCGTCAATCGTCGGAAGCACGATTCCGTAGCGTCGAAGAAAGTCAATTTGATCACTGAGGTCACCGTTGATAGGAACACTCACGAAGTTCACCGAACTCGACCACTCCTCAAGAACCTGAGGGAGGTACTCCGCTTCATCGGCACACAAACTGCAGGATGGTTGCCAGAACCACAGTGCAGCTGGTCGTGCCTGTAGCAGTGGGTGATCCAACGGCCCAAGATTCTTCGTTGGTGGCGCCACAGTCGTGCTTGATGTGGATGTGGGTAGCAGCGCAACTGTCGATGTCGAGGTGTCTGATGGCAACAGAGATGTCGAAGGTGCTGGTGGGTCAGCGATGCCAGCTTCAACCGAGGAAGTTGTTATCTGACTTCGCTCGTCAACGTTGCTTCTCAGCAATTCAATTCCTCGCCAACCCAGCGCAACGGCAATGAACGAGGCGAGTCCTAGCCACACCACTCTCGGAACATGTACTTCTGGAATACAACCTGGGCAAAGGTCGTCACCGCAGATTTCACAAACTTGGAGGTCCTCGTCAACCATCTCTGAGTTCAAAGACTAAGGCGATGAACTGAGCGCGTCCGAGATGATTCGTAAGAACCCTCTATCGCGTGAAGTCCCATTGGTTCCTCTAAACCTAGGCGTTCTAGCTGAATCAAGGCCGATTAATATATCTTGAAGTGAGAAGGCTGTTGGGTAACTCCGTTTATTGGCTACACCACATCTGGATTGCGGTCGCTGTCTCTTCGCTAGTGTCTCTCATCCGAGTTCTGCAACTGAGTGGAGAACGTCGAGACTCCGTCGCAGCAAATCGCGAGATTCTTGACCGGATTGCGGTCCCCGACGTCCAAGTAGGAACGGCACTAGTCCTAATGGCAAGCTCCCTCTTCGTGATTCGACGAAGACTGAAAGCCGGCGTGCTCTCGCGTCTTGGAATCAGGTGGCAACGAGTGCTAGCAGGAATCCTGGTGCCACTGCTAGTGCCATTCTTCATATTTCGAGATATTGAAAGGCTCTCCGCTGTAGAGAGAACCACCGCCATCACGAGCGACGATCTCCGTCGAATAAGAGCTTCCTGGATTTGGATTATTTGGCCGCTTTTCGTTGTTATATGGGGGTCAATTGGTAGGCGTTTGGACTACGCCTTGATTGGAATTACTTACGTCACCGAAGGAACTGCAGCGATTGACGATCCCTTGCGTTACTTTCTCAAGTGGATCGAACCCTCTGTAATCACAACTGCGCTCGATTCGTACTCGCAATTCATTTGGATTGGCGCTGTTGCGTACTGTTTCTCACTGTTTTGCTTCGCTGCAGTCTCCTGGGCACTACTTCACCGCGCCACACGATCCGCCAAGCGAGTGCTTCTTTGATGAGTACTCGGCGTCAGTGCCTTTCGATCTTGGTGGCACTCTCAATCTCACTGACGGCTTGCGGTGACGCACCGTCACAGGAACGCTCCTGGCAGATCGACAATTCAGAAGTTTCGACCTCAGTTCCACGTCCATTGATGCCAGATGTTGTGTGTCTAGATCTGCAAACGGCTCAAGATTTGATTCAGGACCAAGGAGTATTTTTTTCGCGATCCAATGACGCGTCTGGGCAATCGCGTAGCCAGGTAATTGACCGAAACTGGGTCGTGGTGGGCCAGAACCTCCCACCGGGCAGTCCAATTGGTGAAGGCGAGGTAGTTCTCGACGTATTGAAAATCTCAGAAGCTAATGAAGAAGGACTCTGCTAGAGACTGAAGCAATGTACGAACCGACGCTCAAGCCCCGCTGCCCAACTGCTGCTTCGTTAACGAAGTCGCTTCAACTCACGGCGGGCAATCTTCACGTCGGCAGATGGCTTCGGCCATTGAAGATGCATCCCCTGTAGAGCTGACCGTACAATTCCACTAACCGCAAAATCACGGAACCACTTTG
>Ga0194128_10007391_pt1 | contig 14366 bp, 10 predicted proteins | sample TA2KigCa65mmetaG_FD_148650 | JGI IMG/M metagenome (GOLD analysis project Ga0194128, IMG submission 148650) | Freshwater microbial communities from Lake Tanganyika, Tanzania - TA2015037 Kigoma Deep Cast 65m | ecosystem: Environmental > Aquatic > Freshwater > Lake | place: Tanzania: Lake...
CAAATCAAAAACCCCATGCGCGCTCCGTCGGTACTCGGCCATCTTTCCATTTTGCAGTACCGTGGCTGAAAGCAGCCCGCCTGAAAGGCGGGGGGATTAGACCCGGCGCTGCGATACTAAACGGCGATATTGACATTCCCTAACCAGCCGCTTACGCCAATGTTTCCATTGAGTTACAAATTTCCATAGCGTCAAATTTCAATTCTGGAATTGCAAGTCCAGTAAAATCAGAGGTTTGCACTTGACCAAGCGTAGGGGGTCATGGTTACGATATAGGTGCAGAGGTCTAACCTGATCATGAAAAAACTACACTGTCTGACCTTAATCATAGCGCTCGCCGCTCCGTATGCGGCCGCGCAGACTATCACGGGCGCGTTCACCGGAACGCTCGCCGATCCTTCGGGCGCGGTCATCCCCAACACCAAAGTTACCGCAACCAACACCGGCACCAACGTCGCGTACAACGCTCAGTCCAACGAAGCCGGCGTCTACAACCTCCTGTTCCTCCCCATCGGCAGCTACAACCTCGCCGCCGAGGTGAAGGGCTTCAAGAAAGGGACGGCCGGGCCGTTCTCCCTCCAAGTTAACCAAGTCGCCCGCGTCGATTTCAAACTCGAAATCGGCGACACGTCGCAAACCGTCGAAGTCACCACCGCCGCTCCGGTTCTCCAGACCGAGACCACGCAGACGGGCGAATCGCTCGGCACCAAGCAACTGACCGAGATCCCGCTCAAGGGCCGCAACTTTGTGTCGCTAACGTTACTTGTCCCCGGCGCGGTTTCGCCAAACCCCAGCGGCATGAACGGCCGTTTCGGCGCTCGTCCCTACGTCAATGGCAACCGCGAGCAGACCAATAACTTCATGCTCGACGGCGTCGATGTCAACGACTCCATCGACAACCGCGTCGGCTACTCGCCCAACGTGGACGCCCTTGAAGAAGTCAAGGTACTCACCGGCAACGCCGCGGCCGATTACGGCAACTCCGGCGGCGCAACGGTCATGATGTCGCTCAAGAGCGGCACCAACCAGTTCCACGGGAACCTTTTCGAGTTCCTCCAGAACAACAAGCTGAATGCCAACGGCTTCTTCCGCAACCGCAACGTGTCGACGGCAACCCGCACCGGTTTCAAGCGCAATATTTTCGGTGGCACGCTGGGCGGCCCGATTCAGAAGAACAAGCTATTCTTCTTCATCGACTACGAAGGCACCACACAACGCGCCGACGGCCCGGCTGCCGCCAGCGTCGCCCCGCAAGCGTGGCGCAACGGCGATCTCAGCCAGTTCCCGAACCCGCAGATTACCGACCCGACCAACGGCCAGCCATTCCCGAACAAGCAGATTCCTGGCGCCCGCTTCAACCCGGTCGCTCGTTTCCTCTTCTCGAATCCGTCGCTCTATCCACTACCCAACCAAGCCGGCGTCGGCCCGCTCGGCGTAAGCGGCAATTACGCTTCTTCGACGGCCAGCAAGCTCAACAATCACCAGGCCGATGCGAAGGTCGACTATCGTCCGAGCGATAAGGATGCGTTGATGGCTCGCTGGTCCATCGGCCGTTATGAATCGGTCGGCGCGCGGGCCGCTCTGCCCGTCAACATGACGAGCGGCCAGGAAGGCCCGACTCAATCGTGGGTCGCCAACTGGAATCGCACGTTGTCTCCCGCGATCGTTAACGAGGCTCGGTTCTCGTACTCGCAAATTAAGATCAACGACGTAACGCTCGATTGGTCCGGCCAACTGGGCGCCGATGGCAATCAGAAATTCGGCATCCCTGGGGGCCAGCCTATTCCTGGTCTCAGCGCTGTCGGAATCGGCGGCGGTCTCACCGGAATCGGTGCGGCGGCTACTCTGTCCAACACGACCGACACCAAGTACATCATCTATGACAACCTCACCTGGCAGAAGGGCAAACACCTTCTCAAAATGGGCACACAGTTGATGAAGTACAACCAGGACCGCTACTACGCCGGCAACAACGGCGCGCTCGGGTTGTTCCGCTACACGGGCACCTACACCACTCTCGACTTCGGCGATTTCATGATCGACGCGCTCAACAGCAAAGGCCGCGGCGCAGTCGCCGCACCCTGGGGCCATCGCTTCTGGCGCTCGGCGCTGTTCTTCCAGGACGACTTCAAGGTTTCCCGTGAGTTCACGCTCAACATCGGGATGCGTTGGGAGTATATGCAACCGGTCTACGAGAAGGATAACCGCCAGATCAACGTCGATACGTTCGCGGGCACACTTGTTCGTACCGACGGTCCGCTCGGACGCGCGACCTACAATCCGTATAGGAGGCAGTTCATGCCCCGAATCGGCTTTGCCTGGACGCCGAACCAATTCAACAACAAGCTCGTCGTTCGCGGCGGCTACGCCTATCAGAGCTTCATGGAAGGCACGGGCGCAAACCTCCGCCTTCCTCTCAACGCTCCTTTCTTTGTCGAAACCGACTTCGCCTACGATCCTCGCACGCCGGGATCGATCCGCACCGGTTTCTCCGACGTCGTGACCCAGAACATCACCCTGGACATGCAACGCCCGGCGTCGGCCGGCGTCACGCCGCAACTCCAGGGCCGCGCCTGGGATTTGAACCTCCGTCCGCAAACAACCAGCCAGATCAACTTCACCACCGAGTATCAGTTCGACAACTCGACTTCGGTTCAAGCTGGCTACGTTGGTCAGAAGGGCACTCACCTGGTCGCTCCCGTCGAGGCCAATCAGCCGGTCGCGGGTGTCGGTCCGTTCTCCTCCTGGACGAACCTGAACCTTCGCCGGCCGCTGATCAATCGTCTGCCCAACCTCGGCAACATCGCCCGAACCGAGTCTTCCGCCACCATGGATTACCACTCGTTGCAGGTCGTCGCTCGCCGAAAATTCGCCGCCGGTTTCGATTTCCTGGCGTCCTACACCCACGGCAAGACGCTGACCGACAACCTTGGATATTACGGCTCCGGCTTCACCGCTAGTGAAGGCGCCTACTGGCAGAACGCCTACGACCGCCGCTCCAACCGTGGTCCGTCGTTCTTCGATGTCCGCAACAACTTCACGATCGCCGGCTCCTGGTTCGTCCCAGTCGGCAAAGGCAAGAAGTTCGGAAGCGGCATGAGCAAAGCGGCTGACTTAGTGCTGGGCGGCTGGAACGCGAACTACACGGTCATGACCCGCTCGGGCCTGCCAATTACGGTTCGTGCCAACGACCGTACCGGTCAGGCTGTCCGTGGCAACGTCCGCGCCAATCGCTACCGCCCGTTCGAAGTGAACAAGTCGCTCCGCACGGTTGACAACTGGTTCGGCCTTCCGACCGATACCGCCGCTCGCGGCGCGGTCTTCTGTGCCGGCGGCGTCAACAACGGCACCTGCGCCTACGGCCAGCCGGCCGACGGATCCTTTGGCAGTTCCTCCATCGGCACCGAGCGTGGCCCCGGCTACTTCTCGTCCGATATCTCGATCGGCAAACGTTTCAATGTTACGGAATCGAACTACATCGACTTCCGCATGGAAATGTTCAACGCCTTTAACAACGTCAGTTGGGCTCCTCCCGGATTCAACATCGGTGCACCCGCCGGTGTCGGCGCGATCGGCGCACAGGTCCAGGATCCCCGCGCAATCCAGTTCGGTCTGAAGTACTTCTTCTAAACCCAACCGGACAACCAAACAAAAACGGCCGCCAACCAGCGGCCGTTTTCGTTTTTGCACCAAGCCTCATAATGAAAAACGTGCCCGCCGAACTCCGCCTCCGCATCGTCCTCGAAAAACCGCCCGCTGGCGTCGACTATGCTTTACAGAAAGGCTCCGGCTCAAACTATCAAACCGAGCAACTCCAGCGCGGCGCCGGCAACGATCTCCGTTTCGAATTCGCCCTCTCAGAGACTTTGCGCGGCCCCTACGTCCAAGGCCCAGCGGGCGGCAAGTTCGTCTACATCGACATCGGCCAAGCCGCGGGCCAGCTCGGCACGCCATGGTCGCGCCGCTTGAAAGTCCCGCTCGCCGGCATCACTCCGGAGTTGATCGCCGCGGGCGCGATTCTCGAAACCCGCGTGATCGGCACCGCGCGCGATGGCGGCCCGGCTTGCGCCACGCCCAAACCCTTCGCCGGTTGGCGCGCCGTCAAACGCTGACGATCGGCGCGGCGTTGTCTTCGTACTTCCGCTGCTGCTCCGCCAACACCCGCTTCATCTTCAGCAAAATCTTCGGATGCGACTCGCTTCGATCGCGCAACTCCCACGGATCGTCGATCACATCGAACAGCTGAAACCGCGCAGCCTTCGGATACCAGATCAACTTCCATCGCTCGCCGCGCACCATGCGTTGAATATCCTTGTACACGGCAAACGCATAATCGCGCACCTTCGCCGATCGCCCGCGAATCACCGGCGCAAGCGACAACCCTTCGACTCCCGTGGGCACAGGCACGCCCGCCAGATCGCACAGCGTCGGGAACAGATCGTGCATGTGCGCGAGCGCCGCCGACCGCCCCTTGCGAATCCCGGGCCCCGCGAAAATCAGCGGCGATTTGAAGTGCTCATACAGATTCTGTTTGCCCATCAACCCGTGCCGCCCGCCGACGGCCAGCCCTTGATCCGACGTAAACAAAATGATCGTGTTCTGTTCGATACCCTTCTTCCGTAGCGCCTCAAACACGCGGCCGAGGTGATGATCGAAACAGGTGATCGTCGCGTAGTAATCGGCCAGATGCCGCCGCATCTCCTCGGGTGTGCGCGGAAACGCCGCCAGCATCTCATCGCGGATCTTCAGTTCACCGTTGTCGAACGGATGCTCGGGCATGTAGTTCTTCGGAAGAGTGATCTTCGCCGGATCGTACATCGCCGCGAACTGCTTCGGCGCCAATCGCGGATCGTGCGGCACCGGCGGCGCGAGGTAGATGAAAAACGGCTGTGCGCCCGCGGCTTCAATCCACTGAATGACCTGATCGGAATGCCGTTCGCTCTGCTCGGCGCGGGCGTCCTTGCCCTCTTGCGAGTAAACCTTGGTCTGAAAAACTTCGCTCGCGGGCAAGTAGGTGTTGCCCCGCTTGCCGTGGTGAAAGGTCCGGTAACCCGCGGCTTCGAACGCCTTGGCGAGAAGCGGCAGCCCTTCGGGAGGCTTATCATTGCGGGCCGGAATGTGAAAGACCGAACGCCCGGTCATCAACATCGTTCGGCTCGGCAGACACATCGCCGGAATCATGCCGCCCTGTGAGTAGAGATTCGAAAACACGAAGCCGCGCCGCACCAGCGCATCGAGTGTTGGCGTCCTGATCTCCGGATTTCCCAACGCCGCGATCGTGTCGAAGCGTTGATCGTCGGTGTTGATCAGCAGGACGTGCGGCTTCGGCGCGGCTTGCGCGGCGAGAGCCGAAAAGAGAAAAGATCGTCTGGTCATCAGTAGTACAACTTAAGCCCAAACTGAATGATGCGCGCGGCCTCGGCCGAATTGATGCGGCCAAAGTCGGGCTGACCGAAAGTCGTACCCGACGGGTTAGCGAAATTCACGTGATTGAATGTGTTGAAGAATTCGCCGCGCAATTGAAACCGTACGCGCTCATTCACATGGATATCCTTTAGAAGCGACACGTCCCAGGTATGCAACGGAGGGCCGAGATTGTCCGGCAAGAAGCGGCTGGCGTTACCAAACGCGAACGGCGGCGCGTCGGCGAAGGCGGCTGGATTGAACCACCCGTTGATCCGCTGCTTGGTCGATCCGCTCGTGGCGCTCTTGATCCCCGTCGAATTCGGCCTCTGCCCGCCGCCCTGCGACGCCGTAGTGTTGTTGCGTGAGACAACCGCAATCGGCGACCCCGCCTACAGCGATCCGATCCCATTCACGCTCCACCCACCCACGACACGATTCACAACACCACCGTGATTCAGGAACCGCTTCCCCTTGCCAAACGGCAATTCCGCCTGGAAGTTCAGCGCCAGCACATGCGGCACATGCGAACCGGATAGCGAACGGTCCAGGTCGCGCCGGTTGTTGTTGGTGTAACCAGGATTTTGATCGCCGAGGAAGCCAGCCACAGACGACACGTCGTCAAGCGTCTTCGACCACGTATAAGCCGCCAAGAACTGCAATCCGTTCGAATAACGTTTGCGGAACTTGCTCTGCAACGCGTGATAACTCGAGTGCGCCTGCGATCCCCACTGATGCGTCACGCCGGTGAAAATCGGATACGGCCGGAGCAGTTGCGCGGCGGTGGTCGTTTCGCGGCCGAGCCCCGTCGCCGCTGGCACAACGCCGAAGAACGGATTCGCGACGACGGTGTTCAACCCATCGCGCAACGCCAGCGCCGAGTCCGGAATCTGATTGAGATTCGAATTGGCCTGCAGCTTCACGCCGCTGTTGCCGGCATATGCGATGTCGAACAACGTCGAACCGGGGAGTTCGTATTGCACGTTAAAATTCCATTGCACCGAGTACGGCACGCGGTCGTACCGCAAGTTGGCGTTGATGCCCTGGCCGATAAAAGTCAACAACCCGTTCGCGCCGTTCTCGGGCACGATGAACCCATCGGGGAACGGATTGCGCAGCGTGGCGTACGGCGTGCGTCCACCGTCGATCGACGAGTTGTATGGCGTGATGGCGTTGAAGCCGAGCGCTCCAGCGGCCGCAGGACTCGGCCCTGTCCCCGTGGTCGGCGAATAGAAAAATCCCGAGCCCGCGCGCACAATCAATCGCGGCGTCACTTTATAGGCGATGCCGAGCCGCGGCGCGAAGTTGTTGCGATCGACATCTTTGATCCCGCGAGGCGCGCCGGGCGTGCGAGAGCCGGCAAACACCAGACCGCCCCGCTGCTGCGCAAAACCGCGAACGCTGATTGGAAGCGGCGCGTTGAGATCGAACCACGACGTGCGATTGAATCGCTCGGTCATCGGCAAGTCGGTGTCCCACCGCACGCCGGCGTTCAACGTCAACCGGCTGTTCACGCGCCAGTCGTCCTGCACGTAGAAGGCCGCGTAGGCGACTTGCAGCGACAACGACGGCTCACTGCGCATCTGCCCGTCGCTGGCCAAGCCGAGCAGCATCGACGCGATCGCGTCGCCGCCGCCGGTGCGATTGAAAAAACGCCGCGTGAAACCGTCGTTGAACGTATAGTTGCCGTTCGGATTGTTCGGCCGGAAATTCGACACGCGGTTCAAGCGATACGTGCCGCCCAGCTTAAACGTGTGTGTGCCTTGCAGCTTCGCGGCGTCACCGGTCCAGGTGTGCGTCTCGAACTTGTTGCCGACGATATAGCTCGATTCCGGCCCGAGTTGCGAGTAGCCCGTCACCGAAACCGTTGGGAAGATCGGAAACTGTGCGACCGCTTGCACGGCGGCGGGGAAACCAAGTTCGCTCGACGTGATCGTGTTCTCCAGCGGTCCGCGCGGATTCGAGTGATACGAATAGCCGTAGTTGCCGTGCAGCAGCCAGCCTTTGAACAGATACGAGTCATCGATCGTGCCGCTCTTGTTGCGGGCGCCCGTGAATCCCGGCGTCGCGGTGGCCGCGTTGCCGTAGTGATTCGGCGAGTTCGTCGTCGCGCTCTCCCAGGAAAATCGCCCGAACAGGTTCTGATTGTCCGAGATGCGGCGGTCGATCTTCGTCGAAACGTTGTTGCGCCTCGTCCTCGATCCGGCTTGCGAGAAGAAGTTATTAACCAAACCCGCCCGATTCGCGCTTGGATAAAACGACGCCATCTTCGCGCCGACGAGATCGATGCGCGAGGCCGGGATCCGGTTGCCGGCGAACGGGCGACGCTCGCCAGCCGCGTCGATTGTCGCCGGATCGTAGATGGTTCCGCTGATCGCCGAGAAATCGCCCTGCCGCATCGCCGCGGTCGGAACCGAGAAAGTCTGCTCGCCCGGATTCACCTGTCGAATCCCCTCGTAGTTGAAGAAGAAAAACGTCGTCTGCCGCGAGCGCGTCAGCGGTCCGCCGGCTGTCGCGCCGAACTGGTTGTAGCGGAACGCCGCCTTCGATCGCCCGTTCAAATTGTTGAAGAACCCATTGGAGTCGAAGACGTTGTTGCGCAGAAATTCGTACAGTACGCCGTGGAACTCGCTGCCGCCGGACCGGTGCACCATGTTGACGACCGCGCCCCCGGTGCGCCCGTACTCAGCCGACATCGAATTGGTCTGGACCTTGAACTCTTGCAGCGCATCTGGCGACGGAACGTAGGCAGGCTGGTTGTAACCCATCACCTCTTGCGGCGAGCCGTCGAGCATCACGGCCGTCGAAACGTTGCGCCCGCCATTTGCCGAAAAGCCAACCGCGGCGATGCTGCCGCCGCCCGAACCGCTGCCGCGAAACGAAGTATTCGTGTTGATGCCTGGCGTCAACGCCACCAACTGCAACACGTTTCTCCCATTCAGCGGGAGGTTCTCGCTCGTCAGCGAGTTCACCACTTCGCCCAGCGTCGAACTCGCCGTCTCCAGCAGCGGCGTCTCGGCGGTAATCTGCAACGACTCGTTCACCGAGCCCACTTCCATAGGCACGTTCAACTCGGCGACTTGCGCCACTTGCAGAACCAGTCCGTCGCGGTTGAACTTCTTAAAGCCCTTCGCCTCGACGCTCAGCTTGTAGTTACCGGGCGGAATCTGGAAGAAAACGTAGGCGCCCTGATCGTTTGAAGTCGCCGTCCACGGGCGATTCTGACCGATGTTCGTCAACGTCAGCAGCGCGTTCGGAACGACGGCGCCGGTGGCGTCCTGCACCACGCCGCGCACGGAAGCCGTTTGCGTCTGGGCCAACATCGCCAGCGCCCCAAATACCAATAGCAGAAGTTTCATTCACTAACCTCTCGGGATAAAGCTAGCATATGCCCGTCAACGCTTGTACAAAAAGATCGTGTGGCTGCGCCCCTCGCCGTCGTCTTCGATGATCTCTTGCTTGTCGTACTTCCAGCCGCCGACTTCGAAGTCGTGGGCGACAATCCGCGCGCCCTTCTTCAACTGCTTCTCCAGCAACGGCCGCAACTTTTCGTTCGCCACCGGCAGCAGATAGACGGTGATCACATCGGCGCTCGAATAGTCCTGCTGCAGCATATCGCCGTGGATGATCTTGGCTTTGCTTGCCAGGTTCATGCGTTTGATGCGCTCGGAACTCTGTACGGCCAGGTCCTTGTCGAACTCCACGCCCACCGCATTCGCGCCGAACTTCTGCGCCGCCATGATGACGATGCGCCCGTCGCCGCTACCCAGATCGAAAACCGTCTCACCCTTCTTCACCACCGCGAACTGCAGCATCTTTTCGACAACCAGTTCCGGCGTTGGATAATAGGGCGCCAGTTTCTCGCCCTTCTTGGCTTCCTGCGCGCCAAGCGGGGCGGCCCCCAGGGCGGCGATCAACTCACGGCGATTTGTCATTCGAGTTTTCCTCACTGCTCGATATAAAGACGCACTCTGTTGGTCGTAGAGTTGCCGGCTTCGAGAAACAATTCCGACGTTCCCGCGTTCACTACATCGGGTAGTTTCACTTCGACGAGATAAAATCCGACGTAGCCCGGCGCCAGAACCGCTTTCACGACTTCCACCGGCGCTCCGTCGAGCCACGCCTTTACCTGCGTCACGACGGCCGGTTGATTCTCCGCGGGTCCCGCCACGCCGGCCGGCCAATCGGGCCGTACGCGCCCCAGTCCGCTCGCCAACACCTGCAGGACCGATCCCGAACGGCTCGGATTCTGCGCGTCAATCAACACGCCCGTCGCCGCGTCCATCAACATCGGCGTGCCGTCCCGGTCGACCAGAATTGCCGGCGCGGCGGGTCGCAGGGGAAGGACGGTGGGAATAATAGTCCCGCCCGCTTCGAGCGCCAGTGTCACCGTCGGCCCGTCGAGATCGAACGGCAACTGCACCTGCGATTCGCGCTCGCCCGCCGACAACACCGTCGCCGGACGGCCGCCCGCGCGCACACCGGTCAACTTCGCGCCGAGAATACTCACCAACGCACCTGGCGCGGCCGGACGCTCCGCCCAATCGGCTGCGCTGACCACGCGAATCGTCGATTGCTTGTGCGGCGCAGCGCCGTAGAATACGCCATGCCCGTGCACGGCGGCATAAACCGTCTGACCGAGCGCGTCGACTTTGACATCAAGCACCGGACCCTCCGGCAGCGCGCCGTCCGTCTTTTTCCAGGGCGCGGGAATTGCCAGCGCGGTCAAGTCGGTCGTCGTCCAGAACACGCCAGCGGCCGTGGCGGCATACACAGCGCCTGACCGAAAATCCGCCGCCACCCCGTATACGGCATTCGTGCCGATGCCCGAAGAGATGTCATACCAGAACAGCCCGCCGTTGGTGGTTTGCAATACGACCGGACCCGCCCCCTCTCGCCTCAAGGCAACCAGCGCGCGCCGCGGCTCCTGTGGATCGATCACGAAACTTTCGACGGCAGCGCCTTCATTCCGCGCCGGCGGCATCCACGACGCGCCACGATCCAGCGACACAAACACGCGGCCATCGGCCGCACCGGCATACACAACTTCGCCGCCAATCGCGATCGTCGTAATCAGAGCGCCAAACTCGCGCGACAGCGCCGCTTTCGCTTCCTGCTCGACCGCCAGCACGCCGCCAACCGGTTGCCAGGCCGTGCGCTCACCCGGCGCCCATTCGAATACGGCGGGCGTGACGGTCGCCGGCGCGAGCATCGCCACACGCAACCCCGACGCCTCGCGCGGCAAACTCACGATCCGCCGCACCGGCAACTGTGGCAGGCCCGCGTTCAGACTGCTCCACGAAGTTCCACCGTCCACCGATTTCCAAAGCCCTGTCGCCGCCGCTACGATAATCTCTTCCGCGACTCCCGGCCGCACCGCCACCGCGCGAGCAGGTCCGCCAAGCAGCGACGACCGCTTCCATATCGTCAGATTGCGCCAACTACGTCCGCCGTCTTCCGATCGCCACACATTCTGGCCCGCGGCATACAGCCACCCGGCGCGCCCCGTCCCCGCAACAGTCGCTCCTGGCTCCGGCAACCGAGCGGCAATACCCGCAATCTGGGTAACTGGCTCGTCCAAGGCAGCCTTCCAGGATTCGCCGTCTTCACTCGCCAGCCATCCGCCCATCGGCGCGCTTGCAAATATCCGGCCCCCATCCGCCGACCACCCGGCGCGCTCAATCGGCCCGGTCGCCAGCCCGCTCAAACGCAAGTCGATCGCCGCATTGCCAAGCCGCCGCCACTCCGCAAACAGCGTAGGAGACAGCAGCAAGGCCAGCCAGATTGTCGATCGGTAAATCATCCGTTATTGTATGAAGACGCTACAGAGTGTCGTTTTGGACTCAACAACTGTGTCCATTGTATCCACTTCCGAAGCACGATCTCTCCTCTTCTATCGGCCCCGGCGCCGAAAAACTGTTGATTTTGTTCATCTTGGCAACCTGCCCTGCAAAGGACCCCTTTTTGCTATGCAATTTTAGTGGTAGGATTGGAATGCTGGGTTAGGTTCCACCAAAAGTTACATGCTATCGGTGTCGACAATTCGGAAATGCTTCGCGTTCGGCGCGGTCATTACGGCCCTGCCCGCCTACGCCCAGTTGCCGTCTCTGTTCCCCGAAGCGCAGACCTACTCGGCCAAGGTCGTCCAATTGAATGGCCAGGTTTCGGTGCTTAAGAACCGCGAACCTTGGGCGCTCAACGTCGGTGACTTCGTGCAGCGGCGTCAGGAGATCGTCACCGGCGCAACCGGGTACGCACTGTTCCAGGTTAACGACGGATCGACGTTCGAAGTCTTCCCGAACTCGCACGTCATCTTCCGCAACAACGCCGGCGAGTGGAAAGATCTTCTCGACCTCTTCCTGGGCCGCGTGAAAATTCATATCCAGAAATTCGGCGGCCAGCCGAACCCGAATCGCGTTACCACGCCAACGGCGGTCATCTCGGTGCGCGGGACAATCTACGACGTCCAAATCGAAGACGAAGACGGCACTACGCTCGTGCTTGTCGAAGAAGGTCGCGTCAACGTCCGCCACGCACTCATCCGAACCGACAATGGCAGGGAACTTGGCGAAGGTGAATATCTGCGCGTCTACAAGTCGCAGCCGCTGGCTCAGAAAAACCTCGACAAGGGCGGCCTAATGCGCCGCGCCTTGCAAATGGCGAGTGATGTCGCCTCCAACGTCCTCTATCGACTCCCGCGCAATGGCGGCGCCGGCGGCACAACACCGGCGCCTGCCCCAGGTGGTGGAGGACTTCCCGGCGACACCGGTGGGTCTACACCTCCTCCCCCACCACCACCTCCCCCGCCGCCTCCTCCGCAGTAGCGCACAGGCGAGACGAAGCGAGTCCGTTGTGCGCGATCTCCTAGAAAGCCTATCTTAGAAGAATGAGGCTTCTTCCTGTCCTCGCGGCGTTGGCCGCAGGCCCGGCATTCGGACAGCAGCCCGGCTTACTTCCGGAATGGGAAACGCGCAAGCTGCTTACTTCGCTCGTCGACAACGCGAAAAAGATCGAGCCGCTGATCGCCGAGATCCGCCCGTCCGACTGGATTTCGCAAGGCGCGCCCGACGCCTATCAATTGCAATGGCAGCGCGTCTCGCAGTCGATCGGAGGGCTTCAGGCGGCGTCACAGAAACTCGCCGCGCAACCGTCGAAAATCACGCACGCGCTGGCAACCTTGTACGGTCTCGAATCGATGCAAGGCTATCTCGGTTCGCTCGCCGCCGGCGTCCGCAAGTATCAGAACCCCGCGCTCGCCGATCTAGTGATGGGCGTGTCCGACGAAAACGCCAACAACCGCGAAACGCTGAAGCAGTACATCCTCGAGCTCGCCGTCGCCAGTGAAGCCGAATTCAACGTCATGGACAACGAAGCGCAACGCTGCCGCGACATGCTTGTCCGCCAGCCGCCGGCCCGCCCCGCCGCCAAGCCCAAGCCCACCCCCGCAAAAAAGGATCGCCCTTGATCACTCCGTCCCATTTTTCGTGCTGCATCTGTCACGAACCCTCCAAAGACATTTGTGCCTGGTGTACCAAGGACACCTGCCTCAGCCACCGCTGCGCGCGATGCCGCCGCTGCTCCGACTGCTGCCCCTGCGATCGCCCCCAGTCCAGCGAACCGCCGCAAAATCCTTCATAATCGTCGGATGCAGCGCCGAGACTTCGTTCTTTCCACCAGCCTGTTGCAAGGCGTCCCCGAACCAGAAATCGACCGCGAGTACGAATCCGGCGGCACCGGCAGCGTTTCCTATCAAAGCTCCGTCACCATCGAGCGCCGCCGCCCCGGCAAGCCGCATCAGGGTAAGGTCCTCGCCGCTATTCAACCGCATTGCGACGACATCCCCATCTTCGCCGGCGGCACCGTGCTCAAGCTGATCGACGAAGGCTACACCGGCTATCTCATCACGCTGTCAAACGACTCCATGGCCGGCGTCGGCCGCACCATCGGCGAGATCGTACACACCAATGAGAACGACACGTTTGAAGTCGGACGCCGCTTAAAATGCAAGGAGTCGATATTCCTCAACTACCCCAATCACAACATGGACGCCTGGCCCATTGTTGAAATGCGCGCGCGTCTCATTTTCCTCTTCCGCATGTTGAAGGTCGATACGGTCCTCGTCTACGATCCCTCGACGCTCTATGAGCGCAATCCCGATCACACCGTCGGCGCCAAGGCCGTCGAATCGGCCTTCTGGATGGCCGGCAGCACGTGGGACTACCCCGAACACTTCCGCGCCGGCCTCACGCCGCATGGCCCAAAGGATGCGTACTATTTCGCGCGCGGCCCGCAGATTGTCAACCGCGTTGTCGATATCACCGACTTCATGGACGCAAAGGTCCACGCCAATCTCGCCAACGTCACGCAAGGCCCGGCGGGCAACAACGGCGCACTGCTAAAGGCACGCCTTGCAAGACAGGGCAAGCGCCTGCCGCTACTCGGCAACGACGACGAAACCGCCAATCGCCAATACGCCAAACATCTCGCTCTCTCGCGCGACCGCGTCCGCGGCAAAGCCCATGGCCTGCGCTACGCTGAGGTCTTTCACTACGTGGCCCGCGACGAAAGTCCTGTCGACGAATACGTCAGCCGCAACGCCGTTCCGCTGTAGGGGCGCATGCTGACGCCCCTCCTCCACGCCTGGCGCTCCTGGAAAAACGCCAAGGGCGTAGCCGCACTCGCCATCCTCGCCCTCACCATCGGTATCGGCGCGACGACCGCGATGTTCTCGTTCGTCAACGGCTTGCTCCTTCGTCCGCTGCCTTACCCGCACGGCGAACGGTATCTCTTCATCTTCGCCGCATCGACAAACGCTCCCGACCGCTACGGCTCCAGCACCTTCGGCGGCTCTGGTGCAAAATCTGGGTTGACACTGGTTTGATACCGTTTCGGTCCGCAGGTCTCGATCGATCCCGACCCCAATCACGCAACCAACGCGGCTCGCCAGATCTCCGGCATCGTCG
>Ga0194128_10007394_pt1 | contig 14363 bp, 24 predicted proteins | sample TA2KigCa65mmetaG_FD_148650 | JGI IMG/M metagenome (GOLD analysis project Ga0194128, IMG submission 148650) | Freshwater microbial communities from Lake Tanganyika, Tanzania - TA2015037 Kigoma Deep Cast 65m | ecosystem: Environmental > Aquatic > Freshwater > Lake | place: Tanzania: Lake...
TATTGATTTGTACTAAACCGCGATCAATAGACCCATTTTTATTTAGAGTCCAAATCACCTTTCCGGCTTTATCGTATTTAGCATTAATTGCTTTTTCATTACAACCACTTTCTCTCCAAGCAATATATGAAAAAAGCTCAACAGGTAATCCAAATTCAATGAATTTGTATTCCCATTGAGGGCATCTTTTATTCAAATCCTTGGGGATTTGTTGTTTGATTGTTTTAGGTATTTCTACTTCTGCTACTTTTTCAGTAATTTGATCGGTTATATCAATTTTAACTAAAGGTTGTAAAGCAGCATATTCTGTGCTTTCATTTCTTTGACTTCCATCAGCCAATGCTGTTGGATTACTAAAAACTATTAACAAAATTATAAAAGCAATTGTAATAGCCTGTTCTAATATTTTTTTGATTCCACTCATTTCTCCTCCATTTAGGTAATGTTTTGTGCTGCGACACATTGAATATCTATTTAGCGAAAAACGAAAGTAAACCTACAAATTATACTTACGCTTTTACTTATTGTTTTTTATAATTACCTCCTTTGTAGATAATTTAGTTATCAAATATTTTTCTTACATGTTTTGGATTAAGAGGCAATATTGCTTTTAGATCATCTCTTAATGATGAATAATGCATAGCATATTTTTTAAATACGCTTTGTGAGTCCGTATCTTTATCTCTAGCAATGCTAATAAACAAATGCTCGATATGAACTAAAAATCCAAATGTAATTCCTGATAAAAAATATGGATCTTCCATTTCTTCTTCCAACCCATCAAATAATTTTTTTAAACTTTCTGAATCTTTACTCATAAAAGCAGAAAGCATTTGCATCGCATAATCTGTGTAAAGATATTCATCTTTCATTGTTGTCATATTGTCCTTTAAAATAGTAACATAAGTTTTATATTAAATCAACTTCATCATTCTGAATCATTTCGTTATTTGCTTCTATAATATCTTCCGGGACTATCCCTTTAGACACTAAATCGTTGTGATAAGAAATGTTTCTTGTTATTTCTCTAAACGAAGATGAATTGGGGTTGTAAAAATATTCTTTAATATGGCCGGCTACTTTTTCACCAACAGTATATTCAAATATTCTAGCAAACCAATTATCTGGTTTAAATCCATATTGTCTTTCACATATTCTATTTGCTTTTGAAACAGCTTCCATTACAGTAGATGTATCATCTATGCGAACAGCATATCTGTATTCAACAATATAATAATTATCAAATTTTGGCACTTATAACCCGCTTCCTATAAAAAATAGTGTTAACATCAGTGGGATAATAAACAAAAGACTAGAGTAGGCTAGGGCAATTACAATAATAAATACCCACCAAAATATTTTCCAAATTGTTTTTTCTTCCATAAGATTTATACCATTTTCACTGTAATATTTTTCCCTGTTAAATCCATTTGAATTCCCATTGATTTGCCATCATTAGATGGAACCAATTGACCAGATAATTCAAATGGAATTGTATTGCTAAGATCTTTTACTAAAAAATCAAAAGAGCCAATTTGCAATAAATAATTTTCAGATTTTATTTGTTTGATAGCGTATTGCAATGAATTTAATTGAGACAAATTGCTAATAGAAATCCAAAATCCTTGATCGTTTATTGTCACTAAAGTTTGTTTATATAAATCACAAACAAGGCGGCCTATTCTTGAATCAGCAATAGTTCTAAATTCACGATACATAAAATCTGTAATGCCAGTGTTATAATGATCATATTCGTGAATTAATGTTGCAACTAATTCATAAACATTAGAGTTTTCAACATGACTTTGATCAATAATAATTTGGCGTTGAGATTTATCTTTATTAATATTTAAAGTTAAACCTAGTGTGTCTGTTGTTTTTGATTTAAATACAGCAATTGGTTTTTCCAAAAGACCAAATGATGGTTCATATATAGTGCATATTTCGATTGCTTTTTGTAATTTAGAAAATTTTGTTAAGTCGTAGTCAAGATCATAATTAAATTCTTCGCTCATTATTTCTTTTGCTGCAACTACTTTAGCATTTGTTAGTAATCTAAATAACAAATAAGAATTACATTTTACAGCAACCTTATCTTTATGAGCCAATATTGAATCAATATTTGGGATTACTGATTCTTCTGGAGATAGTAAAATTGCTTTTGGTGTAAATTTTTGATAGAACATTTTAGCCCAATTATCACTTGGGGTTATATAATTATATGCACCGTCATATAAATCATAAAATTCCCAAGGCTTTTCTTTATTAATTATAATTGATTGAAATATATTATCTATTATTTCATCATTATCGATTTTACTTATTACACTTGCAACATTAGATTGTAGCGAATAATTATCTTTTATCTGCCTGTCTTCGTTCAATACAATATCATTAGTTTGATAATTAAACAAATGTTTAGCATTATATATTTCGTGAACTAAAACAGATTTACAATAAACGCGCAATGGGTTGCCATTATTTATAATATTTTTTAGTATTGAAGTATGTCTGTGTTTAAACAATACAGTTTGATTGTCGCAAAAATAAGTTTCGTGATTATTGTATATATCCATCATCTTTGGTGATGCTGTAATATAAACACTAAATTCACCATCAACTGGCTTACCAATTTTATTAACAATTGATCTATCCCACACTCCACCATCTTTTGCATTTGCTATTGCTTCACGGTATATTTGGAATTCATCTTCCCAACTTAACATACCGGCCTCTAATGTAAATGAAGATGATTTTAATTCAGATTTATTATACTGATAATAAATACAGTTAACGCCGGCTTCTGTTTTAACAATGTAAGAAAGAGTATATGGACCTTGTTCATCATTTCCAACAAACACCCATTCCAATCCCATTCTTAATGCTGCTATTGGGGCATACTTAATACCAGAACCAAATTGTCCAATAGTATCTGGATCATCTCTTTTTGTAGACAAACCTAATTTTTCAAGATTAAGCCTATTAACAAAGCCAGATTGATTTGACTTAGCAAAATTAGTTATTTTAATATATTTTCTCATTTACACTCCAATATTAATTAATTGGTTGTTTTGGTAAAGCAGCCAATATAGAATTCATCAATTCACTATTCATTGTTGGAATTTTACTCAGTGTGTTATAAAGTTCATCAAGAGTATATGAAGGTTTAAGAATGATTCTATTTGCATCAGAAACAGTTTCTGTCCAAACATTAGCCAGATTATCTACTTGAACAGGATTATCTACTTGAACAGGATTATTTGAATCAGTTACAACCACTTTCTCTGGATATCCTGCATTTGTCATTTCTCTAAGAATAATTTTTCTTAACAAATCAGTAATTGTTCCAAGTTCATTAGTTCGTTCTGGTTTGTTATAAAAATAACACATAAGATCATAACGAATACAAGCAATTATTGCTTTAGTTGTCATAGTATTTATTTCACAACCAGTTCTATCTGGTGAATATTCACTAAGTAGATCGTTAATTCTATCACTAATATCAACTTTGTCTGCGGCATCGGTTGCGATATCATCTATATCAATATAATCTTCTAGATTTATATGATCTCGCAATTCTCTTGCTACAGAATCATAAGAAAGATTGTCTATAACTTTGTCGCAAAGTTCACTCTCGTCAATATTATCAACAACATCTGTAGCCAAAGATGACATATCAAATTGTTGATAAACTTTTTCTGATAGTTCTTCATAATTTATTGGTGCTAACAATGCAATATCTTTAGTTGGAATTGATATTGTAACTTGTACTTTTTCTTCTTCTTGTATGTTTGTCATATAATTATTCCTTTTCTGTTTTTATTTATTGATAATATTTTTACAATTCTATATCTCTATACTGTTCTAACATACCCATTACATAACGATAAATGGGTGATTTTTCATCAACTTTTCTTTTTGCTCCGTCAAACCAATCTTGATAATGATAATATATATCCATAATTTCATTACTTAAATCGGTAATAACTTCAATAAAAGAAGAAGGGCCACCCCAAGAGAGATGTATTTTATATATTTTGCGAATATCTGTTCCTAATGGATATTCCCAAAGATCAGTATCCATAATATCATTGTTATTAATATATCTTAACAATTCTACATCATCTGGGTCTTCATCATCTAAATCGTCTTGTTCATTAAATGCTACAGTTAATAATGCTCTAATATGTTGTTCTGTAGATTTCATATTTTCATCAATGCGTTGTTCGCAATTTTCTTGTTTACTCATATATTCTCCTATTATTGTTTAGTATTTTTCGTAGGCAATTATCATTGATGATGGCCACTCTTTTTCAGTAATGAAATACCCAATTCTATTAACAAAGTGTAATCCAGAAATTATGTATGTTCCATCATCTCCATCTACCCAAGTCCAAACTTTTTTAATTGGGCATTGTTTGACATATTCAAACTCTGAACCATAAGTTTCAAAAATAATACTCTCTTCATTGTTAAAATCGGTAACATTATTTACTATGGGATTATACCAATTTTCCCAAACTTCAAATTCGTCACAAATTGTTGCCATATGTTCTCTTATTATTATTTTGTAATTTTATAAATCATAAATTTGATTTGCTAATTCATTTAAATCATCTGGTGAATTAACATATTGTATTTCTTTATCTATTAATGTAAATAAAGATTCTATGTCTTCAGCAAACAATAAAAATGTTTTAAGTTTTGCCAAATATTCAATTTCTAAACAATCAGAATCAAACTTAAGAGGTTTTACTTTTGAAGATGAATTATCCAAATCTTTATTTGGTAACATAGGTTGTGCCCAACCATTACTTCTACCCATTGGATAACAAGTAGCATATCCATAAGATATTGCAATTTGATTTGCTTTCCACCAAAAAACTCTTTGAACAATTTCATTTATTGCATCTTCTTCTTCACATCCTTCATCAATTAACTTATATAGTTCTGAAGAAAGATGTGGAAAATACCATTTAACATTAACTGCTAAAGTTCCATCTTGACGAAGATATTTATCTACATCAATTGTATTTTCAGGTGTATTAAAATATTTTGCACTTAATAAGTTTATTTTAGTAGTCATTGTTTTTTCTTTCACAATTCTTCCCATATTCGTTTACAATGACAAACTTCATCTTTGTTATCAATAAGATAAAGAGAGATTACTTCTTTGTTTAATTTATTGTCATCGCTACCTAAATATGGATAAGTTAATTGAATAGCATATTTATGTTTTCTTGTTAAGATTAATGACTGAACAGGCCTATTGCTAATATCAAGAATATTAAACTCTGTTTTTAGATAGTCTTTAATTGAACCAATATAAACATATTTAAAATATTTATTTGGAACTGGTCTTGGTGTATATCCATCATTTTCTTTATCATTGGCAATTAACCACATTCTTTCTAAATGAATAATATATTCACCATCTTCTGTAGATTTAAATTTAGTTAAAATGTTCATAGTCTCTTTATTTCCCTTTGTTTTTATTTTCTTTTTCATCCATTATTATAAATTCATTTTCCCATATTGCAAAATCTAAATTCATCTCTAAATCTAGATTCCAATCAAATGGGATTACTTTTTCGTAATTATTTCTATCATTATCAGGAAACATATAATTAATTCCTTTCTCGATCACGAATAATTTTAAGAAATGTAGCATCTCTTTCTTTATATGTTAATTTAGACATAACTAAATTTGCTTGTTCTTCAGTTAAATAGAGATAATCTGTATACATTACTTTTTCTCTATCATAACTTCCACCTGTAAGTGGGTCAATTCTTATAGTCATTGTTTTCTCCCTCTTTAAGTAATTTACATATTTGTATTATTTTTCGCGTTGTTTTATTACTTTCATTATTTATTAATATATTACGCAATATCCAATTATAGTCTTTTGTTCTTTGAATTGGAATTTTTATTATACTTGCTAGTTTATCAAGTTCATTTAATAATAAATATCTTGTATAATTATCCATTACCTTACCTTAATGAAATTAATTTAGTAGCAATATTTTGTTGAACCATTACTTGTTGTTTATTGTAATTGTTTCGATATTTAACAATTAATGATTTAAGTTGATCAATGTTTTCTTTTGTAGGATTTTCTGTATAACCATCAACAACAACACTAATATCTGCTTCTAATAAAGAAACAACTAATGTAATTTGTTCATATTGAGGTAATAGTCTAAACAAATGTTGTTCTGCTAAATCAAATAATTTATTAGTGCGGCTTTTACGAAATGCTTTTATTCTTAACAAAGATTTCATAAACTCTATTTCTTCTGCTGTATTATATGTTTCAAGAGAAACATCAAATGATGTATGAATAATTTCTTTCTTAGAACGCAACAAGTTGTGTATATCTTTAAGATTTACTTTTTTACTTGTTCCATTTGATGGAATATAATTATCACAATCAACAATTACTTTATCAGATTTTAGCAATTTATGTTCAATATCTTTAAGATTAATTTTTTTCATAATTGTCCCTTTCTTATTGTAATAACTGAGATGGATGTATATGCGAACTGCTATTTATTACTTTTGCGCGTCTTTTTCTTTTTGGACCGAATACTCGTTTAGAATAATCAGAACCATCAGGATAAACTATTTTTATTCCTTGTTCTTGTAATTCTATTTGTCGCATAATAGACAATAGTTGTGCTGCGTCAAATTCATAATCTTTATCAGTAATTACACACATAATTGTTTCGTGAACAGTATGATAGTATTTAAATTTAACTACACTACCATAATTTATGTTGTTATCAACTATTTCTAGGTTAATGAGTTTATTTTCTTTATCAGAGAACTCATCTATATATTTTTTATTATCTGATATTAGAGACACTACAAAGCCCTTTCTCTTTGAGTTTATTATAATTTTTATTATATTATTTAATAGGCGCACTAAATAAAGTTAGAAATCGCCCATTTGATAAAGACTATCACACACGAATTGCTATGTCAAATTGAGATAAAAAAAATTTTTTGATAGGGGTCATTAATCGGGGCATTAATGGGACAACTGATTGAGCTATATTAAAAGCTTTAATATAGGCTATATTAAACCCGGCCGCATAGTATGATATTAAAGTTTTTAATAAAGGCTTTATTTGCGGGAACGGTTATGAACTTAATATAGTAAAAAGTTTAGTGTATGTTTGCAGCACACATTGAAGTTATAATAAACATAATAATATAGGAACTACCCGTATTTAAATGTTTTTTTATACAAAATTGAGTATGCGTTTTTCAACCACACACGCTACATACATATTTTTCAATTTTCTATTTCATTTCAGATTTGTCAATATATGTAGACACTTTATCTAAGAAGGCTACCATAGATCCCGTATATTCCATTCTCCCGATATGTTTTAATTTAATTGAAGGATCAACCCAAACTGAGCCACCTATATCTTGCCAATACCTACAAAACCCATAATCTTCAGATAAAAATCTGTTTTGATGAGTATCAATGTAAGAATTAAAAAACGCATATGTCCATTTCTGTTCTTCTTCGTTTAAGGCATTAGTGTCATCACTATATTTTAGATGAGGATATTCTTTTATCATTTTAAGAAACGCATTTCTAGTAATAAGCATAAATCCAGTGCCGGCATCAAATATTTCTAATGCCCCATTTCTAATATTAACAGTATGAGTTGCTCGATCTTTTACTGGATTCACCACCCATCTAACACTTTGTTCAAGCAAATCTTCAGGTTTAACTCCATTTTTAACATTTTCTGCTACTAAATCCCAATTAACAGATTTAATTGGATAGGCAGCACTCATAATTTCTTGTTTATGCCATAATAGTTTAATAACATCTTCTGGCTCAAACCCAATGTCTGCATCAATAAACATTAAATGAGTCATTTGATCTTGTGCAAGAAATTTTGCAACCATATTGTTTCTTGCCCTGCTAATTAATGAATCAGTAATTGTTGCTACACCAAATTTAATGTTACGATCTCTGCAATACATAATTGTTTTAATGAGCGACATCATAGTTGGTTCGCTTATTAAGCGATCATAACAAGGTATTGCAAATAGAATATTCCATTTGCTGAATTCTTTTTGAGTGATTTCTATCGGCTTTTGGGTCGTTTTGTTTGTCATGGTCTTTATTATACTATACAAAAACGGGCTGGATTGCTCCAGCCCGTTTTTATGTTTAATTGTATAATTATTTCTTATTGGCAATCGCGGGTTTCTTATTCTGAGCGTTATTTGTGTTTTTAGCACCCTCAGTCTTTGACAAATCTACAACTCTGAAATACAAAGTTGAGTTTGTTTTATCAAAGTGAATCTGCACATTCAAATTTAGTCTCTTAGCCTGTGCCCGGATTCTTTGTTGCATTGAATTATATTTTTTACCAAATTCAATGTTGTTAATTGAATATGGTTTTCCATTTTTGCTCGACAGTAGCAATGTGTCAATAATATTTTTCAATTCTTCAGACACTCTGCCTGTTCGTGAAATTACTGGGAAATTACTTGCTTCTTTGATTTGCATTTTATTCTCCTGTAGTTGGTTTTGTTATTTAGCCTTTTGGCTTGGTTGAAACAATAACAGCAAAATTGGTAGCCAACAACCTTTTTAATAAATTTCTTTTTAATTATTTAAAGAAGACGATAAACATTTTTCTAACTGAGCCGCCAAAACTGCATTTTGAAATGTAAGTTCAGATATTTTTTCTAACAGTTTTTTAACAACAACTTCGGCATCAACAGAGTTGATATCTTTTACAAGTTCTGTATCCATAATCCCTCCTCTTCTAATTGTATCTTTGATTGTGAATATCCCGGCGTAAATTGTTTCACATTATGATCATATTTTGAAACCGATTGCATTTCATGAATATCGTCATCAATTGATGTATTGTCTCCCCATATTTCAATTTCAACTTCTGTTTCTATTGACATGTTTTCTATTGCATTAAAAACAGAGCCGGCCAACGCATCTGCCATATCTTTAGAGCCAGAATTTGGGTGATCAATTCTATTATTAGAAAACAATCTTAATTTCAACAATTCATCTTCTACTAAAACTTCATTCCAATAGCCTCTTAAGCGAGTGTCATAAATTGAAGTCATTAATGTATCATAATCAGTTTTTTTAACACTATGAAAGTCAGCATTAATACCCAACGATCTTAAGCTTTGAATCATCTCAATAGATTGCCATCTATCAAATGTTACTTTAGCGACATCAAATTTTCTACAAAGATCAACAATTAATTGTCTTACTGAAGCAAAATTAATTTCTTCACCGGGAGCTGCTTTCCAAGAATATATTAAATCAACATTAATTATTGGAAGCGTTTCTACGCCAACTGATGTTTTAATTTCTTTAAATCCGGAACAATGAGCCATACATAATGCTGTTCTATCTCGTTTAAAACCTAAATCTACATGAATAAAACGCCTATGATTATCTGTGTTATTAAACCATTTATGGAATCTCCCTTCTTCATCAATTGGATCATCAGCATACATAAATGCTTTTCTTACTTTATCTTCATCTCTAAAATAAGCATCTTCCATAGTTGGAGGATCACATTCAAACCTAGATGCAGCTTCAATTGGATTTCTAATATATTCTGATTCTAACTGTTCTCTTTTAATTGTAGGATTTACTTCCCAGGTTGCTGCTTTTATTGACCAAGTTTTTGGCTCTCTTTTCTCCCTAGAATTAAAATATCTTTGTTGAATAAAGTCTCCTTTATATCTAGGAAATGATAATAAAATAACTTTTCCAATATCCGGAAACCGAGACATAACAGATAATTTACTCATGTTATATATTGCAGAAGCAGACCCTTTTGCTCTTACATCTCCCTTTAATTCGCTATCTGTTTTAAATGCTGATATTTCATCCAATATAACCGATAATACTTCATAACCTTCCCAACCTTCACTTTCAGAGTGACCAGAAAATAGTCTTACTGGTCTAGAAAAGAAAAATATTTCTGATACTCTTGGTTCAAAACCAACATTATTAAAATAAGGAGATCCAAGTAATAAATTTTTTAATGGTTCAAAAAATACCCTTTGAGCCTGCTGCGCATTTACAGCAAGGTTTAATAGGTCTATATAAACACCATGAGCTTTACCAAAATAACCTAGGGGGTCTCTTAAACAATGTAATAAATAAACAGTATATGCCATTGATATACGAGCACAATGATCTTTGCCGGAACCTTTACCGAGCATACAAATAACTTCATTGTCTGTATATTGATCATAATAATCTGCGCCTTCTTTTTCACCAAAAATTTTTTGTAAGGTTGTTTTTTTGAAGATTTGGGTGCTATGCTTTACTATTTCAAGCTGAATATCGGAGAGAGGAGGTAAGCCTAAATAATGTTTCTTTTCAACAAAAGTAGGAATATCTACAGGGTTTTCTATAAGTTCATCTTGTCTCAACAATCTATCAAAATCATTAAATTCAAGGTTGATACCAACAAAATCAGACATTGTTTAAATTCCCCCCGTCATAGCAAAAATACCGTTCTCAAATTCTGGCCAATTTTACGACAGTCATCACAATAACACGGTCTCAAATTCTGACCAATTTTACGCCAGTCATCGCAATAATGCGGTCTCAAATTCTGGCCAATTTTGACCTTAAGTGTCAAAAAAATAGTTTTCAAATTACGAGCCCTCTTGAACAACATCCATTTGCCTGCCTGTCATAATTTCAAATGCAATTTCTAATTCTTTTCTAACTTCTTCAGCAATTGCCGGATGTTTTGAAATTACATCTCTTAATATTTTTGATAAAATTTGATTGACATTTTCTGCTTTCTGCATTCTGGCGATGTATTCTCCATCGGTTTGATTCCCACCCAGCAATTTATGAAGTTGAGCTTTTTTTGTAGCAATCTCTCCAGCCAATTTAATTGCTTGGATCCGGGCTGCAACCATGCCATTGTCGGTTGCAATATTAATTGTCTCCCACGCTTCTTTGCTTAATTCATCAAATTCAGTCAAAGCCTTTATTGTATTATATTGAACCTTTTCTAAAAAATATGGGTCTTCATCAATCATTTGATTTAAAATCAATCTATATTCTTGTATATAATCTTTTACTTCATTAGCAGTAAGAGACATTAAAGATGCAATTTCCCTGGTCGAATAGCCTTTTACATGCAAAACACCAACTTTTTCCACATCTTGAATTTTGTTAATTAAACTTTTTTTCTTTACTTGCTCTAAATCTGACATCATCAAATGTAATATCCCTCAGTATATTTTATCACATGACGAGTATAATTAAACGAATTTGAACTCTACTCTTCAACAGAAAAAGCTATCTTTTTATTGGCTGCGTCAGCCGCCTCTCTTAATCTTGGCATTGGTAGCCCATGAATTTTTGTATATTCAACGCGATAATTAAACCACCCTTCAACAGCCTTCCACATTTTGTCATCTGTGTTTTTAGCCAGTTCCTCCATTTCTTCTTTAGATAAAAGATAGCTAAGGACCCCTAATGGCATATATACAACTACATCGTAATTAGGATCTTTGTTTTGACCAAACTTGCTTAAAATAGATTGGAAATCTGTAATCATTTTTACAACCGGCGTTCCGGAAAAGAAATCAACATTGCCATAAATATTTCTTTCTCTTGGGCAAACGTCATCTACTCCAACAAAAGCACCGTAACTTCTACAAACCATTGGTCTGTACGAATAAATTGTGCACCCATTTTTATAAAAAGCACATTTTCTCTCTGTTTTACCACCAAACTCCCATGTTGGATCATTCATTGCTTCTTTTAATAAAGAAATAACAGAATTGTACCATTCATCAGCATATTCCTTACCTTTGTCTTCTAAATGTAAATAGAATTGTTTAGTAATGTTATAAGCAATGTTGGCACATTCTGTCATGTGTATTGTTAAACCAATAGTGCAGCAATGACCGGCCCCGAGGCATTTGTATTTTGTTTTATTTTGACTCGCTTCTATTAGCCTTGCGCTGTTATAAACCATATCAAGTTCAGCAAAAATTCCTAAATCACCTAAAGCAACTTGTCTTTGCATTTACAGCCCTAAATTCTTCTTTTTCAACTGTATCATTTTCCTTCTATCTCTTTTCATCTGCTCTGCTTTTTGTTGCATTGAAGACTTTGGCTTTTTTGATGTGGATGCTAAATTGCGACCCTTGCCCCTAAACTTAAGCAAATCGTATTTATCGCACCAGTTATATAACCCTTGAGGGCTAATTTCTATATTATAAGTTTGTTTTAAAAGTTTAACTATATCAGTTAAGTTCATGCGTTTTTTAACATAATGCTCATACAGCCAACTTTTGTCTTTATAGGGTTCTAGGGCCATTTTCCAATCCTATTAAATGGTACCATAATCCAATACCGATTGCGTCAACAATATCATCATCTTCTAAATTATTTTTAGGAACTTTAAAATATTTTACAATAATGTTTCGTACCCTATCTTTTCTTTCTTTTTTTCTCTTAATTTCTGTATCAAAAATTAATTTATCCTGTTTAGAAAGATTTTCGTATCCAATATTTCTTTTCCAAATTATTGGATTAATATCCAAAACTTTAAAACAATAATTTTGCACTACGCCCCATGTATAGCCAATAATGTATGAAATGATCCGGCTTGTTTGAAAATTTTGAATATATACAGATTGCTCAATGACACAAACAGAAGGGTGGTGTTTTTTACAAATTGTTTTAATCCCATCATTGATTTCGTTAAATTTTATAGCAATATCGCTATTTTTTGTAAATTTTATTTTACCACAATCAATTAATTTACATTTGTTATAGGCTGTGGTTTTTAATCCAAAGTTGCTATTGTTTGTAGATTCAATTATTGCCCAGCCAAGAGAATGAGAAGATGGATCTATTGATAAAATAATTTTATCTTGGCTAACAATATTTTTTAAATTCATTTCATTTCATCTCTAAGTTTTTTTTCATCCCAACCCCAATCAACCAATCTTTGTATATATCTTTCTTGTTTGCATTTTTCGCATATATCTTCTTTGTTATATCTAGACAATATTGTTGTACATGCCTTTGTTTTGCAAACTCTTACTTTATTTTTATTACGTTTTTTTTCGTAATATTTTTCTAATAATTTTTTATTAGTAACCACTTTTCTGCATGCAGCAGAACAATATATGCTATTATAAGATTTAGGGATAAATTTTTTTTTACAATCTAAATTTTTGCATACTTGTCTTTTTTGTTTATCATTGTTCAACACCTTCTCTCCAACACAATGCAGACAAATTACAAGAAGAACAATTTTTAGATGTTCTTTTGTAAGGTCTGTTGGGGATACTGCCTTTAAGGTAGTTCCCATAAATTTCTATATATTTATTAAATAATTTATCTATAAAATCTTGATCTTTTTCTATATAAATTGGTAAAATTTCTTGATTATTTTTACATTCATAAATTACAAAACCGCCATCTAAATTAAGACATTGCATGTATATTTGAGCCTGACGATGATGTTCGTCTTTTGGCTTCTTGTAAAGCTTTCTATAGTGAAAACCTTCTGAGCTTATTGATTTTAATTCAATTAATTTATCTCCATGCCAATTAATAATTCCATCAGCAGTTCCTTCAATTGGGGGCGATACATAAGTTATAGGAATTTCTTCTGCGACCAAAATTCCCATTTCTTTAAAATAATTATAAAACCTTGTATGAACCGCATGTCCATTGTCAAAAATTCTAAGAGTTTGAGCTTGAAAATCGGGAGTAATTGAAACCCCTTCAAACATATAATACCAATAACGAGAGCATTGATTGGTATAACTTGGATGAAACCCGTTGACTTTTTTAAACTCTACTTGATTTCTTTTTAATAAACTATCATCAATTGATTTGTTTAAAGTATTTTCTAATTCATTAATCGTTAACTTTTCTACAACTGGTTCTTTTACAACTGGTTGCCTTAGTTTTTTTAAAGATTTCATTGCATAGCCCCCTTCGCGGCTAGTTTTAAAGCGTTTATATTTTCAGTTAATGCCTCATACATAGTTTTCCAAATATCGTTTACAAACTTATCTTGATCATTCATAACAGCAGATTTGCGCTTAAAAATTTGCGATTTTACAATCATTAATGTCCTATAACCTGCCAATAGATTTGCTGCTTTAATTGCTTGCATACCAACATAATGTTCTGGATTTTGTACAATATCTTCAACAATACGCAAGCACTCTAAAAATTCATCTGCCTTGTCTCCCATCATCGCAGTAATGATGTCTTTATTTACAATAATATCTGCCATTACAAATCCTTTTTTAAATCTTCTGTCTTAACAATTGCTTCTTTATAAAAATT
>Ga0194128_10007404_pt1 | contig 14344 bp, 12 predicted proteins | sample TA2KigCa65mmetaG_FD_148650 | JGI IMG/M metagenome (GOLD analysis project Ga0194128, IMG submission 148650) | Freshwater microbial communities from Lake Tanganyika, Tanzania - TA2015037 Kigoma Deep Cast 65m | ecosystem: Environmental > Aquatic > Freshwater > Lake | place: Tanzania: Lake...
GGCCTGCGCCGTCGCGAGACCGCGTCGCCGGCACGCGGGACAGCTCCGGACCTGCGCGGCGAGATGGAGGCCGCACCGCTCGAGCAGATCCGCCACGGCCGCCGCCTGCTTTGCCGGCGCGAGCACCGCGCCGCACGCGCAGCGGAGACGCGGCTCCGTCTCGGCCTGCACCGCGCGCGCGCCGAGCTGCAGCGGACGGATCAGGACGTGGCCGAGCTTCGAGAACGGGATCGCGACGAGCAGCACGACGACCGCGATCTCGTGCAGGAACGCGGCGATCGGGAACAGCGAGGGCATCTCGCGCATCGCCGGCAGAGCGAGGCCCGTCGCGGCGACGACGAGGAGGAGGACGAGCGGCGCGACCGCGAAGCCCACGGTCGCCCCCGGAAGGGCGCGCACGCGGAAGCGATGCACGAGGAAGTACGCCGCACCGAGGAGCACCGCGAAGCCGGCGAGGCTGAGCCCGTGGAACAGGAGCCAGGCGAGCACGCCGTCGACCGGGAAGCGGACCGTCGGCACGGTGAAGACGACGATCCGGTAGTGCGCCGCGCCGTCGGCGACGAACCACATCCATCCGAAGACGAGCGGGACGGTGATCGCGAAGCTCGCGAGCATCCCGAGAGAGAGAAGGAGATGCGCGAGCCAGCGAAGAATGCCGCGCTTCCGGACGAAATCCTGCGCCACGAGGTCGCGTCCCGCGTGCGCGATGGTCGAGCGCAGCGAAGCCGGGCGCAGAGCGGCGCGGCCGAGAGCGCGCGCGTAGAACGCCGAGGCGGGACGCCGCCAGAACGCGCTCGCGCGGTAGACGGTCGCGACGAACGCGAGAAAGGTCGCGCCGAGGTAGCCGACGAGCGCCGGGTCGAGCTGGGCGAAGCCGCCCGAGCCGAGGAAGATCGCCGAAGCGAGGACGAAGCCACCGATCGCCGCGTCGCGTGCGGGTCGAAGCCACGCGCGCGAGACGTCCCGAGCCCTGGTCGCGGCAGCCGCGTCGCGCACGTCGCGCGCCTGATCGGCGCCGTCGGCGGCAGGCGCGACGACCGACGCGAGAGAAGGAGCGCTCACGCCCGCGCTTCCTCCGCGATCGCGGGTGCCGCGGCGGCACGCGCCGAGCACCCGTGGGCCGCGGCGCAGGGCTCGTCCGACGCTTCGAGCACGTCCGCGAGCCCGATCTTCAGGTGGACCTCGCCGTCGCGCACCTTCACCGGGAAGGTCTGCACCCGGTACTGCGGATCGGCGAGCCCGGCACCCGTCTCGAGCGAGAACGTCTTCTTGTGCATCGGACAGGCGACCTTCGGCTCGCCGCCCTGCGTGCCGAGGAGCCCCCGCCCGAGCACCATGTCGCCGCGGTGCGGGCACCTCGCCTGGCACGCGTACCAGCCGCCGTGGCTCGCGAAGTGGAAGACCGCGATCTGTGCGTCGCCGTGCCGGATCGTGACGCCGCCGTCCGCGGGCACGTCCGCCGCGGCGGCGACCCGCACCCAGTCCTCGTCCGGGGAGGTCTCCGCGGACGGGTCGCGCTCGCGTACCGCAGACGTTGCGCCGTCGAGCGTGGGCACCTCTCCCGCTTCGGGCCAATCGCGCGGCCGCTTCTGTCCGCGCTCGCGGACGAACTCGACGTTCGGATCCGGCGCAGCGCTGTTCGCGAAGTGGCGGAACGCCTCTCGCCGCTCCGGATCGCGGACGACGGCGGCCCACTCGCACTCGTAGCGATCGACGAGCATCTGCATGTCGCGCTCGAGCTGCGCTCCGATCCCGAGCGCGTCGTCGACGACGACGCTCTTCAGGTAGGCGAGGCCGCCGTCGAGGCGCTCGAGCCACCGAGCCGTCCGCTCGAGCGGGTTCGCGGTCTGGATGTAGTAGACGAGGAAGCGATCGATCAGCCGGATCAGCGTCTCCTCGTCGACATCGGAGGCGATCAGATCCGCGTGACGCGGCTGCGAGCCGCCGTTGCCGGCGACGTAGAGGTTCCAGCCCTTCTCCGTCGCGATGACGCCGAAGTCCTTGCTCTGCGCCTCCGCGCACTCGCGGATGCAACCCGACACCGCGGACTTGAGCTTGTGCGGCGCGCGGATGCCGCGGTAGCGCTCCTCGATGCGGATCGCGAGCGCGGTCGAGTCCTGCACGCCGTAGCGGCACCACGTCGAGCCGATGCAGCTCTTCACCGTCCGCATCGCCTTGCCGTACGCGTGTCCGCTCTCGAACCCCGCTTCGACGAGCGCCTCCCAGATCTCGGGGAGCTGCTCGACGCGCGCGCCGAGAAGGTCGATCCGCTGCCCGCCGGTGATCTTGCAGTAGAGATCGAACCGCTGCGCGACCTCGCCGATGACGATCAGCTTCTCCGGCGTGATCTCGCCGCCGGGGATGCGCGGGATCACCGAGTACGTGCCGCCACGCTGGATGTTCGCGAGGAAGCGGTCGTTCGTGTCCTGGATCGTCGCGTGGTTCAGGACGAGGTCGTTCCACGAGCTCGCGAGGATCGAGGCGACCGCGGGCCGGCAGACCTCGCAGCCGCTGCCGCGGCCGTGGCTCGCGAGCAGCTCCGCGAAGCTCTCGATGCGGCCGAGCTTGACGATCTGGAAGAGCTCCTGCCGCGTGTACGGGAAGTGCTCGCAGACGTTCCGGTCGACCTCGCGGCCGGCGCTCGCGAGCTCCGCTTCGAGGATCTTCGCGACGAACGGCACGCAGCCGCCGCAGCCCGTGCCGGCGCGCGTGCACGCCTTGACGCCGCCGATCGTCGAAAGCTCCTGCTCGCGGATCGCGGCGCAGATCTCGCCCTTCCGCACGTCGTTGCAGGAGCAGATCTGCGAATCGTCGGCGAAACCGGCGAGGAGATCGACCGCGCCGCCGGCACCGTTGCCGCCTCCGACGAGCAGCTCGTGCGGCCGCTCGGGCAGCTCGCGCGCGTCGCGCGTCGCGGCGAGGAGCGTCATGTAGGGAGCCGCGTCGCCGACGAGGACGCCGCCGAGAAGCCGCCGTCCGTCCGGGCTCAGGACGAGCTTCTGATAGACGCCGCGCGAGCGATCCTCGAGGACGACGCGCTGCGCCCGCGGCTCGCTCGCGCAGGCCGCGATCTCGTCCGCGAACGCGTCGCCGAAGCTCGCGACCTCGACGCCGAGGAGCTTGAGCTTCGTCGAGAGATCCGCTCCGGCGAACGAAGCCTCCGCGCCGCACAAGCGTGCCGCGATCGTCCGCGCCATCTCGTACCCGGGCGCGACGAGGCCGTAGACCATGCCGGCGGCGAGAGCGCTCTCGCCGATGCAGAAGATGCTCGGATCGCTCGTCGCGAGCCCGGCGTCGACGACGATGCCGCCGCGCTCGCCGACCGCGAGTCCCGCCGCGCGCGCGAGCTCGTCGCGCGGCCGGATGCCGGCCGAGACGATCACCATCTCGACGGGAAGCGGCTCCGCGCCCTTCAGACGCAAGGCCGTGACCGCACCGTCGGGTCCGCCCTCGATCGCCTCGGTCTGCGCGCCGAGGTGCACGCGCACGCCGAGCCGCTCGATCGAGCTTCGCAGGATCGCGCCGCCGCCGTCGTCCACCTGGCGCGGCATCAGACGCGGCGCGAACTCGACGACGTGCGCTTCGAGGCCGAGGTCGACGACGGCCTTCGCCGCCTCGAGCCCGAGGAGCCCGCCGCCGATCACCGCGGCGCGGCGCGTGCGGACGCTCCAGTCGCGGATCGCTTCGAGGTCCTCGATCGTGCGGTAGACGAAGACGCCCGCGAGATCGGCCCCGGGAATCGGCGGCACGAAGGGCGCCGAGCCCGTCGCGAGGACGAGAGCGTCGTAGGCGATACTGCGTCCGGCGTCGGTGATTACGCGACGCTGCTCGCGGTCGATCTCGACGACGCGCTCGCCGAGGACGAGGTCGAAGCCGCGCTCGCGGTACCACGCGGGATCCGCGAGCCCGAGCTCGTCCGCGGAGCGTCCCGCGAAGAATTCGCTCAGGTGGACGCGATCGTAGGCGGCGCGCCGCTCCTCCCCGATGCAGGTGACGCGGAACGAGAGCCCTTCGGCGCGCTCCGACAGCTCCTCGCAGAAGCGATGGCCGACCATGCCGTTGCCGACGACGACCACGTGCGCGCCGGGCGAGAGCGCTGCAGCGCCGCTCGCGCCCGTGTCGCCTTCCCTTCGATCTCTCGCTTCGTCCATCGCGGTCCCTCTGGCTTCGCCATGTGGAGAGCGACGCCCGCAGTGCGTGCCGCCGCTCGAAGGGACCTCGTTGTCCGCAAGCGAGCCGCCTTGGCTCGCTCGACGCTTCGCTGGCCGCGAGATCGTCGCCGATCCCGCCACCCGCGCGAAACCGCATGCAAGGGACGCGCCCGCGCCGGCTCTCCCCGGCGTCCCGACGAACCCTCGCGATTCCGAACCGCGCGCGGGCCCGTCTCGCTGGAATCCTGCTCATTCGCTGAGCCCGTGCCCAACGCGCGGGCAGCGCGAACCCCGCTTGCCTGCGCGAAGGACGCGCTGCCGAGGCGCGCGCGGCGCGGCACCGGCCTTGCTCCCACCCGGGGCCGCCGCCGGCGGGGCAACCCCGAGGTCCATGCAGAGCCCCCTCCGCGTCATGATCATCGACGAGAAGGCCGAGCGCGCGGCATCGCTCGAAGCCGCGCTCGCCGAAGCCGGCTGCGACGTGGTCGCGCGACTCGTCACGCGCGCGGACCTGCAGGACAAGGTCAACCAGGCGCAGCCCGACGTCGTCATCGTCGACATGGAATGCCCCGACCGCGACGTCCTCGAGGACATGTCGCGGATCACGCGGCATCAGCCTCGTCCGATCGTGATGTTCGTCGACCGGAGCGACAGCGAGTCGATCCGTGCGGCCGTGCAGGCGGGCGTCAGCGCGTACGTCGTCGGCGGCGTGCAGGCCGAGCGGGTGCGCCCCGTGCTCGAGGTCGCGATCGCGCGCTTCAACGAATTCCAGTCGCTCCGCCGCGAGCTGGAGGACGCACGCTCGAGCCTCGTCGAGCGCAAGGTGATCGAGCGCGCGAAGGGGATCCTCATGAAGCACCGCGGGATGGCCGAGGACGAGGCGTTCCGCATGCTCCGGAAGATGGCGATGGACCGGAAGATGCGCCTCGCGGCGCTCGCGCGCGAGATCGTCGCCGCGGCGGACCTGTTGCAATGAAACCGCTGCGACTCGGCATCATCCCGCTCTCCGATTGCGCGGTCCTCGCCGTCGCGAAGGAGAAGGGCTTCTTCCGCCGCCACGGCGTCGAGGTCACGCTCTCGCGCGAGGTCTCCTGGGCGAACGTACGCGACAAGGTCGCCGCGGGCGCGCTCGACGGCGCGCAGATGCTGGCGGGAATGCCGCTCGCCGCGAGCGTCGGCATCGACCCGCTCGCGCGGCCGCTGATCACCGCCCTCAGCCTCGATCTGAACGGCAACGCCGTCACCGTGTCGACGGACCTCTGGAAGCGCATGGTCCGCGCCGATCCGGAAGCGACCACGAAGCGCCCGATCGGCGCCGGTGCGCTGAAGAAGGTGATCGAGGAGGACCGCCGCTCGGGTCGTCCCCTCCTCCGCTTCGCCGTCGTCTATCCGTTCGCGAGCCACAACTACGAGCTCCGCTACTGGCTCGCGGCGGCCGGGATCGATCCCGAGAACGACGTCCGTCTCGTCGTCGTGCCGCCGCCGCGCATGGTCGAGTACCTCGAGCGCGAGGCGATCGACGGCTTCTGCGTCGGCGAGCCCTGGAGCTCTCTCGCCGTGCAGCACGACCTCGGGCGGATCGTCGTCACGAAGTACGAGATCTGGAACAACAGCCCGGAGAAGGTCTTCGCGGTGAGCCCCGCGTTCGCCGAGGAGCGCGCCGAGGAGCATCGCGCCCTCTTGCGCGCGCTCCTCGAGGCGGCGGCGTGGACCGACGCGGCGGAGAACCGGGCCGAGGTCGCGCGCCTCCTCGCGGACGAGCGCTACGTCGGCGCGGCGGAGCCGCTGCTCCGCGCCTCGCTCTCCGGCCGCCTCCTCGCTTCGCCCGACGAAGCGCCGCTCGAGCTGCCCGACTTCCACGTCTTCCACCGCTACGCCGCGAGCTTCCCGTGGATCTCGCACGCGGCCTGGCTCCTGCTGCAGATGATCCGCTGGGGACAGATGACGGAGCCGATCGACGTCCTCGCGACGGCACGGTCGGTCTACCGGCCGGACCTGCACCGCGAAGCGGCGCGCGACATCGGGCTCGCCGCACCGGCGACCGACGTCAAGACGGAAGGAGCGCACGCCGGAGCGTGGTCCCTGGCCGACGGCGACGGCGGCACGATCGCGATGGGCGCGGACCTCTTCATCGACGGTCGTCCCTTCGATCCCGCGAAGACGGTCGAGTATCTCGCGGAGTCCGCGGTGAGCGACCTTCGCGTGAGCCTCGACGCTCTCGCCGCACGAAACGGCTGAGCCGGGAGCCGACTGCAGCGCGCACTCTCTCGCGCTCCAGCGCAAAGCCCGAGCAGCTGCCCACATTCGCGGCGCGCGCGGCACGACCGACGCGGCGCCGCGCCGGAGGCAGGTCACCGCGCGCTCGACGTTTCTCGGCTGCGCGGCACTTCCGCGTGCTCCGGTCTGGAACTTGCTCAGCGGCCCACCCGGGCGGAGCCGATGGAGGCTCCTCCCGAGAACATCGACGGCGCGCCAGCGACGGCGCGCCGAGCAGGACAACGGCGTCCACTTCGGCGGAGGAAGCTCCGCGCGAGTGGGTGCCGTTTTCGTTTTGGGACGAGGAGATTCGAGAGTGAAGCGAACGACGAGAAGGGAAGCGACGAGCGGCTTCGCGGCGACGCGCGTCTCGCGCCGGCGCTTCCTTCAGGCCGCAACGGGCACGGCGGCGATCGTCGCCGGCGTTCCCGGACTTTCGTTGCGACGCGCCTGGGGCGCGCCAGCGCTGCCCGAGAAGCCCGATCTGAAGCTCGGCTTCATCAAGCTCACCGACTGCGCTCCGCTCGTCATCGCGAAGGAGCGCCGCTACTTCGAGGACGAGGGCCTCTACGTCACGCTCGAGGCGCAGGCGAACTGGAAGATCCTTCTCGACCGCGTGATCGCCGGCGAGCTCGACGGCGCGCACATGCTCGCGAGCCAGCCTCTCGGCGCGACGATCGGCATCGGCACGAAGTCGTCGATCGTCACCGCGTTCAGCATGGACCGGAACGGCAACGCGATCACCGTCGGGAACGACGTCTGGAAAGCGATGCAGAAGGCCGACCCGAGCCTGCAGAAGCCGAAGCCCGATCGCCCGGTGAAGGCGAACGCACTCCGCCCTCTCGTCACCGAGTCGCGCGATCGCGGGAATCCGCTGCGCTTCGGAATGGTGTTCCCGCTCTCGACGCACAACTACGAGCTCCGCTACTGGCTCGCGGCCGGCGGGATCTCGCCGGGCTTCTACACGGGCGGCGACACGACCGGGACGACCGACGCCGACGTGCTCCTCTCCGTCACGCCGCCGCCGCAGATGCCCGCGACGCTCGAGCAGGGCACGATCCAGGGCTACTGCGTCGGCGAGCCGTGGAACCAGCAGGCGGTGTTCCGCGGGATCGGAGTGCCGGTGATCACGGACGGAGAGATCTGGCGCAACAATCCCGAGAAGGTCTTCGGCGTGACGCGCGCGTGGAACGAAGCGAACCCGCGCACCCACGTCGCGATCGTGAAGGCGCTGCTGCGCGCGGGCAAGTGGCTCGACGCGAGCCTCGAGAACCGCCGCGAGGCGTGCCGGCTCCTCGCCCAGCCGGAGTACGTCGGCGCCGACTACGAGGTCCTGGCGAACAGCATGACCGGCACGTTCGAGTACGGGAAGGGCGACAAGCGCGAGCTTCCGGACTTCAACGTGTTCTTCCGCTACTTCGCGACGTACCCGTTCTACAGTGACGCCGTCTGGTACCTGACGCAGATGCGCCGCTGGGGACAGATCCCCGAAGCGCATCCCGACGCCTGGTACGACGAGACCGCTCGCGCCGTCTACCTCCCGTCGGTCTATCGCACCGCTGCGGCGGAGCTCGTCGAGGAGGGCCACCTCACCGACGACGAGCTGCCCGAGACGGACGGCTACGCCGCTCCGGACGCGCACTTCATCGACGGCGTGACCTACGACGGACGCACGCCGAACGCGTACCTCGAAAAATTCCCGATCGGCCTCGCGAGCTGAACGAGCCGAGCGAGCGGAACGAGCCGAGCGAGAGGAGCATCTCGACGATGATGGACGTAGCCCTCGAAAGCACCGCCTCCGAGGCGGTCGTCGCCGCGCCGCCGGCCGCACCTTCCGCGCTGCGCGAGCGAGCGCGCTCCGTGACGCGCGCGGTCGCACGCACGGTTCTGCCGCCGCTCCTCGGGCTCGCCGTGTTCCTCGCGGCCTGGAGCCTCGTCGCCGCCTCGATCGAGACGAGCATCGGCGCCGTCCCTGGCCCGCGCGCGGTCTGGGACGCGGCCGGAGCTCTCGTCGAGGAGCACGCGCGCGAGCGCACCAAGGCGGTCGAGTTCGAAGCGCGACAGGCGGAGCGGAAGGAAGCGTTCCTGCGCGAGCAGCCCGGCGAGCCCTGGATCGAGCGCCAGTACGCCGGAAAGCCGACCTACCTCGACCAGATCGTGACGAGCCTGAAGACGGTGTTCGCCGGATTCGTCCTCGCCTCGCTCGTCGCGGTGCCGCTCGGCATCCTCTGCGGCTCGATCCCTCTCGTGCAGTCGGCGCTCGGTCCGTTCATCCAGATCTTCCGGCCGGTCTCGCCGCTCGCGTGGCTGCCGATCGTGATGATCCTCGTGAGCGCGCTCTACACGCCGGAGGAGGCGTGGTTCGAAAAATCGTTCGTCAGCTCCGCGATCACCGTCGCGCTTTGCTCGCTCTGGCCGGCGCTGATCAACACCTCGCTCGGCGTCGCCTCGGTCGACCGCGACCACCTGAACGTCGCGCGCGTGCTGCGGCTCGGCTGGTGGACGAAGGTGACGAAGATCATCGTCCCGTCGGCGCTGCCGCTGATCTTCACCGGGCTGCGCCTCTCGCTCGGCGTCGGCTGGATGGTGCTGATCGCCGCGGAGATGCTCTCGCAGAACCCCGGTCTCGGGAAGTTCGTCTGGGACATGTTCCAGAACGGCAGCAGCCAGACGCTTTCGATGATCCTCGTCGCGGTCTTCACGATCGGATTCATCGGGTGCCTGCTCGACCGCGCGATGGTCGCGCTCGAGCGGCTCGTCACCTACGGAGGCGCCGGCGCGCGCTGAGCGCGCCGGGTGGAGCACGGGATGGCCTTCCTCGAAGCCCAGAGCGTCTGCAAGAGCTACGGCGCCCTCTCCGTCCTGCAGGACGTCGATCTCGCGATCGATCGCGGCGAGCTCGTCGCAATCGTCGGCGCCTCGGGGAGCGGGAAGACGACGCTGCTCTCGCTCCTCGCCGGTCTCGCCCTGCCCGACCGCGGGCGCGTGCTGCTCGACGGGCATCACGTGCGCGAGCCCGGTCCCGATCGCGCGGTCGTCTTCCAGAACTACTCGCTGCTGCCGTGGCTCACCGTGTGGGACAACGTCTCCCTCGCGGTCGACAACGTGTTCCGCGACTGGCCGAAGGCAAGGAAGCGGGAGCAGACGGAGCGTCATCTCGAGCTCGTCCATCTGCTCCCGGCGCGCGACAAGCGGCCCGGCGAACTCTCTGGCGGAATGCGCCAGCGCGTGTCGCTGGCGCGCGCTCTCGCGATGGATCCGCAGGTGCTGCTCCTCGACGAGCCGCTCGGCGCTCTCGACGCGCTGACGCGGGCGACGATGCAGACGGAGATCGAGCGGATCTGGCAGCAGGACCGGAAGACCGTCGTCCTGATCACGAACGACGTCGACGAGAGCATCCTCCTCGCCGACCGCATCCTTCCGCTGACGGGCGGCCCGGGCGCTTCTCTCGGCCCGGCGGTCGCCGTCGATCTCGCTCGGCCCCGGGACAGGCGCGCCGTCAATCACGATCCGCGGTTCAAGAGGATTCGCCGCGAGGTGTTCGACCGCCTGCGGGCGGGTCAAGAGTGGACGAGGAGGAAGAGCGCATGAGCGAAGCGGATCGCTATCTCGAGTGCTGGCAGCTCGCGAAGAGCTATCCCGCGCCGGCGGGCACGGCCGTGATCGTCGAGGGCTTCGACTTGACGGTCCGCGAGGGCGAGTTCGTCTGCCTGATCGGACACTCCGGGTGCGGCAAGTCGACGGTGCTGTCGATGGTCGCGGGCCTGACCGAGCCGAGCGCGGGCGGCATCGTGCTCGCGGGCCGCGAGATCGCGGGGCCGGGCCCGGACCGCGGCGTCGTGTTCCAGGCGCCGTGCCTCCTGGCGTGGATGACCGCTCTCGCGAACGTGCGACTCGGAGTCGACGAGGTGTTCGCGGACCGACCGGTCGCCGAGCGCGTCGAGATCGCGGCGCAGGCGCTCTACCGCGTCGGCCTGCACGACGCGCTCGACAAGCGACCCGGAGAGCTCTCCGCCGGAATGCGCCAGCGCGTCGGCATCGCGCGTGCGTTCGCGCTCTCGCCGAAGATGCTCCTTCTCGACGAGCCCTTCGGCATGCTCGATCAGCTCACCCGCATGGAGCTGCAGGAGGTGCTGATCGACGTCTGGCAGCGCGAAGGCATCACCGCCCTGATGGTGACGCACGACGTCGACGAGGCGCTCTTCCTCGCCGACCGAGTCGCGATGATGACGAGCGGCCCGGCCGCGCGCGTCGGCGCGATCCTCGAAGTGCCTTTCCCGCGGCCGCGAAGCCGGCGCGACGTCCTCGATCATCCCGACTACTACGCGCTGCGCGAGTCTCTCATCGGATTCCTGGAGGAGCAGGCGCACCCGCCGGCCGACCAGCACGCCGCGTAAACCTCGACGGCCGGCGCACATCGCCGGCACGGTCGATTCACGATTCGGAACGGAAGGGGGTTCTACCTCATGGCTACGGCTGCGCCTCGTCGTCGACTCGCGGGAGCCGTCTTCTTCACGCTCCTGATCTCCTCGGTCGCGACGCGCTCGGGTCTCGCGGCCGGTCCTGCGCCGGCGCCGGCGCCGGCGCCGGTGCTGCCGCTCGCGACCGCTCCGCTCGCGGTCGCGGGACCGTTCGGCTCGACGATCCGTCTCGAGCTGTTCGACCGCGTGCGCGGCGAGCTCGTCGACTGGTTCGACCCCGGACCGACCGAGCAGAACCGCTACGACTTCCTCGGCGACAAGCTGCAGGTCGGGCTTCGCTGGACGCTCGACTCCTACGAGGCCTTCGTCCAGTTCCAGGACTCGACGCTCGCCAACGTCCCCGACATGGGGATCGGCGTCGGCCAGACCTACTACCTGAACACGGCGAGCACGACGTAGAACGGTGCGTTCCTGCGGCAGGGGTGGGCGTCGGCGAAGAACGTCCTTGGAACGGGGCTCTCGATCCGCGGCGGACGACAGCTCTATCTCGACGGCTTCGAGGCCCCCGCCGCGAACCCGAGCCTCAAGTGGATCCAGACCTTCCGCATCGCGCAGCGCCTCGTCGGACCGTTCGACTACACGCACGTCGGCCGGAGCTTCGACGGCGGCCAGATCGCGTGGGACTCGGAGCTCCTGAACGTGACGGGCTTCGGCTTCGTCCCGACCTACGGCGGCTTCGAGATCGACGCGATGCGCGAGCTCGACATCAACGTCGCGGGCCTCTCGCTCAACCTGAAGGACGCGCCGGCCGTCGGGCCGACGATCGGTCGCCTCTTCTGGATCTACTACGGGGACTTCCGCGACGTGCTCTACGTCGACAACCGCCCGCTCGACGAGCGCAAGGCGACGATGGGCGAGCCGGCGCGCATCCACACGGCCGGCATCGACGGCGTCCGTCTCGTGCCGATCGGCCCCGGTGCGGTCGACGTGTTCGGCTACGCCTACGGACAGTTCGGCGACTATCAGGGGCTCACGCAACACGCCTGGGCGTACGGCGCCGAGGCCGGCTACCGCCTGACGGAGACGTGGGGGAAGCCGTGGATGCGCGTGGGGATCAACAGCGGCTCGGGCGATCCCGATCCGACCGACGACCGCCATCAGACGTTCTTCCAGAACCTGCCGACGGCGTGGCTCTACGCGCAGTTCCCGTTCTACAACATGATGAACAACCAGGACGTGTTCGCGCAGTGGATCCTCGAGCCGCACCCGATGGTGAGCGGCCGGCTCGACTTCCACTGGCTCCGCCTGAACTCCGCCCAGGACCTCGCGTACTTCGGCGGCGGTGCGACGAAGAACGACTTCTTCGGCTACGGCGGATACAATGGGAAGGGCGCGACCGACCTCGCCTACCTCGTGCACCTGATGGTGACGGTGCGGCCGACGGCGTTCCTCACCGTGAACGCGTTCTACGCGCACGCCTTCGGCCAGGACGTGATCGACAACGCGTTCGTCGGGAGCGCCGGGAACTACGCGTTCCTGGAGCTGCTCTTCGCGCTGTGACGACCCGCTGGACGCAGCCGCTCCGAGCGCGCCCTGGGGGGACCTTCCGGCTTCAAGCCACCTCATCGACGACGTACGTCCGCGTGATCCTCGTCGATACGATGGTTTGGGCCCATTGGCTGCGCGGTCGCGAAGACGACAGAGTGACGCCGCTCGGGGGACTCGTGGAAAACGGGGTCGCAGCGTGGCATCCGATCATTCGCGGCGAGCTCCTCCTCGGTGCGGCGGGCCGCCTTTCTGCCAAGCGCTTCGCGTTGCTCGACGACATTCTCGCCGCTCTTCCGAAGCTCCCGGAGCGTACGACCGACGAAGTCTGCTCGTTCATCGCCGAGCAGGTGGAAGGCTCGGGAATCGGAATCGAAGATGCCCACATCGCGCTCGCAGCGATCGAGAACCGAGTTTCGCTTTGGACGATGGAGACCGCGCTCGCGAGAGTCGCCCGCCGCCTGCGGCTGCCCGTCTTCGTGTGAACCGGGCTGCGGCTGCGCGCTCAGAGTCTGTGAATCAAACTCTCAGCCGCAGCCGGCGGACGCCGCTCCCGTCGTCCGGAGGGCGCGACACTGCGCGAGCGCGACCTCCGCGTCGTCGCGGCCGGGACCGGCAAGCACCACGCGGAAGACGGAGGCTTCGGGTCTCTTCTCGTCGCGACACGGAGCTTCGCCGGGGACGACCCAGCAGTCGCCGGAGGTCCGATCGCGGCAGATCGTCACGACCGGCGGGAGGACGCGCGGTGCTTCCTCCGCGGCGCAGCCCGCCCGCGGCATCACCCCGAGCGCCGAGCCGAGGAGAACGGCGAGCGCGAACGCGAGCCGGGCTCCGCTCAACCGCTCCGCGCTGCGATGGCGAAGCCCACCAGGGCGGCGGTGAGGACGGACCAGGCGAGCTCCAAAAGCGCGAGGACGAAAAGCCCCTTCCGCCACGGCCGGACTCGAAGCCCGACGGCGAGCGAGGCGAGCGGTGCCAAGCCGAGGACGACCGCCGGCGCGAAGCTCGGCTCGGCCTGCTCCGCTCGGATCAACAGGAGGTAGAGTAGCGTCAGAGGCGGCCCGGGAACGAGCAGCGCGACTTGCCAGCCCCACGCGCTCACCGCTCCGCCCGGAGCTCGTTCGGCAGACCGCCCTGCTCGAGCCGGTCGGCCGCTTCCATCAGCCCGCGGTCGTCGGCCGGAGCATCGGTGAACTGCGTCGGCGCGTAGCGCTGGGTGAGGTGCGCGTTCTCGACGACCGGGCTCTTCGCGTTCGGCATCTCGGTCGTCGTCGACAGCGCCACGTAGCGAAGAAGGAAAGGCCCTTCGACTCCGCTCTCGCGCAGGATGAGACCGTAGTAGGGAAGGTCGAGCCAGTGGCGCCCCGTCGGGAGCGCCTGCGCCGTCTGCGCCCACGCGACCGGTCGTTCTCCCCCCGCGTCGTAGAGCGTCCCTTCGAGGTGGAACCGCCCCTCGATCGCGACGTCGACTTCCGCCGCCACGCGGAGGCTCCCGTCGGCGAGCGCATCGCGATAGCGGCCGGTGAGCCGGGCGTGCGGTCGCGCGTACTGGAAGCTCATCGCCGCGAGCCGCTCCTCCTGCTCCATCGTGAGAGCGCGCACCTGGACCAGATAGGACGCCGCGAGCCATGGAACCGCTTCCGCCGGCAGCACGAAGGAGGTGGTCGCGACGCCGTCGCGGGCGCTGTCGAAGGCGGCGCCGTCGTCGACGAAGGTGAGCGCGCCCAGAACACGGCCGTCCTCGGTCAGCACCTCGGCGGTGATCTCGAGAGCGGCGACCGGGTCGTCGCCGCGGGCGAGGTACGCGTGCAGAACGACCGGCTCGGGCTCGGTGAACGAGCTGCGGGCCGGGAAGATCACCAGCACCGGCTCTTCACCGCCCGGTCCGCGGCCGCGGATCGGCGTCACCTCGCGCTCGCCGGCGATCGGATCCGGCTCACCGGAGCGAAGCGGCGCGGAAGAGCGCGGATA
>Ga0194128_10007417_pt1 | contig 14332 bp, 10 predicted proteins | sample TA2KigCa65mmetaG_FD_148650 | JGI IMG/M metagenome (GOLD analysis project Ga0194128, IMG submission 148650) | Freshwater microbial communities from Lake Tanganyika, Tanzania - TA2015037 Kigoma Deep Cast 65m | ecosystem: Environmental > Aquatic > Freshwater > Lake | place: Tanzania: Lake...
CGCCGCCGCGCTTCGCGCCCCTTCGCCGCGTCGCGCCGCGCGCGCAACGCCGCCACTGCCGCGCAGCGCCGCGCCTCGAGCCCCTCATCCAGCCGGAATTCGACCCTCGCCGCCGGCTCCCCCTCCTGCACGTGCTGGTTGACCCCGACCACCTTCTTGCTGCCGCGCTCGATCGCCTGCTGCTCCTGCCACGCCGCGCGGTGGATCTCCTGCTGGATGAAACCCGCTTCGAGCGCCTTCACCGCGCCGCCCGCCTGGTCGACCTTCGCGATCAAGGCGCGCGCCTCCGCCTCCAGCCGGTCGGTCAGCTCCTCGATGAACGGGCTGCCGCCGAGCGGGTCGATCACGCGCGTCACGCCGCTCTCCGACGCGATCACCTGCTGGGTGCGCAGCGCCAGCAGCGCGGACGCCTCGCTCGGCAGCGCCAGCGCCTCGTCCCAGCTGTTGGTGTGGAGCGACTGGGTGCCGCCCAGCACCGCCGCGAGCGCCTGCAGCGTCACGCGCACCACGTTCACCTGCGGCTGCTGCGCGGTCAGCGTCGAGCCGCCGGTCTGGGTGTGGAAGCGCAGCATGCACGACTCGGGCTTCCGCGGCGCGAACCGCTCGGCCATCAGGCGCGCCCACAGGCGCCGCGCCGCGCGGAACTTCGCCACCTCCTCGAACAGGTCGTTGTGCGCGGCGAAGAAGAACGACAGGCGGCTCGCGAACGCATCGACGTCGAGACCGGCGGCGACCGCGGCGCCGACGTAGGCGAGGCCGTGCGCCAGCGTGAACGCGATCTCCTGCACCGCCGTGCAGCCCGCCTCGCGCATGTGGTAGCCCGAGATCGAGATCGAGTTCCAGCGCGGCACGTCGCTCGCCGTCCAGGCGATCAGGTCGGTGACGAGGCGCATCGACGCGGCCGGCGGGAAGCGGTAGGTGCCGCGCGCCGCGTACTCCTTCAGGATGTCGTTCTGCACCGTGCCGGAGAGCTTCGCCGCGGGGATGCCGGCACGGCGCGCCGCCGCGACGTAGAGCGCCAGCAGGATCGGCGCGGTCGAGTTGATCGTCATCGACGTCGACACGCGGTCGAGCGGGATGCCGGCGAAGAGCTCGGAGAGGTCCTCGACGCTGGCGATCGAGACACCGACGCGACCCACCTCGCCCGCGGCCATCGCCTGGTCGGGGTCGTAGCCGATCTGCGTCGGCAGGTCGAACGCGGTCGAGAGCCCCATCTGCCCCTGCTCGAGCAGGTAGCGGAAGCGACGGTTGGTGGCGGCGGCGTCGCCGAACCCGGCGTACTGCCGCATCGTCCACAGCCGGCCGCGGTACATGGTCGGATAGGGACCGCGCAGGAACGGCGCTGCGCCGGGCAGGCCGCGTTCCGGCGCGTAGAGCGGCGCCGGAGCGATCCCCGACGAGGTCGCATCGGGCACGTCGCGATTCCGCGCCCTGGCGAGCTCGACGTCGTGGACCTCGCGCCGCCAGCGCTCGAGGTCGCCATCACTGCGAGTCGGCTCGCGGGTCATCCGGTAGGCTCCGTGCCATCCATCCAGGGACGGCGCGAATGTACCCGGCGGCGACGGAGACGATCTGGATCGCGGCGACGCTCGCGCGACTGCGCGCCGCCGGCGACCGCATCGTGCTGCGCGATGGCGCCGATCCGTGCGCCGGCGCGACGCCGACCGCGACCGCGCGCGACCTGCTCGACGACAGCGGCGCGCTCGCGCTGGCGTGGTGGCGGCTCGGACTCAGGCCGGGCGATCGCGTCCTGCTCGGGCTGCCGAGCGGCCGGCGGTTCGTGACGCTCCTGCTGGCGGCGGCGCGCGCCGGACTGATCCTGGTGCCGCTCCACCCGAAGGTGAAGCCGCGCGAGCTGGCGCACGTCGCGTGGGACGCCGGACCGCGCGCCGCGGTGGCCGCCGAGCCGCTCGCCGACCTGATCCGCACGACCGCGCCGCAGGTGCGCGTGCTCGACGTGCCGCGGCTCGACGCGGAGGCGGCGGCGGCGCGCCACGAGCGGCGCGAGGAGGAGGCCGGCGTCGCGCTGCAGCTCGACCACGCCGGCGTCGAGGCGACCGCCGCCGATCCGCTGCTGCTGCTTTACACCTCAGGCACCACCGGCAAGCCGAAGGGGGCGCTGCACACGCATGGCTCGCTCGGGGCCAACCTCGCCGCGCTGGCTGCGGCGTGGCGCCTCGACGAGCGCGACGCGCTGCTCCACTGCCTGCCGCTCCACCACCTGCACGGGCTGGTGGTCGGGGTGATGGGCGCGCTGCAGGCCGGAGTCGCGCTCGAGCTCTGCGCCGGCTTCGACGAGCGCGCGGTGCTGGCGCGACTGGCGACGGGCGAAGCGAACCTCTTCTTCGGCGTGCCGTCGATGTACGCCCGCCTAGTCGAGCAGCCGCCGCTCGCGCTGCCGCGGACACGCCTGTTCGTCAGCGGCTCGGCGCCGCTGCCCGCGGCGCTCAAGCGCCGCTTCGCCGAACGATTCGGCCACGCGATCGTCGAGCGCTACGGCGCCACCGAGATGGGGATCGCGCTGGCGCAGCGGGCCGACGACGCGGCGCGGCCGGCCGGATCGGTGGGCGTGCCGCTGGCGGGATACGAGGCGCGACTGCTGGCGACGGAGGGCGACGGCGCGATCGGAGCCGGCGGGACGGAGCCCCATCCCGACACCCACGCCGACGCCGTCGAGGGCGAGCTCTGGATCCGGGGGCCGGGCCTGTTCGCCGGCTACTGGGAGGACGAGCCGGCGACCGCGAAGGTGCGCCGCGCCGGCTGGTATCGCACCGGCGACCTCGCCCGCCGCGCTGCCGACGGCAGCTACGCCATCCTCGGCCGCCGTTCGAGCGACGTGATCAAGGTGCACGGCCACAAGGTGAGCGCGCTCGAACTCGAGAGCTGCCTCGCCGACCATCCGGCGGTCGCCGAGGTCGCCGTCGTCGGCCGCCCCGATCCCGACGCGGGCGAGGTGCCGATCGCCTACGTGCGGCTGCGCGATCCGGTGGCCGGCGCAACCGCCGATTGCGCCCCCGCCGCCCTCACGGACACGCTGCTCGCCCACTGCTGCACGCAGCTCGCCCCCTACCAGGTGCCGCGCCGCATCGTCGTCGTCCACGACTTCCCGCGCACCGGCCCCGGCAAGGTCGACAAGAAGGCGCTGCCGTAGCGGCGGAAAGCTCGCTCGCGCGCGGCCGCCCGCCGCGGTTTGCCGCATGGTGCAGCGCCCGGTATCTCCTTTCCCGCGGCGCGACCGGGCGGACCCCTTGCGCCGGAAGGAGGGGGCGTGGGGACGTGGAAGCGGGTCAAGCCCCTGGCGGCCATCCTGCCGTGAGTCATGCCGGTGTGGGCGTGCAAGCCGACCCAGCCGAAGGCGGCCAGCCCGGAGTTCATGCTCTTCCTCGCCCGTGAGGAACTCGCGCCGGGGAAGCCGCGCGAGCTGGCCGTCGGTGCGGTCGTCACCAACGGCGCGGTGACCACGCCGAAAATCCCGCTGAATTGAACGCCGTCCCGATCCGGGGCGGCCAACCGCAGAGCCCGGAAATGCTCTTCGACGGGGAGCATCGACGGTCTCCCCTTCACCATGCCGACGAAGAAGATCGTGGATCAGGGCGGGGTCTGGGAGGAGCTGACGATCGAATGCGCGCTGCAGCTCCGCGGCGTCTGGTACGACGGCACGGTCGAGTTCGTCCTCTCCGATCAGGGCGATGGGCCGCCCAACCGCTTTGGATTGGTGACGCGGACGCTGTTGCCGGCTCGCCGCGTCGTCGGCCCGGCGGGAGCGACCGGATACGGCCTCGAGCCGTTCCAGCCGAAACTCGGCGGCAAGGTGGGCAGCCGGCCGAAGGTGACCTTCGGGCGGCCGCGCGCCAGCGATGGCAAGGTGCCGATGTCGGTCTCGGAATTCACGATCACGCCCTACTCCACGATCGCGAGCGGCACGACCACGCAGGTCCGTTTCTGGACCTACGGCTACCCCCCCCCGGAACCGCCATCACCGGCGCCTGCCGTCCGGAAAACGGCTGGTTCCAGGGCGAGAAGATCAACCAGCCGACGCAGCGCGTGAACTACACCGGATCGCTGAATCCGTGGTTCGACGCGGAGCTGCGCCACGTGACGCCCGGCGTGCCGCTCTGGATCGTCGCGGTGGTCGAAGAGAAGAACGGAAGCGTGTCCACGCAATGGCCGTCGGTGATGGAGGTAGTGCCGATGGCGAACGTGACCCTCGAAGTCGCCGCGCTGTGCAACAAGGCCTCGAACGAGAGCTGCAGCGCGTGGCCGCCGTTGCCGTGATCAGCGCCCGCTGCCGAGGCAGATGAAGCGCGCCCAGATCAGCGGGTGACCGGCCAGCAGTTCGACGTTCCGCCCATCGAGCGCCGTGGCGCCACGCAGTGCGGAACCAAGCCGGAGCTCGCGCCGTGCGCGGGTGAGCGCGACGGCGTGCCCGGCGGCCGGGTCGGCGAGCGCATCCGCCTGGCAGCGCTGCATGAGCAGCGCCGTGCCGCTGTCCTCGACCTCCCAGAGCGAGGCAAGCGACGAGCGCCGGATGGTCGCCGACTTCGGCGTCGGCCAGGACCGCGCGGAACTCCCTACCGCAGCCCCCGCAGGAACGCGAGCAGCCGCTCCATGTCCTCCTCGAGCGGGCACTCGTGGTCGATCTCGCGGCCGTCCACCGGGTGGGTGAAGCGCAGTCGGTACGCGTGGAGCGCCTGGCGGCGGAAGTCGACGGTCGAGAGGCCGGCGCGCTCGCGCTGGTCGAGCAGGCGGCGGAACTGCTGGCCGACCTGGCGGCCGTAGAGCGGGTCAGCGACGCACGGATGGCCGAGGTGGGCGAGGTGCACGCGGATCTGGTGCGTGCGACCGGTCAGCGGACTGCAGCGCACGTAGGTGAATCCCGGCAGGCGCTCGAGCACCTCGTAGAAGGTCGAGCTCGGCTTGCCGCCGGCGACGTCGACGCGCTGGCGCTCGGGGTGCTTCGGGTCCTGGCCGAGCGGCAGGTCGATGTAGTCCGACTGGAGCGCGATCTTGCCGACGACGATCGCGCGGTACTCCTTCTTCACCTGCCGGTTCTTCCACTGCAGCACGAGCTTGTAGCGCGCCGTGTTCGACAGGGCGACGACCATGAGACCCGAGGTGTCGCGGTCGAGCCGATGGACGATCCCGGGCCGCTCCGGCACGCCGACCGTGGCGATCTGCGGCCAGCGGTGCAGCAGCGCGTTGACCAGCGTGCCGGACGTCGTGCCCGCTCCCGGATGCACCACCATCCCGAGCGGCTTGCGGATGACGGCGAGATGGTCGTCCTCGTAGAAGACATGGAACGGGATCGCCTCGGCCTGCGGCGCCTTGTCGGGTGGCGGCGCCGGGTCGAAGACGATCTCCTCGCCCACCGCGATCGGATGCGACGGCCGGACGGCGCGGCCATCCACCCGCACCGCCCCCTCCTCGATGCGGCCGACCAGGAACGAGCGCGACCACTGCGGGCGCAGCTTGTTGCCGAGCCAGCGGTCGAGCCGCTCGCCCGCCTCCTCGGCGGTCACGCGGAAGCGCAGCGGCGCCGCGACGGCCGTCCCCGCCGCCGGCTCGTCGGCTTTCATCTCCTCGTCATCCGCCGTTTCGTTCACCCGCCCTCCTCGTCGCTGGTCGCGCGCGCATTGTGACGACCCGGCGCCCGAAACTCTTCGGTCACCTGCACGCTGCCCCACGAGAGCGCAGGGAAAACCGCGATTGATGCCGCACGGTGACCCCGGTACGTTCCCTCCCGCACAGTTCGGCTTGAGCGTCCGCGCACCGAGGTTCTGACCACAGGGGAGGTCGGATCATCGAACGGCATCGTGACAACGGCGACGCGCATGGGAATGGCGCGTCTTTCGTCGGACAATCGACCAACGGCGCAGCGTCGCCGATCGCCGCGTCGCGTCCGTCGGTGCTGGTGGTCGACGACGACCCGGCGATCCTCGAGCTGATCGCGGCCCAACTGCAGCCGGAGTTCGAGGTCACGGCCACTGCCGATCCGCTGCGCGCCAGCGACCTCACCCGCTCGCGTGCGTACGACCTGCATCTCTACGACCTCACGATGGACGAGCTGCCGGGGATCGAGCTCCTGCTGCTCACGCTGGCCCGCTCGGCCGAGGCAGCGGTGGTGCTGATGACCGGCGAGCCGTCGGTCGAGCGCGCGGTCGAGGCGTTGCGCGCCGGAGCCACCGACCTGCTGCTGAAGCCGCTCCGGTTCGACGCGCTGTCCGCGTCGCTGTGGCGCGCGCTGCACAAGGCGCGCGTGCGCGGACCGCAGAACGGCGTGCGCGTCGCCGCCGTCCACGACGCGCTGACCCGCGCCGTCGAGGCGAAGGATCCGACCACCTCGGGCCACGGCGAACGGGTCCGCCACCTCTGCCGCATCGTCGGCGAGGCGATCGGTTGCAGCCAGGCGGAGCTCGCGATCCTCGATGGCGCCGCGGCACTGCACGACATCGGCAAGATCGGTGTGCCCGACGCGGTGCTGTCGAAGCCGGCGCGCCTCACGCCGGAGGAGTTCGAGCTGATCAAGCGCCATCCCGAGGTCGGTGCCCGCATCCTCGAACCGGTGCCGGGACTCGATGCCGTCCGGCGCTGCGTCGTCGAGCACCACGAGCGCTGGGACGGCCGCGGCTATCCCTACGGGCGCCGCGGCGAGGAGATCTCGCTGCCGGGGCGCGTGCTGATCCTTGCCGAGGTGTTCGACGCGCTGGCGCACGCGCGCTCGTACAAGGAGGCGTGGCCCAAGGGCGAGATCGCGGCGTTCTTCCGCTCCGGCCGCGGCAGCCACTTCGATCCGCACCTCGCGGACACGTTCGTCGATCTGGTCGATCGCGACTTCGATCGGCTGGTCGAGCCGGCGGCACTGCGCAGCCGATGAAGCCGTCGCTGCCCACGGGTTGCCCCCCAGCGCCCTGGCACCGGGGTGTTACCGGGGACAGCAACGCTCCCTAGCCCATCGGATCGACGTGCCTCGGCGCGCCGTGCGGTCGGGTCGCATCGAGCCTCGGATCCGCGACGTTGTCCCCGGGGCGCATGGCTGGCACGCCCCGGAGGGTGCCGTTAAGGTTCCGCGATTCTCCCGCGGCAGCCCCCCTCAGCCGGGAGCCCTCCGCGTTCCGTTGCGGAGGTCCTCGATGCCCCTGGTCGACTCGGCGGTTCCCGCGGCAGCCGGCGCATTGCTGTCGCTGGCCTGCACCCTCCCCCCGAACGGACCTGCCGCGGCCCCGGATGCCGAGAGCGCCGCTGGTGCGCCAGGCCTTCAGGCGTTGGCGCGCAGCCAGAGCGGTGGACAGACGATCGGCGAGGTGCCGCCGAACATGGTCCTCGTTCCGGGCGGCACCTTCACCATGGGCATCAGCGAGAAGTCGCTGGTGAAGTGGCTCGAGAACGACAGCGACACGCGCAACACCGCGGCGCATCTCCTGGTGGCCTGCTTCCCCGAGCACACCGAGACCGCCGGCGACCTGCTGGTCGACAAGCACGAGGTCTCGAACCTCCAGTACAAGACCTGGCTCGACGCCCACAACAAGGCGCCCGACCCGTACACCATCAAGTACAACTGGATCCACTTCAAGAACGGCAAGGCGATCGAAGGCATCCCGCCGGAGCAGGAGAACCACCCGATCCGCGCGGTCTCGTGCGACGAGGCGCGGGCCTGCTCGCTCTGGCTCGGCAAGCGCGTGCCGACCGAAGTCGAATGGGCCTACATCGCGACGCGCGGGCTGAAGCCCGACCAGGCCTACCCCTGGGGCGCCGGCATCGGCGAGTGGGACCCGAAGAAGTGCGCGAACTCGTCCAACTCCTCGCGTGGCCCGGCCGGCCCGCAGAGCTTCGCGCCCGGGTCGTGGAAGGACGACTGCACCATCGACGGCATCTTCGACCTGTGCGGCAACGTCGGCGAATGGACGGTCTCGCCCTACCTCGCCTACCCCGGCTTCACCCCGATCGAACTTGGCGAGCGCAAGAACAAGAAGGTGCTGCGCGGCCACTTCAGCGCCGAGAACGTCACCATCCGCGGCGGCAGCTATTTCGGCAACCACATCACCAACAACAACTTCTGGCGCGAGGGGCAGAGTCCCGGCTCGCGCTTCGAGGGCGTCGGTTTCCGCGGCGTGATGTCGGCGCTGCCGGGCCTCGATCAGCTGAATGACGCGCAGCGGATGCTGACGATGTTCGCCGGCGACTTCAAAGGCCGGCTCGACCTCTCACCGCAGGCCGTCGCCGGCCAGGTCGTGCAGTTCCACGACCCGGTGACCGGCGTCGGTCGCGGCAGCAAGTACCTCGCGTTCACCAAGGTGACGTCGATCCTCGCGCCGCTGCTCAAGGTGGAGAAGGACTCGATCGAGAACCCGGTCCTGCTCGGGATCCTCACCACGTCGACGCCGATCGCCAAGCCGGAGCTGCCGGCCGGCAGCTACGGCATCTACTTCAAGGGCAAGGGCGAGTCGGCGGCGCAGAAGCTGGCCAAGGAAGAGGCGAAGAAGGCCGGCGGTGCGGAAGCCGACGCCAAGGGCGGCGCCAAGAAGGGCGATGCCGGCAAGCGCGACGCCGACAAGAAGGACGCTGGCAAGAAGGACAAGGACGCTGGCAAGAAGGACACCGACAAGAGCGACACCGGCAAGAGCGACACCGGCAAGAGCGACACCGGCAAGAGCGACACCGGCAAGAGCGACACCGACAAGAGCGACACCGACAAGAGCGACACCGACAAGAAGGACGCTGGCAAGAAGGACGCTGGCAAGAAGGACGCCGACAAGAAAAAGGGTGACGCCAAGGGCGAGAAGAAGGACGAGCCGAAGGCGAAGGGCGGCAAGGGCGGCGCGGACAAGGCGGGCGACGCCAAGGACGGCGATCCTGCCGGTGGCGACGCCGAGGGCCAGGACGCCGAGAAGGCGGAGGGTGAGAAGAGCGCCGAGGAGCTCGCGGCCGAGAAGGCCGATGCCGAGGCGAAGAAGGCGCTCGAGGAGATGGGGCTCGGCGCGACGGAACTGTCGCTGGTCGACATCCCGACCGATCGCGCGGTGCTGCTGATCCGCAATGAGGCGGGCGCGACGATCGCCGTGATCGACGCCCAGTACGTCGACGGGCAGCCGCTGCACCCGACGCGGTTCAGCTACACGCCCGGCGCTGCCGGCACCGGCGGCACGGCGGCGAAGACCTCGGCCGCCAAGGGTGGCAGCGGGATGATCGTCGTCCCGCAGGATTCCGCGCGGTTCCAGTTCAGCCTGAAGATGGGCACGGGCATGCGGTTCCCCGAGTTCGACTTCGAACTGCAGTTCGAGCCGGGAAGCTTCGAGCCGATCGCGGCGCCGGCCATGGTGGCGCCGGCACCGACGCGGCCGAAGTGACCGGAGCGAGGTGACCGGAAGGGCGTGACCGGGGCGGGGCGAGCAGCTGCTGCGCAGCGCTCGGCGAAGCGGGACGAGAAACTGAAGCCCTGATCAGGCGAGCTCGGAGAGCTGGCGGGTGACCTTGGCGAGTTCGTCCTGCAGAGCGGCGAGGCGCTCGCGTTCGCGGGCGACGACGTCGGCGGGAGCGCGGGCGACGAAGCCTTCGTTGCCGAGCTTCGTCTCGATCGCGGCGATGTTCTTCGCGAGGTCGTCGCGGCGCTTGGCGATCTCCTTGGCGCGGGCGGCCTTGTCGATCAGGCCGGCGAGCGGCAGGTAGAGCTCGGCGGCGCCGAACGGCGGCACGGCGACCACGGCGGCGTCGGCGTCCGGTGGGCGCGGCAGCGCGGTCGCGACGCCGGCCAGCGTGCAGCGGGCGAGGCGCTCGAACCACGGCTGGGCGTCGCGCAGGACCGCCACCAGGCGGTCGGCGGGGAGCTTCACGTGGGCCGGCACCGTGGCGTGCTCGGCCACCTTGTTGTCGGCACGCAGCTTCCGCAACGCGCCGGTGATCTCCTGCAGGCCGGCCATCGCGGCGGCGGCCTCGTCGATCGCCGCCGTGCGGGCCGGCAGGTCGCTCGCCTTCGGCCACGGCGCCGAGATCAGCTCCTTCGCGCTGGCCGGGACGAAGCCGGCGGCCTTGAGGTGACCCCACAGCGCCTCGGTGACGAATGGCGCCAGCGGGTGGAGCAGGTGGCAGAGCGTCTCGATCACCTTCACCGCGATCGCGCTGGCCATGCGGCGCGATTCGGCCGGCTCGGCCGGATCGAGGCGGACCTTGGCGATCTCGACGTACCAGTCGCAGAAGTCGTTCCAGGTGAAGCGGCGCAGGGCGTGGCTCGCCTCGTGGAAGCGGCAGGCGGGAAGCGCGGCGGTCACGGTCTCGACCGTCTCGCGCAGGCGGGCGAGGAGCCAGCGGTCCTCGAGGCGCGCGGCTCCGGCTAGATCGACCCCCTGCACGTCGTCCCGCGCGACCTTCTGCAGCACGAAGCGTGTCGCGTTCCAGAACTTGTTGACGAAGTTGCGCGCCTCCTCGACGCGCTGCTCGCTGAAGCGGATGTCCTGGCCCTCGACGGTGAGCAGCATCAGCGACACGCGCATGGCGTCGGCGCCGTACTTCTCGATCATGTCGATCGGGTCGATGCCGTTGCCGAGCGACTTGCTCATCCGCCGGCCCTGCGCGTCGAGCACGGTGGCGTTGATGTAGCAGGTCGAGAACGGGACCCGCTGCTCGAACGGCAGGTGGTCGGCGAAGGCGTAGCCGGCCATCACCATGCGCGCGACCCAGAGGTAGATGATCTCGCGCGCGGTCGAGAGGAACTGCGTCGGGTAGTAGCGCGCGAGGTCGCGCGCCGGCTTGCCGCCCTCGGTCTGCGGCCAGCCGAGCGTCGCGATCGGCCAGAGCCAGCTCGACGCCCAGGTGTCGAGCACGTCGGGATCCTGGCGGACGATCGGCTTGCCGCTCTGCGGGTGCGGGTCGCCAAGCTTCAGGTCGGTGCGCGACGCGACCGGCGTCCCGTCGGCGTCGTACCAGACCGGGATGCGGTGCCCCCACCAGAGCTGGCGACTGATGCACCAGTCGCGGACGTTCTCGAGCCAGTCGAGATAGACCTTGCTCCAGCGCTCCGGCACGAACTTCAACGCGCCGCTCTTCACCGCGGCGATGGCGGGCTTGGCGAGCGGCTCCATCTGCACGAACCACTGCTCGCTGATGCGCGGCTCGATGACCGAGCCGGAGCGGTCGGAGAGCGCGACCGAGAGCTCGTGGTCGACCGTCTTCTCGAGCAGCCCCGCGGCCTCGAGGTCGGCGACGATCCGCTTCCGCGCCTCCTCGCGCGAGAGCCCCTGGTAGCGACCGCCGTGCTCGTTGATGCGGCCGGTGTCGGTGAAGACCGAGACGATCGGCAGCTTGAAGCGCTGGCCGCGGGCGTAGTCGTTCGGATCGTGGCCCGGCGTGACCTTCACCGCGCCGGTCCCGAAGCCGAGCTCGACGGTGTCGTCGGCCAGCACCGGGATCGCGCGCTCCATCAGCGGCAGGACCACCCGCTTGCCGATCAGGTGCTTCCAGCGCGGCTCGTCGGGGTGGACGACGACGGCGGTGTCGCCGAGCATCGTCTCGGGACGCGTGGTCGCCACCACGATGAACTCGCCCGGCGCGCCCTCGACCGGGTAGCGCAGGTGCCAGAGCTTCCCCTTGCGCGTCTCATGGTTGATCTCGTCGTCGCCGACGGCGGTCTGCAGCACGCAATCCCAGTTGACCAGGCGCGGGCCGCGGTAGATCAGCCCCTGCTCGAACAGGCGGCAGAAACTCTCGCGCACGGCGGCCGAGAGGTCCTCGTCCATGGTGAACTTGAGGCGCGAGTAGTCGGCGCTGCAGCCCATGCGGCGCAGCTGCTCGACGATGCGATTGCCGTATTGCTCCTTCCACGCCCACACCTCGGCCAGGAACTTGTCCCGGCCGAGCTGCTCGCGGGTGACGTTCCGCTCCTTGAAGAGCTTCTTCTCGACGACCGCTTGCGTGGCGATACCGGCGTGGTCGGTGCCGGGGACCCAGAGCGCCTCCTTGCCGTCCTTGCGGTGGAAGCGGACCATCGCGTCCTGCACGGTGTTGTTGAGCGCGTGGCCCATGTGCAGGCTGCCGGTGACGTTCGGCGGCGGGATCATCACGACGAAGCGGCCGTTGGCGGCGCGCTCGTCGGGCTTGAAGGCGCCGGAACTCTCCCAGCGCGCGAAGAGCCGCTGCTCCGCCTCCTCGGGCGTGAAGCGGTTCGGGATCTCGAAGGCCATGGCGAATCCTGCCGGAGCTGCCGGAAACGAAGGGGCAGGAAGCTATCCGCGCGGGCGGCGAAACGGTGGACGCAGCCGGAACCGCGGCGGCGGACGCGCCGGCGCCGAACCGGAACAACTGATCCAGGAACGGTTGTTCCGGATCGGTGGTTCAGGCGTGGGCGGCGCGGCTCGACGGGCGGGTGAACCAGTCGAGCAGCGCGGTGGCGCGCTCGAACTGGAGGTCGGCGGCGCGCGCGGCGTCCTCGGTGAAGCGGCGCTCGCGCACGCCGTCGATCCCGGCGCCGTGGAGCGCAAACGGGACCGGCCCGTCGCCGCGGCCGCGCGTCTCGACCGAGGTCGAATGGTCGGAGACGACGGCCAGCCGGCGCTCCGCCGGCTGCTCCTGCTGCCACTCGAGCAGCGGCCCGACCAGCTCGCGGTCGACTCGCTCGATCTGCGCCACCTTGCGCTTCGCGTCGCCGGAACGGGACGCCTCGTTGACCGCGGCGGCGTGCACCACCACCCACGGGTGCATCGCCAGCAGCGCGCGCGCGGCAGCAGCCTTGGCGGCGAGGTCGGAGCGCTCGTCGGCGGTCGCGCCGAGCAGCCGCGGCGCCGGCAACCCCGCCTGCAGCGCGAGCCCGCGCACCAGTGGCGCCGCTGCCACCACCGCCATCCCGCCGGCGAACTGCGGGCAGAGCGCCGGCAGTTCCTGCCGCGTCCCTTCGCCCCACGCCCAGACGGCGTCGGCCGGGTTCTCGCCGAGGTCGAGGCGCACGCGGTTCACCTCGTGCGCGCGCAGCCGCGCGAACGCCGACTCGAGGAACCCGCGCAGCGGCATCGAATCGCGCCCGCTCGGCAGGTGCGCCGCGAGCGGCTGCCCGAGCACCGCATGCGGTGGCACCGTATGCAGGTCGAGCGCCGCACCGCCGGGGATCACCAGCAGATGGCGGTACCCCGCGCCGGCGACCAGTTGCCAGCCCGCCGGCAGCACGTCGGGCGCCCGCAGCGTCTCGAGCAGCAGCGCCGCCTCGCGATCGCTCACGTGGCCGGCGCGCGTGTCGGCGAGCGTCCCCTCGCAGGTCGAGACGAAGTTGAGCCGCAGCGCCAGATCGTCCGGCCCGAGGGCCACGCCGAGCCCGATCGCCTCGAGCGGCCCGCGCTTCAGGTCGAGCAACGCGGCATCGAACCCGAGCAGCGCCGGCAGGCCGGTCACGGCGCCCGGCGAAGCTCCCGGCGCCGCCAGGTCGACCGTCCCGAGCCGCCCGCGCGTCGCCAGCGCATCCAGTGCCGGATGGACGGCGGTATCGAGCGGCGTCCTGCCGCCGAGAGCGGCGAGCGGCTGCTCGGCGAGGCCCGGCACGACGATCATCACAGCGCGCATGACGAGCCCTCCCCCGAGGACGCGAGACGCAGCGGATGATCGCGTCGTCCCGAGAGGGCGTCAACGCGGCGAACTCCGGTCACGCGTCCGCGGCGATCCCGAGCGCGCGGGGGCGGCGCGCTCGCTGTGGCTCAGGCCGGCCGGGACGCCAGCCACTCGCGCAGGCGGACGAGCGCCTGGCTCAGCGGAGCAGGGAGTGGCAGCCCCGCCTCCGCGCGGCGCGTGCTGGCGAGCGCCACGTCCCGTGGCCGCGCCCCGCAGAGCTCGGATTGGGACGCCGCCACGAGCAGGCGGGGCGGCGTCGGTGCCGGCAGGGGGAACGCCGCGTCGATCGCGCGCCCCAGCGTCAGGCGATCGACCCGCTCCGCCCCCGCCGCGTGCAGCGTGCCGGTCATCCGGCGCGCCAGTGCGGCATCGAGCCACTCGGCGAGCTCCGTCACGACGATCGGCGTGCGCCATTCGTCGGTGAAGAGGCGGATCGGCGCGCCGGCCGGCGCGGCGCGCACGAAATCGAGCGCGCCGCTGGTGCCAGCCGCAGACGGCGCCAGGACGAGCGCCGTGCGCAGCACCAGCGCCTCGGCGCCGCTCGCCAGCACCGCCGCTTCGGCAGCGACCTTGCTGCGACCGTAGGCGTGCAGCGGACGCGGCGCGTCGGATTCGACGTACCCAGGTCGCTCGCGGTCGCTCCAGTCGCGATCGCCGGCGAACACCTGATCGGTCGAGAACAGGACGAAGTGGGCGCCGGCGCGCGCGGCGCAGCGCGCCAGCCGCTGGGTCGCGTCGACGTTGATCCGCT
>Ga0194128_10007419_pt1 | contig 14330 bp, 13 predicted proteins | sample TA2KigCa65mmetaG_FD_148650 | JGI IMG/M metagenome (GOLD analysis project Ga0194128, IMG submission 148650) | Freshwater microbial communities from Lake Tanganyika, Tanzania - TA2015037 Kigoma Deep Cast 65m | ecosystem: Environmental > Aquatic > Freshwater > Lake | place: Tanzania: Lake...
GTGGATCGCCGACCACCCGCGCGCCGATCTCTCCGTCCCGACGCTCGCCGCGCGCTGCGCGATGAGCCCGCGGCACTTCTCGCGCGTGTTCGCGGAGGAGGTGGGCTGCACGCCTGCCGCGTACGTCGAGCGCACGCGCGTCGAGGTCGCGCGGCGTCTCCTCGAGAGCACGGACCAGAGCCTCGACGAGGTCGCGGACGCGGCGGGCTTCGGCACCGTCGCGACGCTGTACCGCGTCTTCCAACGCGCGCTCCGGGTGAGCCCGGGCGCCTACCGGCGTCACTTCGTGGCGCCGCTCGCGGAAAGGAAACGCGCATGAAGATCGCGATCGCCCTCTACGACCGCTTCACCGCGCTCGACGCCATCGGGCCCTACGAGACGCTGTCGCGCATCCCCGGCGCAGAGGTCGTCTTCGTCGGCTGCGAGCAGCGCATCTTCCGCACCGACATCGGTGCGCTCGCGGTGCTCGCCGGTGCGAGCTTCGCGGACGTCGACCGTGCCGACGTGCTGGTCGTGCCGGGCGGTCCTGGTACGCGCGCGATGATGACCGATCAGCCGCTGCTCGACTGGGTGCGGAAGATCCACGCGACGACGCAGTGGACGACGTCGGTCTGCACGGGCTCGCTGGTGCTCGGCGCGGCCGGCATCCTGAAGGACGTCGACGCGACGACGCACTGGGCCTGCATGGGCGAGCTCGCCTCGACCGGAGCGAAGCCGACGGACCAGCGCGTCGTCATCCGCGGCAAGATCGTCACCGCGGCAGGCGTGTCCGCCGGGATCGACATGGGCCTCACGCTCGCGGCGCGCATCGCCGGCGAGGACGTCGCGAAGGCCATCCAGCTCGGCATCGAGTACGACCCGCAGCCGCCGTTCGACTCCGGCAGCGTGCACAAGGCCACGCCCGAGACCGTCGGCATCATCGCCGATCTCATGCGTCAGGTGGAATCCGCGCACGCCGCTGCCTGAAGGATCGCGCCGGTTTCGCGTTGCCGGAGCCGGCGCGTCTTCGCTCCGCGGTCAGGAGCTGCGCTCGATCAGCAGGCTCTGCACCGATCTGCCGATCGGCCCCTGCTCGTCGAGCAGCCGCGGGAGAGTGCGTGTTACCGCCGCGGCGTCCAGTCGCGGTCGCGCGGGAACGTCGTGTCGCGCAGCGCGAGCCCGGGGGCGAGCTGCGCGTCCGCGATCGGCGCACCGCCCGCGAGCGCCAGCGGCACGACGCCCGCCCACACCGGCAGCGCCATGTCCTCGGCGTCGTCGATCGGGGGGCCGGTGCGGACCTTCGCGACCGCCTCGTCGAGCGGCAGGGCGAGCACGAGCGTCGCCTTGAGCTCGGCCGGGTTCGGCGGCCGCACCTCGTCCCAGCGTCCCGGGTAGAGGCGCTCGGTGAACGCGCGCAGGGCGGCGAGCTTCTCGTCGTCGCCCGCCAGCAGGCGCGCCCGGCCGAACGCGGTCACGGACCTGTAGTTGACCGAGTGGTGGAACGCCGAGCGCGCCAGCACGAGGCCGTCGATCAGCGTGACCGTCAGGCAGACCTCGACGCCGCCCGCGAGCGCCTCGAGCGTGCGCGACTTGCTCGAGCCGTGCACGTACACCTCGTCGCCGACGCGTGCGTGCAGCGTCGGGATCACGAACGGCTGCCGGTTGACGACGAAGCCCAGGTGGCACACGAGGGCCGCGTCGAGGATCGCGTGGACCGTGTCGCGCTCGTGGCTGGCGCGCGCGGGCAGGCGCTTCACGCGGTTGCGCTCGGTGCGCCGGTACTCGTGGATCTCTCCGGGAGGGGTCGCCGACATGGCGCGGAGCCTACTCGCCGGCGGGGCCGCACGGAAGCAATGGTGCGCGCACGATCGGCGAGGCGATTCTCCGATCGTCGCCGCGGGACACGCATCGGGATTGCCCACGGGGTGCCGCCATGCTCTGACGGTCCGGGGCGCACGGACCGGCGCTCCGGAGGAACCTCCATGCTTCGCGCCCGACGCCCGTCTTCCCCCCGCACTTTCGCCGCCCTGCTGCTCGTTCTCGCGGCGGCAGCGTGCAGCGACGACGGCTCCCCGGGGGGGGGCGGTGGTCCGACGACCCCGGGCAACCCGTCCTGCGCCGAGGGGCAGGCGTACGAGAGCACGTTCGAGGCGATCCAGACCGTCGTCTTCGAGCGCAACGGCTGCACGCAGGACATCTGCCACGGCAGCGCGGCGTCGGGCGGCCTCGACCTGCGCCGCGAGGCGGCCTACGACGCGATCTTCGACGTGCCGTCGACGGCGAGCCCGCTCAGGCGCGTCGAGCCCGGCGACAAGAGCCGCAGCTTCCTGTGGCTCAAGCTCGCGGCGAAGACGAATCCGGGCAGCGTCGAGATCACCGGCTCGCCGATGCCGAACAACCTGCCGGCGATCTCCGGGAACGAGCTCGAGGCGCTGCGTCTCTGGATCTCCTCGGGTGCGCCGCGCACCGGGACGGTGCCCGGCACCGAGCCGCTGCTCGACGCGTGCCTGCCCGAAGCGAAGCCCATCGTCATCAAGCCGCTCGACCCGCCGGCGCCCGGCGAGGGCGTGCAGTTCGTCCTGCCGCCGGTGCACCTGCCGAAGAAGCACGAGCAGGAGCTCTGCTTCGCGACGTACTACGACGTCCGCGACCAGGTGCCCGCCGAGTACCTCGATCCGAGCGGCACGATGTTCCGCTTCTCGGAGCAGGAGCTGCGCCAGGACCCGCAGAGCCACCATCTAACGCTGAGCTACGCGAGCGTCGGGCTCGACCGCGTCCACGATCCCGAGTTCGGCACGTGGACGTGCGCCGGCGGCGAGCGCGCCGGCGAGGTCTGCGAGCCGGCGGAGAGGGGTGCCTGCGGCGGTGGCTTCTGCCGCAGCGAGCCGAAGCCCAACGTCGGCTGCGTCGGCTACGGGCCGCAGGCCGACTTCGGCATCGTGTCGCGCATCATCGGTGGCGCACAGGCGGCGCAGGCCTACCAGAAGCTGCAGGACGGCGTGTTCTCGCAGATCCCGACGACGGGAGTCGTCTACTGGAACAGCCACGCCTTCAACCTGACGGACGAGGACTTCGTCCTCAACGGGCGCCTGAACTTCGTGTTCGCGAAGGACCAGCGGCATCCGGTGGTGCCGATCCTCGACGTGTCGAACGTGTTCACGCCCAACGCAGCCCCGTACACGACCGAGACGTACTGCGCGGACCACGTGGTGGCGCAGGGCTCGCGCGTGTTCCTGCTCACCTCGCACAACCACAAGCGCGGCAAGCGCTTCTGGGTGACGGCGCCGGACGGGGCCCTGCTGTACGAGAACCTGCTCTACAACGACCCCGTCAAGCAGTACTTCGACCCGCCGCTGGCCTTCGACTCGGCCGATCCGGCGGAGCGCACCATCCGCTTCTGCGGCACGTTCGAGAACGGCGTCGCCGCCGACGGCTCGCCCGACCCCGAGACGGTGACGCGCGCGTCGCGGATCCCGGAGAGCGCGCGCATCTCGTTCGGCGCCTGCAAGCCGGTCGGGTGCGCGGCGGGCCGGATCGGCGCGCCGTGTCGCGGCGAGGACGACGACGCGGCGTGCGACTCGAGCCCCGGCAACGGCCTCTGCGACGCGTGTCACATCACCGGCGGCGAGAGCACCGAGAACGAGATGTTCATCCTCATCGGCTCGACGTACGTCGCCGACGGCTACCCGCAACCGGATCCGGACGACCCCGTGTTCGGCGGACCTGCGAGCGTCAAGAACGAGCGCGACGCGAGCGGGCGCTCGACGTTCACGGGCATCTCCGTGCCGGCCTCGTTCGGCTGCAACGGCAACGGGGCGTCGGCGGCGGAGTAGGGCGGCCGAAGAGATCCCTCGCGGGGGCTTCGCTCCCGCCGTGCGCCTGCGCGAGGGGGCACCACGCGGCTCCGCCGCGTGCAGGAGCAGGGGCGGCGCCCCTGCTCCTCAGATGGGCACTTTGCCCAGCAGGATGATCGGACCGGTGGGCTGCGGCATGCCGCCCTGCGGCTCGATCGTCACCGCGAACGCGTCCGGCCGCCCGCCGGCCAGCACCTCGGCGCTGATGCGCGCGAGCGTCGCCCCACTCGGATCCGTGCGCAGCACGCCGGCCGAGATCTTGTCGTTCCCGCGGATCAGCCAGAGCTGGTAGTCCCTGTCCGGCAGGGGCTTCAGCGCGCTGGTGAGGATCATCGCGTTCCGCGTGCCGGGGTTCAGCAGCGCGCTCGCGTGATACTCCTCGCCGCCCTGGGCCGCGAGCTGCACGAGCTGCGTGCCGGGCGCGCCGAGCAGCGACAGCGCGGCCTCCCGTTCGCGCAGCGACACGCGCGCGCTCGCGAGCTCCCGCATGCAGATGTCCTTGTCCCGGTCGGCCGCGGCGGCGAGCGCCAGCTCGCGGTCCCTGGCCGCGATCTCGCGCCGGCTCTCGCGGTACTCCATCGCGAAGACGAACGCCGCGGCCGCGGCCACCGCGGCGCTGATCCATGCGAAGGCCTCGCGGCGTCCGCCGCCGCGAGACGCCGGACGGGTCGCGGACGCGCCGCGGCGCGCCGATCCGCCGCGGGTCGCGCCACGGCCACGCGCACCGGACGCCGACGCGCCGATCTCGCGCTCGATGGCCGACCACACCTCCGGTCCCGGCTCGAGCGGCGGCAGTGCTGCGCCGAGGAGCGCCGTCGTCTCGTACGCCTCGGCGAGCGCCTGGCGGCAGCCCTCGTGCGTGATGGGTTCGGCGAGGTGATGCTCGAAGGCCTCGCGCTCGGCGGGCTCCAGAATGCCGAGCACGTACGCCGCGACGTTCTCCTTGAATGCCGCGCAGGTCACGACGCCCCTCCCGGACGGTGCGTGTCGAGCACCGACGCGAGCTTCGCCAGCCCCAGGCGGACGCGCGTCTTGACGGTGCCGAGCGGATCGCCGAGCCGGGCAGCGATCTCGCTGTGCGAGAGGCCCTCGTAATAGGCGAGCTCGATCGCGCTGCGCTGCTCGAGCGGCAGTGCGGCGAGTGCCGCCAGCACCTGCGCGCGGAGCTCGCGCTGCGCCGCGAGCTCCGGCGGCGCCGGCGCCGCCGGTGGATCGGGCTCCTGTTCGCTGCGCGCCACGGCGCGCTCGGCTGCGCTTCGGGTGCGCAGGCGATCGAGGGCGCGGCTGCGGACGATGGTCGCGATCCACGCCATCGCGCCGCCGCGGCTCGCGTCGTAGGTCGTGGCCTGCCGCCATACCTGCACGAACGTCTCCTGCACGACTTCCTCTGCCTCGCTGTGCGAGCCGAGCACCCGGAACGCGATCGACATCGCACGACCCGCACACCCGTAGTAGAGCGCGCGCAGGGCCGTCGGGTCGCCGCCCGACACACGGGCGAGCAATGCCTGATCCGCGGCGTGTGCCGGATCATCCATGCGTCGGTCGTATCCCGCCCTGGCGGGGGTGGCAATTTTCTCCCACACGGGAGCTCGCTCCTCCACGAGCGGGTGGCCGCTCTCGGTCCGCCGCGTAGGCCAGCGCGCCATTCTGCTGTCGAGAGCGGTACGGGGGGCCTGCGCGGACGGATTCATCGCCTTGCGGCACGGCCCCCGAATTGCCCGGCCGGCGGCGAAGTGGTAGCGCCGCTCGGCACCATGCTGCGCAACCTCTGGAGCTATCGGAGCTTCGTCCTCGGCATGGCGAGCCGCGAGTTCCGGGCGCGGTACCTCGGCTCGGTGCTCGGCAGCGTCTGGGCCTTTCTACACCCGCTCACGCTGGTGTTCCTCTACACGGTGGTCTTCGGCCACCTGATGCGCAGCCGGATCCCCGGCATCGACGACGCCCTGGGCTACGGCGTCTTCCTCTGCGCCGGGATCTTCACGTGGACGGCCTTCACCGAGATCCTGCAGCGCTCGGTCACGGTGTTCCTCGAGAACGGCAATCTGCTGAAGAAGATGAGCTTTCCGCGCGCGGCGCTGCCGGCGATCGTGCTGGTGTCGGCGCTGGTGAACTTCGTGATCGTGTTCTCGATTCTGCTCGCCCTGCTGCTCCTCCTTGGCCGCTTCCCGGGCTGGCCGATCCTCGGACTGGTTCCGCTGCTGGTGGTGCAGCAGGCGCTGGCCCTCGGCATCGGCACGGCGCTCGGCGTCGTCAACGTCTTCTTCCGCGACGTCGCTCACCTGCTCACGATCGGGCTGCAGCTGTGGTTCTGGTTCACGCCGATCGTCTATCCGATCTCGATTCTCGGCGACCGCATGCAGACCCTCGCGCACCTGAACCCGATGACCGACCTCGTCGCGGGCTATCAGGGCATCCTGCTGCACGGCGCGTGGCCGACGTGGCACGCGTGGCTGCCGCAGGCGATCCTCGCCGTGCTCGCGCTCGGCTTCGCGCGCGCTCTCTTCCGCCGGCTCGCGGGCGAGCTCGCGGACCACCTGTAGGCGGAACGAGATGCCGCGCATCGTCGCCCGGGGCCTGGGCAAGAAGTACCGGATCTACCGCCACCCGCTTGCGCGCCTCGTGGAGTGGGCGAGCGGCGACCGAAGGGTCCTGCACCACGCGGAGTGGGCGCTGCGCGGCGTCAGCTTCGAGGTCGCTGACGGCGAGTCGGTCGGCATCATCGGCATGAACGGTGCGGGCAAGAGCACGCTGCTGCGGCTGTTGACCGGCACGACGCAGCCCAGCGAAGGCTCGTTCCACGTCGCGGGTCGCGTCGCGGCGCTGCTCGAGCTGGGGCTCGGGATGCATCCGGAGTTCGACGGCTGGCGGAACGCGATGCTGTCGTTGCAGCTGCTCGGCCTCGACGATCGACAGGTGCGCGACGCGCTGCCGTTCGTGCGGGAGTTTTCCGAGCTCGGCAGCCACATGGACCAGCCGGTGCGCACCTACTCGACCGGCATGCAGGTACGTCTCGCGTTCAGCGTCGCGACCGCCGTCCGTCCCGACGTCCTGATCGTCGACGAGGCGCTGTCGGTCGGCGACGCGTACTTCCAGCACAAGTCGACGAGCCGCATCCGCGCGTTCCAGGAGCAGGGCACGACGCTGCTCTTCGTCACGCACGACCCCGGGGCCGTCAAGGCCCTCTGCCGGCGCGCGCTGCTGCTCGACCGCGGCACGCTCTTGCGGGACGGTCCGGCCGACGCGGTGTTCGACTACTACAACGCGATGATCGCCCGGAAGGAAGAGGACGCGCACATCGAGCAGCTGGAGAGCGGCGGGCGAACCGTCACGCGCTCGGGAAGCCGCGAGGCGGAGATCACGGCGGTGACGCTGCACGGCGCGGACGGGGCGGAGCGCGCGACGTTCGCCGTCGCCGAGCCCGCCGTGCTGGAGGTCCGGTTCCGCCCGCGCGTCGCGATGCCGTCGCCGACGGTCGGCTTCGTGATCCGCGACCGGCTCGGCAACGACGTCTTCGGCACGAACACCTTCCACCAGGGCGTCGCGCACCAGCCGTGCGCTGCCGGGGGCGAGCTGGTGGCGCGCTTCGCGCTGGGGCTGAGCGTCGGTCCGGGCAGCTATTCGGTCACGGTCGCGCTGCACACCGAGCACGCCCACGTCGACGCGAGCTTCGACTGGTGGGACCGCGCGCTGCTGTTCGAGGTCGTGCCGGGCGAGGTCCGGGGGTTCACCGGTGTCGCCGCGCTGCCGGTGCGCGCGTCGCTCGAGCGCGGGGGCGGCTGACGTGCCGGCCGGGAGCAAATTCGGTGGCTGACGTGCCGGCCGGGAGCACCTTCGGTGGCTGACGCGCCGGCCGGGAGCACCTTCGGTGGCTGACGCGCCGGCCAGGAGCAAATTCGGTGGCTGACGTGCCGGCCGGGAGCACCTTCGGTGGCTGACGCGCCGGTCTCGATCGCGGTCACCATCGTCACCTACGACAGTGCGGTCCTTCTCGCGCGCTGCCTCGATGCGGTCGCCGCGCAGACGCACGCGCCGCGCGAGGTCGTCGTGCTCGACAACCGCTCGAGCGACGCGAGCGCCGCGATCGCGCGCGCCCACGGCGCGGTGACGACGCTGATCGAGAGCCCCGGCAACACCGGCTTCGCGGGTGGGCAGAACCGCGCCATCGCCGCGACGACCGCGGACTGGGTGCTGGCGCTCAATCCCGACGTGGTGCTCGATCCGGCGTTCCTGGCGGAGTTCGCGGCGCGCGCTGACCGCCCGGCACCGGGCGACCGTTCGCCGAGCGAGCCCCGGGGGCTCGGCACGCTGTGCGGCAAGCTGCTCCGTCTGGGGCCCGATGGCGCGCCGGTCGTGCCGCCACGCATCGACTCGACCGGCATCGTCTTCACGCGCTCGTTCCGGCACCTCGATCGCGGCTCCGAGGAGCCCGACGACGGCCGCTACGCGATCGAGGAGCCGGTGTTCGGCGCGACCGCGGCCGCGGCGCTGTACCGCCGCGCGATGATCGACGACGTCTCGGTCGAGGGCGAGTTCTTCGACGAGGCGTTCTTCGCGTATCGCGAGGATGCGGACGTGGCGTGGCGCGCGCAGCTGCTGGGCTGGGATTGCCTTTACGTCCCGACCGCCCTCGGCTACCACGTGCGGCGCGTGCTGCCCGAGCGGCGCGCCGACGTCCCGGCGATGCTGAACCGTCACTCCGTCAAGAACCGCTTCCTGATGCGCGTCAAGAACGCCGACGCGGCGGTGTGGCGGCGCTGCGCGCTGCACGGTCTCGCGCGCGACGCCGCCGTGGTCGGTGGGTGTCTCGTGGGCGAGTGGTCGTCGCTGCCGGCGTTCGCCGACGTGGTGCGGCTCTGGCCGCGTGCGCGCCGACAGCGCGTGCTCATCCAGGCGAAGCGTCGCCGCGACGGCGACGCGATCGCACGGTGGTTCGCGTGAGTGGGTCGGCTCCGGGATCCGCGCCCGTGGCCGGCGCCGCCGCACCCGCCGCGGCGGCACGCGTCACGGCGCGGCCGCGCTTCGGCTCGCGCCAGGCGCACCTGAAGACGCTCAGCATCGCCTGGCAGCTCGCGCGCCTCGACGTCCTCCGTCGCTACACCGCGACGATGCTCGGCATCGTGTGGGCGATCCTCGCACCGCTCCTCATGTCGGCGGTGATCGGCGTCGTGTTCTCGAACCTCTTCGGGCAGAAGCTCGAGGAGTTCCTGCCGTACCTGTTCCTGAACCTGACGCTCTGGGCGTTCTTCGCGGGCACGATCGACGGCGGCGCCATCGCCTTCATCGCGGCCGAGGGCTACATCAAGCAGATCGCGCGCGTGTCGTTCTGGACGTACCCGCTGCGCATGGTGCTGGCAGCGTTCTTCACGCTGCTGCTCGGGCTGCTCGCGGTGGCCGGTGTACTGCTGCTGTTCGGCGGGCACGTCTCGGTGACCTGGCTGCTGCTCGTTCCGGGGCTCGCGGCGTGGCTCGTCTTCGGCTTCGCGGTCTGCACGATCTCGGCGGTGCTCAACACCTGGGTGCGCGACTTCCAGCACCTGCAGGCGGTCGGCGTGCAGGCGCTGTTCTACGCGACGCCGGTGATGTTTCCGGCGGCGCTGCTGGTGCAGCACCGGCTCGGCTGGCTCCTGACGTTCAATCCGCTCTACCACCTGATGATGATCGTCCGGGTGCCGATGCTGAACAACTCGGTCCCCGAGATGTCGCACTACGTCGCGAGCGTGCTCAGCGTCGTGTTCGTCGCGACGGTCGCGGTGTTCGCGATGCGCTGGGCGCGCCACCGGCTGGTGTTCTGGCTCTGACCGATGCTGCACGTCGACGACGTCACCCTCACGTTTCCGCGTCCGAAGGGCAGCTTGCGCGACCGCGTCAGCCGCGCCTTCGGTGTCCTTCCCGAGGAAAGCTTGCCGCCCGCGGTGACGGCGCTGCGCGACGTGCGCCTGCGGGTCGAGCGCGGCGAGCGCGTCGGCATCGTCGGCTACAACGGCGCCGGCAAGACGACGCTGCTCAAGGTCATGTGCGGCATCTACTCGCCGTCGCACGGCCGCGTCGCGATCGACGGCGACATCGCGTGCCTCTTCGAGCTCGCGACCGGCTTCGAGATGGAGGCGAGCGGCTGGGACAACATGCTGACGCGCGGCCTCCTGCTCGGCCTCTCGCGTGCCGAGATCCGCGAGCGCACCCGCGACATCGCGGAGTTCACGGAGCTGGGCGCGGCGCTCGACCGTCCCGTCAAGACGTATTCGGCCGGCATGTTCGTGCGCCTCGCGTTCGCCGTGTCGACTGCGATCACGCCGGACGTGCTGCTGCTCGACGAGGTGATCGCGGCGGGCGACGTGCGCTTCCACGACAAGGCGCGCGGCCGGCTCGAGGAGATGGTCGAGCGCGCGTCGATCCTCGTGCTGGTCAGCCACTCGATGGAGACCGTGCGCCAGATGTGCACGCGCGCGATCTGGCTCCACGACGGCACGATCCGCATGGACGGCCTCCCCACCGACGTCACCGCCGCCTACGAGAGCGGCGCCGCGTAGCCTGGCTGCCGTTCAGGCGGGGTGCGCGAGCGTCGCGCCGTCGCCCGCGGTGGTCTCGTAGCCGAGCGCGCGCAGCACGGGGCCGGCGTGCTCCTCGAAGTACGCCGTGTCCTCGGCCGAGAAGAGCCGCCGCCAGTTGCCGGTGGTCTTTCGCTGGTAGCCCTGCGGGATGTTGCTGCCGACCGGCGAGTGCTGGTCGAAGTCGAGCCGGACCTCGATCGGCCGGATCTCGTCCTCGCGGTAGCCGAGGGTCCGCATGACGCGGCGGATCTCCTCGGGCTGGTCCTCGAGCAGGCGCTCGTAGCGGACGAGGTGCACGACGTTCGAATTCGCGAGCCAGTCGGTGTGAAACTTCGCCCAGTAGTCCACGGGGTTCATCTTCCGGATGATCTCGTGGCGTGAATTCTTGAGCTCCATGAACTCGGTGCGCAGGAACGCCGGGAAGGTGATCTCGTTCCCGTCGCCTTCCCAGATGCGCGCTCCGTTCCTGCCGTCGCGGGTGGACGCCATGAACAGCGAGACCATGACGTCGCGCCCGTCGCGTACCAGCAGGATCGCGTTGCGGTTCAGGCGGTTGCGCTCGGGGACGCGCTCGATGCTGTAGTGCTGGTAGCGCGCGCCCGGCGGCATCACCGCGTGCTTGCTCAGGTTCGCGTAGGCGATCTGCCGGAACCACTGGAAGCCGCTGCGCTTGTGGGAGACGATGATGACCGTCGGCCGGAAGAGGGACTTCACGAACAGCCAGTTCCGGTCCGCTCGCAGGCGGTGCAGCTGCTTCTCGACGCGCTCCTGGAAGTTCATCCTCGATCCGGTCACTCGAAACGCGAAGATGATCGCTGCCGGAGGCGCCGGAAGCAACTTTGCTCCGGGGTGGCTGGCCGGCCGGCGACGTTCGCGATCCGGTCCACGCTCGTGCCGACGCGCGGCCGCGCGTCGGCCGCGTCGCGATGGTAGCGGGAGCGGATGCACCGCCTTCTCGACGACGCGTCCCGGCGCGCGCAGCGCTACCTGAACGAGCTCGACGCCCGCCCGGTCTTTCCCTCCGAGGTGATGCGCGCACGGCTCCACGAGCTGGGCGGGCCGCTGCCCGAGGAGCCGACGCCGCCGGGCGACGTGCTGGCGCTGCTCGACGAGGTCGCTTCGCCCGCGACCGTCGCCAGCGCGGGGCGACGCTACTACGGCTTCGTGACCGGCGGGGCGCTCCCGGCGACGGTCGCGGCGAGCTGGCTCGCGACCGCGTGGGACCAGAACTGCTTCACCGCGATGATGTCGCCTGCCGTGGCGGCGATCGAGCAGGTCACGCTCGGCTGGCTGCTCGAGGTGCTCGGTCTGCCGCGCGAGGCGGGCGGGGCCTTCGTCACCGGGGCGACCATGGCGAACCTCGCCGGGCTCGCCGCGGCCCGCCGCGCGGTGCTCGCGCGGGCCGGCTGGGACGTCGACGAGGACGGTCTGCAGGGCGGTCCGCGCGTCCGTGTGGTGGTCGGTGCCGAGGTGCACTCGACGCTGCGCAAGGCGCTCGGGATTCTCGGCCTCGGCCGCTCGGCGGTGCAGGTCGTGCCGGTCGACGCGCAGGGACGCCTGCGTGCCGACGCGCTGCCCGCGCTCGACGGTCCGACCATCGTCTGCCTGCAGGCCGGCAACGTGAACAGCGGTGCCTTCGACCCGGCGGCGGAGGTCTGCGCCGCGGCACACGCCGCGGGCGCGTGGGTGCACGTCGACGGTGCGTTCGGCCTGTGGGCGGCGGCGTGTCCGGCGCGGGCGCACCTCGCGCGCGGCTTCGCCGACGCCGACTCGTGGGCGACCGACGCCCACAAGTGGCTCAACGTCCCCTACGACAGCGGCCTGGTCTTCGTCCGCGACGCGGTGGCGCTGCGCGGCGCGCTGTCGATCTCCGCGCCCTACCTGCAGCAGGGCGCGCCGCGCGAGCCCGGCGACTTCACGCCGGAGTCGTCGCGCCGCGCCCGCGCGGTCGAGGTGTGGGCGGCCCTGCGATCGCTCGGATCGCGGGGACTGGCGGAGCTGATCGAGCGCAACTGCCGGCAAGCACAGCGCTTCGCCGCCCGCCTGTCGGCGGCGGGTGCCGCGATCCTCAACGACGTCGTGCTGAACCAGCTCGTGGTGTCGTTCGGTGACGAGGCGCGCAACCGCGCCGTGCTGGCGCGGATCACGGCCGACGGCACCTGCTGGTGCGGGCCGACCGTCTGGCGCGGACGCGCAGCGATGCGCATCAGCGTGTCGTCGTGGGCCACCACCGACGCCGACGTGGAGCGCAGCATCGACGCCATCCTCGCGTCGGCCGAGGGCTGCGACGCGACTTGAACGTTCGGCGCTCCCGGTTAAGGGTGCGAGCGCAAAGGAGAACTCGCCCTTGGCCAACCCGCTCTTCGCTACGAAGCCGCTCTCGCTCCTCCTCGAGGAACTGAGGGGCGAGAACCGCCTGCACCGTGTCCTCGGAGCCGTGCAGCTCACCAGCCTCGGCGTCGGCGCGATCATCGGCACGGGGATCTTCGTGCTCACGGGCGTCGCGGCACACGACAAGACCGGGCCGGCACTGATACTGTCCTTCGGCGTCGCCGGCCTCGCCTGCTTCTTCGCCGCGCTCTGCTACGCGGAGTTCGCGTCGATGGTGCCGGTCGCGGGCTCGGCCTACACCTACGCCTACGCAACCCTCGGCGAGCTCGTCGCGTGGATCATCGGCTGGGACCTGATCCTCGAGTACGCGGTCGCGTCGGCGACCGTCGCGCACGGCTGGTCGCACTACTTCCAGGACTTCATCGGCATCATCGGCATCCAGTGGCCGAAGATCCTCGGCGGGGCGCCGTTCGACTACGACCCCGACGTCGGCCGGTTCGTGACGACGGGGAACATCCTCGACCTGCCCGCGGTGTTCGTCGCGCTCGCCGTCACGTGGGTCCTCGTGATCGGCATCCACGAGAGCGCGCGCTTCAACACGGCGATGGTCGTGCTCAAGGTCGCCGTGGTCCTGTTCGTGATCGTCGTTGGCGCGTTCTACGTGAACCCCGACAACTGGACGCCGTTCGCGCCGTACGGCCTGACCGGCGTGAGCTTCTTCGGGCAGACGATCCTCGGCCAGGAGGGGGCGGGCGGCGAGCCGCTGGGGATGTTCGCCGGCGCCGCGATCATCTTCTTCGCCTACATCGGCTTCGACTCGATCTCGACCCACTCGGAAGAGGCGCGCAACCCGCAGCGCGACGTGCCGATCGGCATCCTCGTGTCGCTCGTCGTGTGCACCGTACTGTACATCGCGGTCGCAGCCGTGCTGACCGGCATGGTCCGCTACGACCAGATCCACATCGACGCGCCGGTCTCGAAGGCGTTCGAGCAGGTCGGCCTGCCCTGGGCGCAGTTCCTCGTCTCGCTCGGCGCGCTCACCGGCATCACGTCCGTGCTGCTCGTCATGATGCTGAGCCAGCCGCGCGTGTGGCTCGCGATGGCGCGCGACGGTCTCGTCCCGCACGGCTTCTTCGGGGCGGTGCACGAGCGCTACCGTACGCCGTGGAAGTCGACCATCCTCACCGGGGTGCTGGTCGCGACCGCGGGCTCGCTGCTGCCGCTGCGCATCCTCGCCGACCTCACCAACATCGGCACGCTGTTCGCCTTCGTGGTGGTCTGCTCGGCGGTGCTCATCATGCGCCGCACGCACCCCGAGGCGGAGCGTCCCTTCCGCGCGCCGTTCTCGCCGGTGACGCCGGTCCTCGGCATCCTGATCTGCCTGCTGCTGATGTTCTCGCTGCCGGCGGAGAACTGGTGGCGGCTCTTCGCGTGGCTCGCGATCGGGATCGCGATCTACTTCGCCTACGGCCGCCACCACAGCGTGCTTGCGAAGATGCGCGCCGCCGACGCCGCGAAGGCGCGCGAGTGAACCGCCGGGGCAACGGCGAAGCGGCGGCGGCTCAGCCGGGTCCGAGCCGTCCGCTGAGGCGTCCGGCGACGCGCTCGGCGAAGCGCA
>Ga0194128_10007423_pt1 | contig 14325 bp, 6 predicted proteins | sample TA2KigCa65mmetaG_FD_148650 | JGI IMG/M metagenome (GOLD analysis project Ga0194128, IMG submission 148650) | Freshwater microbial communities from Lake Tanganyika, Tanzania - TA2015037 Kigoma Deep Cast 65m | ecosystem: Environmental > Aquatic > Freshwater > Lake | place: Tanzania: Lake...
AAGTACCCTCATTCCCATCTTCATCTGTACCTTTGCAGTTCCATTGTGTTCCGATTACAACGTCTGAAAGACCTTCTGTGCTTGTCTTTTTAAGACCTGTAACTTTCCACGTGTATGTAATTGCCATATAAAAGATCCTCTGTTTAATTACTATTTAGTTTTCAGTAGCATTGACATAATAATCAGTTGTCTTTAAATGCTTATAGGCTTGTGTAATATGATTATCTGAAGAGTTTGTGTCGATAAAAAACTTACAAATATGATCCATACCAGATGTGCCAATACTTGAATTATATTGATTGTCAGTAGGATTTACACCAATAAATCCTAATGGCTGCAAATTATTTGCTCTTGCCGCAGAATCTTTCCAAACTGTAACAGCAATTCTACCGATGTATCCTTTTTTCCAGTATATATCTGAACCTCTTGTCGCAGCAGTTAATCCATCGCTTCGCGAAGAATCCACTGGAAGCGGAATATCATTTATACGTTTTTCGACATTAACAGATGTCACCACATGGTAAGCATTCGTTACTGTCAAACCAGTTCCTGGTAATTCATAATCTCTAATCAGCGCCATTATCTTTCTTCCAATTTTAATTTAAGTAATTCGATTTCTTCTTTTAAAGTATTTATAAGTTTTGTTTGTTCTTTGAATGCTTCGATAAACAATCCAGCAAAGTTACCATAAGAAACACCATATTCGTCTATATCTTCAGCGTATGTTACAATTTCTGGTAAAACTTCTACAACTTCTTGTGCAATTACACCAATTTGTTTTGTTTTCTTTTCGTCATTAGTTCTATTATAAAACACGCCACGAAGTTTGTTAACTTTATCAAGAGCATTATCTACTGTAACAATGTTTTCTTTCTTTCTTATGTCGGAATAAGCAATGATATTTCCTTCGGAATAAATGGCTTTATTAGCATATATTCCATAAGAAGATGATGTCGTCGAAGTGCCAACACCCATACAGTTATTACCAACATGATGATACAAATACCAGCGCCCATTGGCTCCACGATATACACCACCATTTCCACTAGAGTCATACATAATTCCATTGACGCCACTGTAAGAATCCCAAATACCACCATAACCGTTCTTCGAACCATTTATTCTCCATTGAGTATAAGTACTGCTATCATTTGGATAAATGTGGCAACCATGGCTATCGGAGTAAATACCAGTTGTATTTGTATACAACCATTGATATTTGAACAGATAATTAGAACTACCATTTACTTGAAACAACAATGTTGACATGGTGTAGTCATCGTAAAAACGCATTCCTTCGTATGATGCATTTCCGCCAAATTTAATTCCAGTATGGAAGGCAATACGAAGATCTGGGTACGGGGAACTCCAAGCGCCTGACTCACGAAAGACTGCATAAGCGCTGCTAAGATCTGGGTCAAAATACAACCCAAATACGTGATTGGTTGATACACCGTATCGATTCGCAAGGTAATTAGATCTTGCTTGATTAAAAATCGATGTGCCAGCAGGGTCTGCGTAGTAAGCGGTATCATTGCTATCATAGAATATTGGTGCGCGGAAATCCGAAGTAGCAAAACCAGTGCCATGGACATGAAGTCTGTGCGATGCGCTGTCGCTTCCTACACCAAAGTTTCCCCTATTGTACATATTGGTTTCACTATACCAGTTAATGTACGTGTTGTAACCGTTCTGACAGTCCAGATGTAAGTTGCCATTCGTGACTGCAACCGACGCAGAACTTCCAACGCGCCCGTTTCCTCCAACGTAGAGGGATGCACCCCACGTAATATTCGGTCCAAACAGTGCGCCACCCCGCATACGAAGAGCAGAGTCGCTGGTGCTGTTTGGGTCGATGTAATACCCAGTGTCGTTGCTGTCATAGAAGATGGGGGCGCGCATTGAGTCATTTGCTTGCCAAATACCAGTATTCAGGATCCACCCTGATGTATAAGCAGCGCTAAAATCGCTTCCACCAGGGCTACGACGGAACACCCAACCGCGACCAACAGTATCCATACTGAGATAAGTGTTATATCCATCACCATTGCCTGTAGGATTAGGAAAATTTCCACCATTGGCTTTGAAACCTATTGCAGATGTTGTAGTCTCACCAGGACCCCAAAAAAATATTTGATTTCCTGTACTAGTAGAGCCAGCGTCACCTCTAATTGCTACCCCCCATAGACTACTCTGGGAATTCGGGTTTACATAATAAGTAGTATCATTGCTGTCGTAGAAGATGGGGGCGCGAAGAGAACCATTGTGTTGACCTAGACTATCAGTGAACTGCCAGTGTCCAGAATAGTCAATTATACCGTTATCGAACTGCACTTCTTGGGCAAAATAAAATCTTGCTCTATCTGTCTGAAAGTGACAGAAACTAGAGTTCATTGGTCCAATGTCAAGATATCCAGATGGTGTTTGAAGCCTATGAGCGCTCGTCGTTGCTGGATTCCAAAAGAAACCAGTATCACTGCTGTCGTAAAAGATTGGTGCACCAACATTTCCATTAACTATTAAATTACCTTTTTGCCAAACGTGCCCAGCACCTAATTGTACAGTCCAATCTGTGCTACCATTACCGACAAACACGGCTTCATTTGGATTTCCTGAATTGTTAAAAATGTTTCCTGGACCACCTGTTCCGTTAGTTCCGTATTGCGCACCAGAATTACCTGCCCAAAATAATCCCCAACCATTATTGCTTCCTGGAGTTCCTGCCCAATGAGAAGCCCATCCACTATAATCTGCATTGAAAATAAATGGAGCATTACTGTCGCCTGTACCTGATGATGTTATACTACCATAAAATCTTCTTGTAGTGATATCTGCGTTACTATCTCTAGATGCTACAGTGCTTGCTGTTGCTGCTGTTGTTTGGTTTAACCCATCCAACAGATCAGCATCCAACCCACTACCAGCACCATCGTTGCCACTGTTCCAAATTTTATTACCTACCAAATATGATGAGTATTTGTCATCATCTGAGTATGTTATATTAGTCCCCGAAGGTGAATCATAAAATGTTGTATGCGTACCAGTTCCAGAGCTAGGATGTGAGTTTGTGAATCCGTGCCCATAAGTTCTAGCAATTACCCTAACTGTTTTGTAGTAATCTACATCCAAATAAATGTCTTGATAATAAGTGTTTTCTCCAGCATATGTCCACCCAGCACCAGTAACTGTTCCTAATGTTATTCTATATTTGTTAATGTCACCAGAACCGCCAGCGTCTTTAACCCTCAATATCCAAGAATTACCATTACCCATCCCGTAAAAACCATGAAGATCGTACTCAACATAACCACTACTATAATCTTCTTCAATTATTTTTATTCGAATATTTTGCCAACTTCCAATCCAATGATTTGGTGTTCCATAAACTCTACCAATTGTATATCTTCTTGCTTGCGTGCCTGATGCTGCCAAACTTCCCCAATCTTTTACTTGCTCTGCTCCATCTAAAAGCGCAATTGAGTTATATCCATCCAACAGATCAGCATCCAACCCACTGCCAGCACCGTCGTTACCTGCTGTCCAAACAAGATTTCCATTTGCATAAAGCGTATTGACATTGAAATAGAAATTGCTTCTATCAGTATAGATGTGAGCATGAGAACTATTTGCTGGTCCAAACTGAATCCAACCATCAGGAGTTTGATGTCTCCATCCCCAATCACCTTGGGTCATGAAGTAACCACTACTTCCTAAATCTATGCTAGATAAACGACTTCTTGATGCTGGGTCAACAAAGAAACTTGTGTTGGCTGAGTCATAGAAGATTGGTGCGCGGAAATCAGAAGATGCATAACCAGTTCCAGAAACATCTAGTTTATATCCAGGACTCGTCGTTCCAATGCCGACGTTACCATCATTTTTTAAGAATAATACATTTGATGCTGCTCTTAAATTAAATGTCAAGTCAGGATATCCTGAACTATTATAGTTTAATCTCATACTGGCTAATGTTGTTGCACCAGCTGAATCCTGAGTCCAAACTATACCACCATAATTGCCAGTTGTAATCCCTCCCACAATTCTAAATTCTAGTTGCTCTGATGTCGTTTCGGTTGTGCGGGATATCGTTAACTGTCGATTTGGACTCGTCGTTCCAATGCCGAGGTTGCCTGCGCTGGTCATTCGCATAACTTCGGTACTACTACCAATACCAAATCTTATATATCCACCTGAATAATTCCAATGTTCAACGTTTGTGCTATTAACCTCAATTAAGTATCCATACGATACGCTATTGTCATTTCGCATCTGAATTCTTGATATTGAAGGATCATAAACAGTTAACTTAAATCCAGGACTCGTCGTTCCAATGCCGATGTTCGTTCCATCATCATAAACATTACTATTTCCGATTGTTGCTGCACTAGTGAACTTTGCTAGATATCCAGAAGTTCCACCAGGAACAACACCTGTTGCACCTTGTGCGCCCTGTGCTCCAACAGCACCCTGCGCGCCCTGAGCACCTTGTGCTCCAACAGCACCTTGAGCACCCACTGCTCCTTGAGCACCCACTGCACCTTGAGCACCAACAGCACCTTGTGCTCCAACAGCACCTTGAGCACCCACTGCACCTTGAGCACCAACAGCACCTTGTGCTCCAACAGCACCTTGAGCACCCACTGCACCTTGAGCACCCACTGCACCTTGAGCACCCACTGCTCCTTGAGCACCCACTGCACCTTGTGCTCCAACAGCACCTTGAGCACCCACTGCTCCTTGAGCACCGACCGCACCTTGTGCACCGACCGCACCTTGTGCACCGACCGCACCTTGTGCACCTACAGCACCCTGCACTCCTTGAGCACCCACTGCACCTTGTGCACCAACAGCACCTTGCACTCCTTGAGCACCAACAGCACCTTGTGCTCCAACAGCACCTTGCACTCCTTGAGCACCAACAGCACCCTGCACACCCTGCGAACCCTGTGCACCAACAGTACCCTGCACTCCTTGAGCACCTTGTGCACCAACAGCACCTTGCGCTCCGACCGCACCTTGAGCACCGACTGCACCTTGAGCACCGACAGCACCCTGCATTCCTTGAGCGCCTTGTATACCTTGAGCACCTTGCGCTCCGACTGCACCTTGAGCTCCGACTGCACCTTGAATACCTTGCGCACCCTGTAATCCTTGTGCGCCTTGTACACCTACCGCACCTTGTACTCCGATCGCACCTTGAGCACCAATCGCACCCTGCACTCCTTGAGCACCAATCGTACCTTGTACTCCTTGTGCGCCTTGTAATCCCTGAGCACCCTGTAATCCTTGTTCACCCTGCACACCTTGTGCTCCTTGAATTCCTTGCAATCCTTGAGCACCTTGAATTCCCTGCGCACCCTGCGCACCTATTGTTCCTTGTACACCTGCTGCACCTTGCGCACCAATCGTACCTTGTACACCTTGCGCTCCTTGAACACCTGAAGCACCTTGCACGCCTGTATCGCCTTTATCACCAGTTCGTGCGAATGTAATAATAATATCTTCAAGATTCGTAAATGATGTTGCGCTGCCTGAAACATATGCGCACGTTACATCAAAATATCCTGTTTGCTCAGTGACTGATGAAATTGTAAACAATGCAAAGTCAGCAGAGTTTAATCGATTACTAATTCGAAAGTGACCTTTAATCGTCGAAGTTGAATCATCAATTGTTCGTAAAAATGTTTGTATGTCAATTGCGCCATCACTTTCATCATCAATCGACATGATTGTTGCCGTTGATATATTTGATGCATTAAATCTTAACTTACCAACACCTGGATCACCTGGTGTGTTTGATGCGCCATCAAATGTATAGTCGAAAGTTGCACCGCCGAAATTTCCATCATTTCCTTGTGAACCTTGTGCGCCTTGAACACCAGCGGCACCTTGCGCACCAATCGCACCTTGTACACCAGCTGAACCTTGTACGCCTAAATTTCCTTGAGAACCTTGAACACCAATCGCACCCTGTACACCAACATCTCCTTGTGCACCAGCGGCACCCTGCGCACCGACAGCACCCTGTGCTCCGCTTGCGCCTTGAACACCGATTGCGCCTTGCACACCAATCGCACCTTGTATGCCTTGATGACCTTGTGGTCCGAGTGCACTTGGATTTGAATTATTTGCACTAAATGCAATGTTCGCATTGCCGCTGTTTCCAATTGAAACAGCCACATTAATTGACGACGTATTAATAAAATTAAGTGCAACATTACTTAATGTTGAAACACTGTTCGCAGAGACACGAACAGTGTTCCCTGATACATTTGCTTGACTCTCTGTAGCCGTTAGACGATTTTCGAGAGTTTGAATTTGATAAATTTTAGGATTCGACATTAAATTTTATCCAACTTTTCTACTAATGTATTTAATAAATTTCTATCTATATTTTTTTGTAAAAAATTAAACTTTAACATGCCATTAACGCACTTGAGAAGCAGTAAGAGCTGCCACCTTTTCCTCAAGTTGTTCAATTCGCGCCATGGCTTCTTGCAGGGCTTTGATGGCGGCGTGGTACATATCGGTCGTGTACACAGTTTTGAGCGGCACACCGTCTTCTGGCGTTTCGCCAAATCCATCTACGTCAATGAACTCTGGCGCAACGGATTCAACTTGCTGCGCAATAACGCCGATGTTGTCGTCGTCATGCGTCTGATCCTTGTACTTAAACTTGACAATCTCAATCGCCTTAAACTTGTCCCACATAGAGCCAAGCGGCTTGATGTCTATTTTGATTCGCTCATCCGACAGATTTACGTCGTTGCCTTGATAGTTTGCCAAGCCGCCGTTGGAACGAACAGACATCCGCAAATTGGTACTGTCTTGACAATAAAGGAATGTGCTTCCTGTCCCGTTCGGCGCTGCTCCCGTATATTGGATTACTACACCATTTGGATTTGTAGCTGTCGTTTGCGTAAAGTAACCAATCCAATCCCCGCTCGCATTGGTATGAAGTTCGTGATACGACGATCCACTACCTGCGTATGTCCCACTATTACTCGCCTTAAAGTAGCCCCCACTCGTGATGCGTGCGCGTTCGGAGCCAACAGTCTCAAAAATAAGGCTCTGCGCAGATTGATTCGCTCCGATAACACCGTTACCCCCAGATATATACATTTCAAGGCGCTTACTTCCACCTGAGTTTGTCTCTTCCAGTCGGATGCCTGGTGTTGTTGCGTTAATTTGCAGGGTTCTTTGAGGCGAAGTCACCCCAATGCCGATGTTGCCACTAGTATTAATTATTGCAGATGGTGTTGCAGAACCGTTAGTATAAAAATTAATATTTTTTCCAGACTCTGAACCTATTGCTAAATCAGTGGTTGTGTCACCGATCCAAGCTCCTGAAGTTCCCATTACTCCAGATCTGATTCCATTTTTAGCAACTCCAAAATATCCACCACCAACACTTCCAGATGAACCTGCATCTGCCAAAACACCACCATAATTTCCTGATGATTTAAATCTAGCAGTAATTCCACCTGCAGTAGTTAATAAATCAATTGGATGTGCAGGACTCGTCGTTCCAATTCCTACCAATCCATCATAATGCCAGAAGAATTTGCTCGAGCCTGCAGAATCATCAAACAGTTCAAAACTTGATCCATTATTTCTTAAACTGTATTGTCTTCCACCACTTGCAGGAACAAGAGATATTTTACCATTTGTTGTTCCGCTTGCACCTTTGATGAGAACGCCATCATCTGTTCGAATATCCAGTTTCGCACCAGGAGTCTGCGTTCCAATGCCGACGTTGGTTCCTACTATAACTGCTGCGGGTGTTGAGCCAGTGTTAAAGAAATTTATTCCTCCCGCTCCATCACCTCTAATAACCATAGAATTTGCAAGTGCACCAGTTAATGGATTTCCTGCAGTTGTTCCATTAATATAAATTAATGGATCACCCCATGAAGTTCCAGCATGAAATAATAAAACATTATCATTTCCAGGATAAAAATCTAAAAAATATGAAGTTTTGTATGACGAATCATATGGACGAAAAAGTGATGCAGCGGCTGTTCCATTTACATCAAGTTTATTGCTAGGACTCGTCGTTCCAATGCCGACGTTGCCATCGGATCTAATAAACATTGATGTCGATAGCGAATTATTATGCACTGTTATGAAGTGCATATTTGATTGAACAGCGGCATCACTATTCCAAGCAGCATTACCTTCTATTTTAATTTGAGCAGCAGCCTGTTTTGTTGTCCCATCGCTTCTAAAAGAATAAAAAGTAATACCACTACCATAACCACCTGCTTGAGAATTTGTAACACCAAGTCCACTTCCTTGTGTTGCAGTTGTAGTGAATACATCTAATTTTTCAGAAGGACTCGACGTCCCGATGCCGAGGTTGCCGCCTGTAGATAATACTAATTGTTCTGGATAAGTTCCAACATTTGCAGTTAATCTAAATCGCCCTCCAGCACTGTGTATCGTGATGGGATCACCTCCTGATCCACCATAAGCAGTATCTATGCTTAACAAATTTCCTAATCTACCCAATTCTAACAATCCAAGAGTACGAAGTCTTGCATATTCGGTACTCGATTTTCTTGCTGCAATGTAAGCATCTCCATTGAAAAATACATCTAATAACTGAGTCGGACTCGTCGTTCCAATGCCGACGTTGCCGTCTCCAGTTATACGCATTCTCTCAACCAATTCATTAATATCAGTTGTAGCAGATTTATGTGTATAGAAACGTAGTTGAGTTGCCCAGTTACCATCACTTTCTCTTGCAATACCCATTCCTGCTGATATTCCACCAGTTCCAGCCATATGACCGAAATATCCCACTACAGAGTTAGTGGTGCTTCCATTACCAGCATCAAATAAAAATATACTGCTTGCAAATAAGGCATTAGAATTTACTGTTCCGCTACTTGCTGTATTGCCTGTTCCTTGTATATGCAATTTAGATAATGGACTAGTCGTGTTTATGCCGACGTTGCCATCGCTGGTGATGCGCATGCATTCGGTGTCGTTGGTGCCGAATCTCATTGCGCCATTGGAGACGTTCCAGAGCAATGCATCTGAACCAGATCGCGCAAGGTACATACGATTCGTACCAGAAGTCCCGCCCAAATAAATTTGCGCGTCACCACCGCTGTTGTTGACCACAAATGAACCGTCACTCGTGATGCGTGCGCGTTCGGCGCCGTTGGCTTGAAACCGAAGTGCGTCTGCGGCGTTATCATAAATAATTGCGCCTTGTGTTGACGAAGATGTGTCGCCTAATTGTATTGCCGCATCACTAGCCGTGCCGCTAATCACCCTTAATCTACAATCTGCACCCGCAGTTTCTATGTGAAGTCTAGTCCCAGGACTCGTCGTTCCAATGCCGACGTTGCCGCCAAACGGATTCATCCAAATGGTAGGATTTTTACTATCTGGACCCCTCATGTCTATAGCCATAACTTCAGTTAGACCATAATCACTACCGACACCCCATGTGGTAACACTAAACCCAATTTTTCCAGTTGCATTGTAAGAAGGAGATTCAACTCCTGTGATTCTCGCTGCGACTCGACTAGAACCAGTTGTATAGCCTAGATAGAGAGTTCCTGTTCCAGAAGCGTTAGAATTTATAATTCCATTAACATCTAGTTTTGTTGATGGACTCGTCGTTCCAATGCCGATGTTCGTTCCATTATCGTAGACAATACTATCTCCGATTGTCGCTGCACTAGTAAATTTTGCTAAATATCCGCTCGTTCCACCAGGAACAACACCTGTTGCACCTTGTGCTCCTTGAGCGCCTTGTGCTCCAACAGCTCCTTGAACACCCTGAGCACCTTGAGCGCCAACAGCACCTTGTACACCTTGCGAACCCTGTGCTCCAACAGCACCCTGCACTCCTTGAGCACCCACTGCACCTTGTGCTCCAACAGTACCTTGCACTCCTTGAGCACCTTGAGCGCCTTGAGCGCCAACAGTGCCTTGTACTCCTTGAGCACCTTGTACACCCTGTGAACCCTGTGCTCCAACAGTACCCTGCACTCCTTGAGCACCCTGCACACCAACAGCACCCTGCACTCCTTGAGCACCTTGTATGCCTTGTGATCCTTGAATACCCTGAGCACCAACAGCGCCTTGCACACCTGAAGCACCTTGAACTCCTACTTCTCCTTGTACACCCTGAGAACCTTGTGCACCGACAGCACCTTGTACTCCCTGAGAGCCTTGTGCACCGACAGCACCTTGTACTCCCTGAGAGCCTTGTGCACCGACAGCACCTTGTATGCCTTGCGCTCCTTGCACTCCTTGATGTCCTTGTGATCCTTGAACGCCTTGTGCGCCTTGCGGTCCAATATCAGTAATATTAATTGTTCCAGCCATTGATGAATGATTGCCACACACATAATACAGTGTGCTCGGAGCATCATACGGAACTGCAAAAATAATTGTGCCTACTGCTGTTCCATTATTTGTTACACCTGAATTGTACAAATTACCAGGAGAATATGCACCAGAGACAGTTTGTATATAAAATGGATGTCCTGATGCGCTAATACTAAAAATATAAGTAAATCCACGCAATAAATTTAAAGTTGGATCATTTGCGCCGTCAATTACATAGTGACTTGCGCCACTGTTTGTTACAGTGTATGTTCTTGCGCCAGTTGTGCCTTGTACACCTTGAGCGCCTTGTGCGCCTGCAGCACCTTGTACACCTTGCGAACCTTGTGCACCGATTGTGCCTTGTACACCTTGAGCACCTTGAACTCCTGCTGAACCTTGTACACCTTGAGCACCTTGAGTGCCGACAGCACCTTGTACGCCTTGTGCTCCCTGTACACCAATCGCACCCTGTACACCCTGCGCACCGATCGCACCCTGTACACCCTGCGAACCTTGCGCTCCAACAGCACCCTGCACTCCTTGAGCACCTTGTACACCCTGAGAACCTTGAACTCCTGCTGAACCTTGTACACCCTGTGCGCCAATCGCACCTTGTATACCTTGCGCACCAATCGCACCTTGTGCACCAATCGCACCTTGAATACCTTGCGCGCCCTGTACTCCGATTTCACCTTGAATACCTTGTGCACCTTGAACTCCTGCTGCACCTTGTATACCTGATGAGCCTTGCACGCCTTGAGCGCCAATCGCACCTTGTACACCAGCTGAACCTTGCGCTCCAACAAATCCTTGTGCACCCTGAAATCCTACTGCGCCTTGAGCACCGATCGCACCTTGTGCTCCTACGGCACCTGTTGAACCTTGTACTCCTTGAAATCCTTGTAATCCTTGCCCCGCAGCAGCTGAAGAAAAATATCGAACATCAATAATATCACCACTCTCACCAGAACTTATAACTGTAATTGTATTACTATTCGCAAAGTTAAAATCTGTAATTGGAATTAATGTTATACCATTTTTATATACAAAAATATGTTCAATCGCAGGCACATTATGCGAAAGATTATAAACTAAGTTTGCTGCTGATGACGGTGCAGTAAATGTATCAGAAAAAATAATAGTTGAACTAATTCCTTGTGCACCTTGAACGCCTTGAGCGCCTGCTGCACCTGCAGCACCTGCAGCACCTTGTACACCTTGTGCGCCACCTGTCGGACCTTGAAGACCTACAGCACCTTGAACGCCTTGAGCACCTTGTGTGCCAGAACCTGTAGCACCTTGCACACCTTGTGCACCTTGTGTACCAGAACCTGTAGCACCTTGTGCACCTACAAATCCTTGAGCACCTTGTGCGCCTTGTGCTCCTTGCACACCTTGATCACCCTGAGCACCTACGGCACCTTGTGCACCCTGCGCACCAACAGCACCTTGTGCTCCTCCTCCACCGATTGTTGAAGTATTCGCATTAAACTCAACATTTGCGAATGTGCCACTTGATACAACTGAAACATTAATTGTGGCTGTATTATTAAAATTTAAATTCGCATTTGCGATAATTAAATTATTATTTGCAAAAACGGCAACAGTGTTCGCTGCGGCGTTTGTAACTGCCGACGATGAGACTCCTAAGTTGTTCCGAGCGTCTGCAGCGTTATTTGCCCCAGTTCCGCCCATAAAGACCGAGACTTTTTGTACCATTTTTTAATTTATCTTAATGCTCTTGCTTCAATATTTAATCCATTCGGCGGCATAAAAGTAAGTGTTAATGCACTTCCCGACGTTGTATAATCTTGAGTTGGTATAATTATAACGCCATCTATGCTTACTAAAATATTATTTACATTTGAAACAGTGGTTGGTAGTGAATATGTATTTGTTGTGCCATCAGAAACGAATATTTTATGAAATGCATTCGTAGTATTAAATGAAACATTCGCATTCGAACCTGCACCCGTGACTGTAACAGCAATTGTTGAAGTATTATTAAACGAAATAACATTTGCGGAAATAGTTGATCCAGTATTTGCAGTGACACGCACTGCTGCATTGTTTGCTGCATCATACGCAGAATTTGCTTGATTAAATGCGAGATTCGCTATCGTATTTGCGATTAATGCAACAGTGTTTGCAGTTGTCGCGACGGATAATGCATTATTCGCTGTATTATATGCATCAAGAGCTGTATCAAACGCATAAAAATTTTGATTAACGTCAGACCAACCCCATTTATCAGTCGTTTCATTCCAACGAACAAACACATTATTTTGATTGCCGCGATTAACAATAATTCCAGCATTTAAACTTGGTGCGCCGCTTACACCTGAACTAAGTACAATTTCATTATCTTCAACAACAAGCGTTTCAACATTTAATGTAATCGTGTTACCTGAGACAACTAAATTACCACTTACATTTAAACTGCCAGTAATTGTGCCGCCGACAATGTCAAGTTTTGTATTTGCGATATTAGAAAGTGAATTCGCAACATTCGCAGTTGCAGCTTGCGTAATGCTATTAGATGTTAATGTATCATTTAACTGAACTATACCAGATTGAGTTGTATTTGCAGCATTCGCGGAAATTGTTCCCGAAGTGGTAATTGGACCACCAGTAAGACCTGCGCCTGTGCTGATTGAGGTAACACCGCCAGAAGTTGCAATGATGCGATCGCCGCGAACTTTATTTGCTTCGATCGAGGCTGCAGTGGTTGTATTACTTGTAGTTACTCTTACTCTCATTATCCGCGTGTAATTTGTGGAGAAACTGTAATAATTCCCTCAATCACTCTTGAAATTTTACTATCAGTACGAACCATTCTTACGTCGTATAGGTATCGTCCTGCTTTTACATTTGCAGTTGTTGCAGAGTTCATTGAAAGACTTACATTTCCACTGGCTGCATTGGCGATTGCCACAGTAAGATTTGCAGTTACATTAGCTGAATAATAAGATTTACGAATTGAAGAGGTAAAGGAATATCCTGCTATATTAATAACCGAACCGTCATCGTTCGTGAGGTCTAAATTTACGGAAAAATCAGATCCCTGATCACACGATAACTCTAAAAAACTTGCCATTTTGACGCCTCATTCGAACTCTGTTCTTTTATATTTATAATGGTCCAAGTATTGCTGCGGCAAACTCTGCGTATGGCTTTTAAATTTCTGAGTATAAAATTATTATATGGGACCCAGTGTTGCTTCCGCATGCATCTGTACTGGTCTTGTAATTAAAGTTGTACCGCTACTATACGCTTTAATAATAAGATTTCCAGTGGCGACGTCTAAATCATTCTGATTGTGGGTGCCTTGCATGGCGGCTGTGATGCAATACCATTCTCTAGTTGAGCTGAGTGCTAGATCAGTGTTTGATGCAGAACTTCCTGCACTGAGTGCGCCGCTCTCAAGATCAAATCGCGCAGTGTAGTCAGAATTTGATCCAGATGTGAGCCAAGTGAAGTCTTGACTGAAATTTCCAAATACAGGATCTAAATTATTTGCTATTATCCTCATAATACCATTACTAAACAAACTGAGTCTAACATGAGCCTCTACGAAATCAAAAGCATCATAAGATGCCAATTGATCATATGAACTTATTGTAAGATAATTACTATATTGGTATTCTTTGGTATAATCTCGCGCATCACCCCTCACATTAATCATTCCTCCGCCAGGAAAATTAATTCCCCAACGACATTGTCCCATTTTAACATTAGTATTAGCAGTTGAGAATGTTGAGGCAACATTTTTTACCCAGTTATTGCTCAATTTTAATTGCGCAGTTGAACTAACGCCCAATTCAGTGTTAATATTTTGCGTTGAAACCTGACTCGGATTCGGCATTATACCTTCCTCAAATGCGCCACCAATGAATCATGTTTATGATCTAGTTCTTTAATTGCTGCAAGCAACAATGCTACAATTTTCTCATAACGAACTGCATATGTTCCATC
>Ga0194128_10007424_pt1 | contig 14325 bp, 10 predicted proteins | sample TA2KigCa65mmetaG_FD_148650 | JGI IMG/M metagenome (GOLD analysis project Ga0194128, IMG submission 148650) | Freshwater microbial communities from Lake Tanganyika, Tanzania - TA2015037 Kigoma Deep Cast 65m | ecosystem: Environmental > Aquatic > Freshwater > Lake | place: Tanzania: Lake...
TCTCCCTCCGGGCTCCTCGACGTACTGTTCAAGTACGCCTGCGTCGCCCTCCGGTCCGAGGCTCGCGAATCTTCGGCACTCTCGACCGCCTCGCGACGTGATCTGGTGAGAAATGCAGGCTAGCGGATCGTCCTATCGGGTGGACACCGGCTCGCGAAAGTCCGCTCCCGTTGACGCCGGCGCCCGCGAAAACGTCGTCCGCTTGCGCTTCACCGCGCCGGCACGACGCCTGCTCAGGCCCGCGAGACCCAATCAATCGGTCGAAGGTCCGGGACCCGTGCCCGAGCCGTAGCCGGACTCGGATCGGGCGATCGGACGAAAGGTCGGCGCGGTCAAGCGACGCGCGAGGTCGCGAGACGGAGCCCGCGCCCGTCCACGCTGCAGCCTGTGCGCACGTCGAAACGATAGCCGTGCCAGGGGCAGGTGATGCAGCCCTCCTCGACCGGAGCACTCTCGAGCGGACCGCCGAGGTGCGGGCAGACGGTTGCGTGGCGAAGACGCTCGCCGTCGACGCAGACCTCGCGCGAGCCCCGGGGGAGGACGCCGTCGAGAAGTGCTTGACGGCGGACCATCATCACCTCGTCCTGGTCCCAGAGCCGCGCATAGAGCGCGAGAAAGCCTGCACCGACCCGCTCGATGCGCTCCGCGGGCACGTCGGGCACGAGGAACTCGACCTCGATCTCGGTCGCGGAGCCGTCGGGAGTGAGTCGCGTGACGATGTCCGCTCCCGCGCCGCGGCCCGTGAGCGTGCGACTGTGGTACTCGAGCCCGCCCTCCTCGAAGGCGACGTCGATCTCGAACGCGTCGCGTTCGGCCATTGGTTCGCCGTCTTCACGGCGCGTCGACGTCTCGGCGCGAAAGCCGCCACGGCGCCGCTCGAGGAGCCGCACGTGCCCGAACGATTCGGCGTGCAGCCAGGGCAGGTGCTCCCAGTCGAGCACGTTCTCGCGCACCCGCTCGATCGAGGCGGCGATCCGCCGCCGGTACACGGCCACCCGCGTGAGGGACATCCGGACGCCTCGTAACAGAGCGCCTTCGCCGGCTCGACAGTTCGCCTGCGGGCACGCAACCCCGATGCTACCAGCACTGCGGGAGGCAGGACCATCGAACCGCCGGCAGAAGGCAGGATCTACGTCGTCGTCCAGGGAATGTACCTGCTCGCCGATTCCATCGCGTACGACGCGGCGTTTCAGTATCGCGCGCTACGCGCTCTCGGCTGCGACGTCGAGGTGTTCGTCGAGCGGTTCGACGCGGGCAATTACGCGGACGGCCGGCTCGGCCGATCCGGGATCTCGCTTCGACGCAGCAGTTCGAGGCGACGCGCGCGAAGGATCCCGGCTTCCTGCGCGTGAGCGAGCGCGATCCGCGCTTCCTCGCCTTCGACGACGGCTCGCCCTACTTCGCCGTCGGCGAGAACACCGGCTGGTACACGGGGCGCGGGACCTACGAGTCTTCCGCGACGAGGTCGCGGTGCCGCCGTTCTCGCGCGACATCGCGCTCCTCGCGCGTCGCAGCCGCTGTCGCTAAACACGCTCGATGGCCGAAAAGGTACCGTACCTCCACGCGAGCACTCTCTGGGAGCTGATCGAGAAGCGTACCGCGGCGACGCCCGACGCGCTCTTCTCGGTGGACGAGGGCAATCGCCGCGCGAGCTTCGTCGAGTATCGGGACGCGGTCCTCCGCTGCGCCGCGGGCCTCGCCGCCCGCGGGATCGGCGCGGACGCGCGCGTCTCCTGGATGCTGCCGACGACCTGGCAGTCGATGGTGCTCGTCGGCGCGCTCGCGCGGCTCGGTGCGGTGCAGAACCCGATCCTTCCGATCTACCGCCACAAGGAGGTGAGCTTCATCGCGCGTCAATCCAAGGCGCGCCTCCTCGCGGTGCCCTCGGTGTGGCGGAAGTTCGAGTACGAGGCGATGGCGCGCGAGATCGCCGCGGCGCAGCCGGGGCTCGAGGTGCTCGTCGTCGACGATGAGATCCCCGACGGCGATCCTGCGGCGCTTCCCGCTTTCGCTGCGCCGCGCGACGGCGAGGCACCGCTTCGCTGGCTCTTCTACACCTCGGGTACGACCGCGGACCCGAAGGGCGCGAAGCACACCGATCAGACCTTGATGGCGGCCGCGCGCGGGATGAGCGGCGTGCTCGACCTCGACGCGGACGACCGCGTCGCGATGGTGTTCCCGTTCACGCACGTCGGCGGGATCGATCCGGCGACGAGCGTCGACGTGCTGGCGCAAAACGGCGTCACGCAGGCAACCGCGGGGACCGCGTTCCACCAGGCGTACCTCGCGGCGCAGCGCCGGCGTGCCGCCGCGGGCGAAACCGGCTCGATCTTCCCGAACGTGCGGAGCTTTCCCGGCGGCGGTGCGCCGAAGCCGCCGCAGCTCCACTTCGACGTCAAGACCGAGATCGGCGGCGTCGGCATCGTCTCCGGCTACGGCATGACCGAGTGCCCGATCCTCGTGATGAACTCGGTGCACGATCCGGACGAGAAGCTCGCCTACACCGAAGGACGTCCCTGCCCCGCCGAGGTCGACGTCCGCGTCGTCAAGACCGACGAAACGGTCGCCGCCGCGGGAGAGGAAGGCGAGTTCCGCGTCAAGGCGCCGCAGCTCTGCCTCGGGTACCTCGACGAGTCGCTGAACGCGGATGCCTTCGATCGAAACGGCTACCTGCGCACCGGCGACCTCGGCTACCTCGACCGAGACGGCTACGCGGTGATCACCGGCCGCCTGAAGGACGTGATCATCCGCAAGGGCGAGAACATCAGCGCGAAGGAGGTCGAGGACCTCCTCTACGGACACGAGAAGGTCGCCGACGTCGCGGTGATCGGCTTGCCCGACCCGGAGACCGGGGAACGCGCTTGCGCCGTCGTGGCGCTGAAGGACGCGAAGCAGCCGCTCTCGTTCGCGGAGATGGGCCAGTACCTGAAGGGCAAGGGGCTGATGATCCAGAAGATTCCCGAGCAGCTCGAGATCATCGACCAGGTGCCGCGCAACGCGACCGGGAAGATCCTGAAGCACGAGCTTCGCGCGCGCTACAAAGCCTCTCGATGACTCCGTTCACGTTCGAGAGGCTCGTCGCCGTCGTGCGACGGGAGCAGCAGGAGCGCGCCGCCGCAGAGGGCTCAGGCTTCGAGCTCGGGCTCTCCGACCGGCTGAAGGCGCTGCAAGGCCTGCCGCGCGGCTTCGGCGGCCATCGGCGTTGGGATCCGATCGCGCGCCTCAAAGCGATGGGGAAGCCCCTCCTTCGAGCGCTCGGATTGTACGAGCCCGTCCGTGCGTGGTGGCTCCGACGAAACGGATGAAGATCGTCCAGGTCATCAACGCTCTCGATCGCGCCGATGCGGTGTCGCAAAGCCTTCTCGAGCTCGATCGAGCGTTTCGCGAGATCGGCTGGGAGACGGAGATCTACTTCGAGCATTGCCATCCGGACTTTCGCCGATCGGGAAGGAGCATCTTCGAGCTCCGCCGCGATGTCGGGGATCTCCTGCTCTTCCACTACGCGGGATACTCGCGGATCCTCGGTCGGGTCGCGCGATTCTCCGGTCCGCGCGGCGTCGTCTATCACAACGTCACGCCGGCTCATTTCTTCGAAGACGTCCCGTCGACGTACGAGTTCTGCCGGGCCGCGATCGACCAGCTCCCCGAGCTCCCACACACGTTCCACTTCGGGATCGGGGACTCGACGTTCAATGCAGAAGCTCTCCGGTCGATCGGCTTCGAGCATACGCGCGTCCTGCCGATCGCGTGGGAAGCTTCGGGCTTGTCCGAGATCGAGCCCGACTCGAGCGTGCTGCAGCGACACTCGACGGGATTTCCTCTCCTGATGGTCGGGAGGGCCGCTCCGCACAAGGGTCTCCACTTCGCGGTGCGCGCTCTCCCGCAGGTCGAGCGAGAGCTCGGCCACGCCGTCGACCTCCTCCTCGTCGGCAAGACGGCGGGCTACGAGACGTACCTCGCGAAGCTCGAGGGCGAGATCCGCGCGGCGGGCGCGCGAGGACGGGTCACGCTGACGAGCGAGGTCTCTCCGGCGGCTTTGAAGGCATACTATCGCCGCGCTCGCGCGCTCCTCGTGCTGAGCGAGCACGAGGGCTTCTGCGTGCCGATCGTCGAAGCGATGGCCCTCGGCGTCCCGGTGATCGCGACGCGCGCCGGGGCGACCGAGGAAACTCTGGGGAGCGGAGGCATCCTCCTGGACGATCGCTCGCCGGAGACGATCGCGCTTGCGGTGGCGCGAGCGGCCGTGGACGGTCCCGCGCGCGACGAGATCCTCCGGCAGCAACGTCATCGCCTCGAAGCGTTCGCCACGCGCGAGCGCGTGAAGCCGCTCGCTCGCGAGACGGTCGAGTGGGCGCTGTCGGTTCCCCGCGTCGAGGTGCAGCGAAGCGAGTGGCCGACCGTCTCGGTCGTGATCTGCACGTACAACCGCGACTGGGTTCTCGAGCGGTGCCTGCGATCGCTGCGACGGCTCGACTATCCTTCGTCGTCGTACGAAGTCGTCGTCGTGAACGGCCCCTCGACGGACCGGACGCGGGAGATCCTCGCGCGCTGGCCGGACGTCCGCACGGTCGAGACGTCCGAGCGCAACATCTCGGTCTCGCGCAATCTCGGCATCGCCACGAGCGCCGGGGAGATCGTCGCCTTCATCGACGACGACGCCGTGGCCGATCCGCTCTGGCTGAAGGCGCTCGCGAAAGCCTACGACGATCCGAGAGTCGGCGGAGCCGGCGGCGTCGCGATCGGGCCCGGCGGCGACCACCTGCAGTTCGCGAACGGCATCATCTCGCGCTCGGGTACCGTCGTTCCCTTGCAGTCGGAGCCGGACGACCGGAACGACCCGGACGGCCCCTGGTACAACACGCTGATGGGCACGAACTCGAGCTTCCGTCGGTCGGCGCTCGAGGCGATCGGGGGATTCGACGAGAACTACGAGTACTACCACGACGAGGCGGACGTCTGCGTCCGCCTGATTCAAGCCGGCCATCGCGTCGCTCACGTTCCCGCCGCGACCGTCTGGCACGGCTTCGAGCGGAGCGAGGTCCGCCGCAACCCCTACGACATCGCCTGGCGCGTGGTCGTCAAGAATACGATCTACTTCTCTCGCTGCGTCGGGCAGTGGCAGAGCCGGCCCTGGCGGGCTCTCCTTCCCCTGCGCGCCTGCTTCCGTCACCTGGAGATCCTGGCGTCCTGGCTCGTGCGGGGACGGATCGGCCTCCCCGCCTTCGCGCGCTCGTTCGCGAGCTGGAGCACGGGCGTCGCCGAGGGCTACGCGAAGAGCCTCCGGACGCCGCCTCGCCGGGACCTGGAGCGCCGGCGGCAGCCCGCGACGATGCGTCCCTTCGGTCGCGAGCCGCTTCGCTCCGGCACGCGTTCGCTTCACGTCGCGCTGGTGAGCCAGGAGTATCCACCGGCACCCTGCGGCGGGATCGGCGTCTACACCGAGAGCCTCGCACGCGGGCTCGTCGAGCACGGCCATCGGGTCACGGTCGTCACGGCGGGCGAGCCGGCGAGCATCGACTGGCAGGACGGCGTGACGATCTACCGGGTCCCGCGCACCGAAGCACCGAGCGACGTGCCCGGCGGATTGACGGTGACCCGAAAGAACGCGGCACGGAGCCTCGCGGTCGATCGCGTGCTCGACTGGCTCTTCGACGACGGCGTCGACATCGTCGAGAGCCCGATCTGGGACGCGGAGACGGTGGCGACGAGCCTCTCGCCCCGCGTACCGCTCGTGATTCGCATGAACACGCCGATGGCGATCGCGTGCGAGACGCAGGAGTGGGCACGGAACGGCGACTACGATCTGGCGATCGACCTCGAGTGGGCGCTCTTGCGCAACGCGAGCGGAGTCATCGACGCCTCGGGCACGATCCTCGACACGGTCGCTCGCAAGTTCGGCGTGCGCCCGAGCGGCGTTCCGATCGCCGAGATTCCCTTCGGACAGCCTTTGCCGGAGCTGGCTCCGGCGCCGGACGCGAATCGATCGGGAACGCGGTTCCTGTTCCTCGGCCGGCTCGAGCCCCGGAAGGGAATCGACACGCTCCTCGCGGCGCTCCCGCGCGTCCTCGAGAGGTGCCCGGACGCCGAGATCGACGTCGCCGGCGCGCTGGCGGAGGGAATGCGACTCTCCGACTTGCCGGCGGGGCCGCGCGTTCGCTTCCACGGTGCCGTCGACGACGAAGCGCGCGCGGCCCTGTACGCCGCTTGCGACGTCTTCGTCGCGCCGTCGCGCTACGAGTCCTTCGGGATCGTCTACATCGAGGCGATGTCGTACGCGAAGCCGTGCATCGCCTGCGACGCCGGCGGTCCGCCGCGCATTCTCGCGGACACGGGCCTCCTCGTTCCGCCAGGAGACGAAGGCGCGCTCGCCGAAGCGATGATCGCGCTCGCTCTCGACCCCGAGCGCCGCGCGCGTCTCGGAAGCATGGCTCGGAGCCGGATCGAGCGGCTCTACAGCGTCGAAGCGATGGTTCGGCGGACCGTGGAGTTCTACGAGGAAGTCCTGTCGAGCGCGGCCCGCCGCGTGGCGTGAGCCGTTCACGGCGGCGAGGCGTACGGCGAGCGCTTCGAAGCGTTCCGCGACGGGCAGCCGAACGCCGAGGCGTGCGCGCACCTCGGAGCTCCGCACGCGCACGCCGAGGTGCCCGCTGCTGCGTCGGCAGCTTACGCGTGCGGAGCTCCGCGTCCTGAAGCGGCTCGGCCGCGAGAGCGCGGCACTCCGCGGCGTGCCCGCGTCCGAGGCGACGCGCGTCTGGATCGACCTGATCTACGAGACCGTGCTGCGCGAGAAGCGGTTCCCGGCTCGCCGCCGTAGATCTCGAGCTCGTCGTGGCGGCCGCCCGCGGCCTCGATCTGCAGGGCGATGCTCCCCTTCAGATCCAGCATGATCCTTCCGATACCGCATGGAGGAGCTCGGCCGTACTCGGTTTCGCCGGAGCCGCGCGGTGCGGCCAGGCGCGACCGAGCGCACCTGCGGGAGATCCGCGAAGTCGTCCTACTTGAATTTCAGAGCGGTCACGGGAGGGGAGCATGAACGGGTTCGAGCGGGGATTCTGCTGTGCGGTTCTTCTCGGAGCAGCGGCCGCGATGGGCTGCGGCGGGTCGAGCGAGCTGCTCGGCCTCGGCGGCGGCGGGGACGGCTCGGGCGTCACGCTGCAGTTCCAAAGCTACTGCACGAACCCCGTGACGACGTGGGAGACGAACTCCTCCGGCTCGGAGTGCACCGAGGTGGGAAGCTCCGTCACGCCGGTCACGGCGAGCTCGAACGCGTACTCGGCGAGCACGACGGGCTCCGGCGAATGCGGGAGCGGCACGCGCGTCGAGATCACGCCCGGTACGGACGGCGACGTCTCGTACGACATCTCGACGAACGCCGGGACGTCCGGCCCGGTCTTCTACAACGTGCCGGTTCAGTTCCTCGCGCTTCAGAACACGGCGCCTTCGCCGTGCGCACTGCCCGTTTGGGACGGAGGCATGGGGCCGACCGACCTCCGCGGCGTATCGTCCGCGGTGTGCGACGACGCGACGTGTCCCACGGCGTACCAGACCTCGCAGAGCGGCCCGCAGTTCATCACCCGCGCCGACGCGGCGAGCACCTACGTGGCCGAGTGGTGTCCGGACGACAACACGTCGCCGATCCCGACGTGCCCCGTTCCGACGCTCGATACGTCGAACCCTTGTCCCTACCTGTGCTGGGCCGACGTCGTTCAGGCGCCGCTCCCCTGCTACACGCAAAGCGACAAGACGATGTGCGACGTCGCGCCCTTCGGCGGAACGCCGCCGGAGAGCTACTGCCTCCTGACGACGGACTGCACGAACGACGGACAGGCTTGCCCCTGCTGTCGAACCGACACCGACTGCGACGGCGGCAGCGGGACCTGCACGAACTTCGTCTGCTCGTAGCCCTTCGCGCGCGGCTTCCGCCCGCTCGGACGCGTCCTGCCGCGGCACGCCGGACGTAGGCTCGCGCTCGCCCGACGGGTCGCCTAGGCTCCGACGCATGTCGACCGAGCCCGAGGCCGCAGCGAAGACCGAGGACGCCCAGCGCCCCTTCGACCCGGACGCCCTCCGCGCCCGCTACCGCGCCGAGCGCGACAAGCGCATCCGCGCCGACGGGAACGAGCAGTACGTCGAGGTGAAGGGCGACTTCGCCCGCTTCGTCGACGATCCCTACGTCGCGCCCGGCTTCACGCGCGAGGCGATCGACGAGGAGCTCGACGTCGTCGTCATCGGCGGCGGCTTCGGCGGCCTCTTGATGGGCGCGCGGCTGCGCGAGGCGGGCGTCGGCGACTTCCGCATCATCGAGAAGGGCGGCGACTTCGGCGGCACCTGGTACTGGAATCGCTATCCGGGCGCGATGTGCGACGTCGAGTCGTACATCTACCTGCCGCTTCTCGAGCAGATCGGCTACATGCCGGTCGAGAAGTACTCGCGTGCGCCCGAGATCCTCGCGCACAGCCGCGCGATCGGCGAGAAGTACGACCTCTACCGCGGCGCCCTCTTCCAGACGGAGGTGACCGAGCTCCGCTGGGACGAGGAGTCGCAGCGCTGGATCGTCTCGACGAACCGCGGCGACCGCCTGCGCGCGCGCTTCGTCGCGATGGCGAACGGCCCGCTGCACCGTCCGAAGCTGCCCGGCATCGAGGGCATCAACTCGTTCCGCGGCCACACCTTCCACACGAGCCGCTGGGACTACGACTACACGGGCGGCGACTCGAACGGCGGCCTCGATCGTCTCCGCGACAAGCGCGTCGGCATCATCGGAACGGGCGCCACCGCCGTGCAGTGCGTGCCGCACCTCGGCGAGTCCGCGAAGCAGCTCTACGTCTTCCAGCGCACACCTTCCTCGATCGACGTGCGCGCGAACCGCGACACCGATCCCGAGTGGGCGCAGAGCCTGCAGCCCGGCTGGCACGCGGCGCGCATGGACAACTTCAACATCCTCGTCACCGGCGGCTTCCAGGCCGAGGACCTCGTCAGCGACGGATGGACCGACATCATCCGGAAGCTCCTCCTGATGATGCAGACCGGAAAGAGCACCGACCTCTCCCCCGAGGGTCTGATGCGGACCCTCGAGATGGCGGACTTCGAGAAGATGGAGCAGATCCGCGCTCGCGTCGACTCGATCGTCTCCGATCCGCGCACGGGCGAGGCGCTGAAGCCGTACTATCGCCAGTTCTGCAAGCGGCCGTGCTTCCACGACGAGTACCTCCAGACGTTCAACCGCCCGAACGTCACGCTCGTCGACACGGAGGGACGCGGCGTCGAGCGCATCACGGAGCGCGGCGTCGTCGTTGCCGGGAAGGAGTACGAGGTCGACTGCCTGATCTTCGCGACCGGGTTCGAGGTCGGGACCGACTACGCGCGGCGCAGCGGGTACCAGATCTACGGGCGCGACGGCGCGACCTTGACGGACAAGTGGAAGGACGGCGTCGCGACGCTGCACGGCATGTTCAGCCGCGGCTTCCCGAACTGCTTCCTCCTGAGCCCGATCCAGGCCGGCTTCACGGTGAACTTCCCGCACCTCCTGAGCGAGCAGAGCACGCACCTCGCCTACGTCGTCAAGCACGCGCTCGACAGCGGCCGGACGTGCGTCGAGGCATCGGCCGAGGCCGAGGCGGAGTGGGTCGCGACGATCGTCCGGATGTCGGGGATCGGGCGCGAGTTCCTCGAGTCGTGCACGCCGGGCTACTACAACAACGAGGGCAAAGCCGCGGAGCTGAACGGACAGAACGGCTTCTACGGCGGCGGCTCGGTCGACTACTTCCGGATCCTGCGCGAGTGGCGCGAGGAAGGCGGGCTGAAGGGCCTCGAGCTCGGCTGAGGCCCCTCAGGCGAGTCCGATCACGAAGGCGAGCAGCCGGTTCAAAGCGACGAGGTCCGATGCCGAAAGGTGGCCGACGATCCGACCCAGCTTCGAGCGCCTGACGGTCAGAAGCTTCTCGACCATCACCTGCGTGGGTCGTTCGAGGCCGGCTTCCTTCGGATCGATGTCGAGGCGAAGAAGAGGTGCATCGCGAAGGGTGCTGGTCATCACCGCGAGGATGACGCCGTCGCTACCAGCTCGGTTGAGAGCGTCGGCTTGGATCACGACCGCGGGCCCCCTGGTTCGGAATCCGGCGCCTCTGGTAGGTTCGGACGCATGGCCGCAGAGCAAGCTCGCTCCTTTGGAGATCTCGACGTCGTCGTCGTGGGCGCCGGCTTTGCCGGCCTCTACGCCCTGCATCGCCTCCGCAAGCTCGGCGTCTCCGTGCGCGTCTTCGAGGCCGGAAGCGGCATCGGCGGCACGTGGTTCTGGAACCGCTACCCGGGCGCGCGCTGCGACATCGAGAGCCTCGAGTACTCGTACCAGTTCTCGGACGAGCTCCAGCAGGAGTGGGCGTGGAGCGAGCGCTACGCGACGCAGGCGGAGATCCTGCGCTACCTCGAGCACGTCGCCGATCGCTTCGACCTGCGGCGCGACATCGAGCTCTCGATGCGCGTGCTCTCCGCGCACTTCGACGAAGCGACCGCCCGTTGGGCGATCGAGACCGAGCGCGGCTCGTGCTCGGCGGCGTTCTGCATCATGGCGACGGGCTGCCTCTCTTCGGCGAACACGCCGCGCTTCCCCGGCCTCGAGCGCTTCGAAGGCGCGACGTACCACACCGGTCGCTGGCCCCACGAAGGCGTCGACTTCACGGGAAAGCGCGTCGGCGTGATCGGCACCGGGTCGTCGGCGATCCAGTCGATCCCGCTGATCGCGGAGCAGGCGAAGCACCTGACGGTCTTTCAGCGGACGGCGAACTACTCGATCCCGGCGCGCAACCAGACGCTGGATCCCGAGCTCGTGCAGCGCGTGAAGGCGGACTACGCGGGATTCCGTCGCGCGAACGCGGCGCGCCCGTTCGGTGCGAACTTCCCCGTGAGCGAGCTCGGCGCGCTCCAGGTCGACGCCGAGGCGCGCGAGCACGAGTACGAGGCGCGCTGGCAACGCGGCGGTCTCCCCTTCTTGACGTCGTTCAACGACCTGATCGTCGATCGCGAAGCGAACCGGACCGCGGCAGACTTCGTCCGCAACAAGATCCGCTCGGTCGTGCAAGACCCGTCCGTCGCCGAGAAGCTCGCCCCGAAGCAGCTGATCGGCTGCAAGCGGCTCTGCGTCGACACCGGCTACTACGAGACCTTCAACCGCCCGAACGTGACGCTCGTCGACGTCAACGAGGACCCGATCGAGGAGATCCTCCCGCACGGCCTGCGGACGAAGAGCGCCGTGCGCGAGCTCGACTGCATCGTGTTTGCGACGGGCTTCGACGCGATGACGGGCGCCGTTCTCGCGGTCGACATCCGCGGCAAGGGCGGGCGGTCGCTCCGCGACAAGTGGGCGGAGGGACCACGCACGTATCTCGGCCTCGGCACCGCGGGCTTCCCGAATCTCTTCCTCGTGACCGGCCCGGGCAGCCCCTCCGTCCTCTCGAACATGGTTCCTTCGATCGAGCAGCACGTCGACTGGATCTCGGACTGCATCGCGTATCTCCGCGCGAAGGGCTTCCGCCGCGTCGAGGCGACGACCGACGCCGAGGACGCGTGGGTCGCGCACGTCAACGAGCTCGCCGACGCGACGCTCTATCCGACCTGCAACTCGTGGTACGTCGGCGCAAACGTGCCGGGGAAGCCGCGCGTGTTCATGCCGTATCTCGGCTATCCGCCGTACGTCGAGAAGTGCAACGACGTCGCGGCGAAGGGCTACGAAGGGTTCGCATTGAGCTGAGCCTTCTGCGCCGGCCTCCTGGTGTTGATCCGTGGCGGTCGCGGTGGCACGTGTCAGGCCGGATTCAGCGCGATGAGGTGCCGCATGTTGCGAATCGGACCCGCGAGCCTGCTCGCCTCGACCCTGCTTTACGCCGGACCCGCGTGGTCCGCCGAAGCGACGGGCGCCGGAGCCGCGGCGCCGCCCGTCGTCGCCGGGCAGGGCACCGACGCGATCGACGACGCGGCCCTCGTCGCCGCGGGCTCCGACCCGAAAGACTGGATCACGCACGGCCGCGACTACGCCGAGCAGCGCTTCAGCCCGCTCGAGCAGGTGAACGAGTCGAACGTCGGACGGCTCGTGCGCGTCTGGACCTACCCGACCGGCTTGACGCGCGGCCACGAGGCGACGCCGATCGTCGTCGACGGCGTGATGTACGCGACCGGCTCGTGGAGCGTCGTCTTCGCGCTCGACGCGAAGACGGGAAAGGAGCTCTGGCGCTACGATCCCGAGGTCCCGAAGGCCGTCGGCGCGAAGGCATGCTGCGACGTCGTGAACCGCGGCGTCGCCGTCTACGAGGGAAAGATCTACTTCGGCGCGCTCGACGGGCGCCTGATCGCGCTCGACGCGAAGACCGGAAAGCCCGTCTGGCAGGTCGTCACGGTCGACCAGGACAAGGCCTACACGATCACCGGCGCGCCGCGAATCGTGAAGGGGCGCGTCATCATCGGCAACGGCGGCGCCGAGTTCGGCGTCCGTGGCTACGTCTCCGCGTACGACACGAAGGACGGCAAGCTCGTCTGGCGCACCTTCACGGTCCCGGGCGATCCCTCGAAGCCGTTCGAGTCCGAGGCGCTCGAGAAGGCGGCGAAGACCTGGACCGGCGAGTGGTGGAAGATCGGCGCCGGCGGGACGGTCTGGGACTCGATGGCCTACGACCCGCAGCTCGATCTCCTCTACGTCGGCACGGGCAACGGCTCGCCGTGGAGCCGCATCGAGCGAAGCCCGGGCGGCGGCGACAATCTCTACTTGTCGTCGATCCTCGCGCTCGATCCCGACACGGGCGAGCTGCGCTGGCACTTCCAAACGACACCCGGCGACAACTGGGACTTCACCGCGACGCAGCACATGATCCTCGCCGACCTCGAGATCGGCGGCCGCTCGCGTCGCGTCATCATGCAGGCCCCGAAGAACGGCTACTTCTGGGTGCTCGACCGCGAGAGCGGCGAGTTCCTCTCGGCGAAGCCGTACGTCGAGGTGACTTGGTCGGACGGCGTCGATCCGAAGACGGGCCGGCCGATCGAGAACGGCAGCGCCGACTACGCGAAGGGGCTCGCGCTCGTGAAGCCGACGGCGTTCGGCGGCCACAACTGGCAGCCGATGTCGTTCAATCCGAAGACGGGGCTCGTCTACATCCCCGCGCAGGAGATCCTCGGCGGCTACCGCATCGATCCGAAGCCGCTGCTCGCGAAGGAGCACTACAACACCGGCACCGACATGGCGGTGTTCGCGGCGATGACGCGCGAGATCGTGGCCGGGCACCTGCTCGCGTGGGATCCCGTCGCGCAGAAGGAAGCGTGGCGCCATCCGTATGCGATGCCGTGGAACGGCGGCACGCTGACGACCGCGGGGAACCTCGTCTTCCAGGGAACCGCGGACGGGCGATTCATCGCGTTCCGCGCGGACGACGGCCGTCAGCTCTGGGAGTTCCATACCGGAAGCGGCGTGATCGCGGCGCCGATCACCTATTCGGTCGACGGCGTGCAGTACGTCACCGTCGTCGCGGGTTGGGGCGGCGCCTTCGCACTCGCGGGCGGCGACGCGGGCGCGCAGGGTGGGCAGCCCTCGAAGGGGCTCGTGCACACCTTCGCGCTGTTCAACCAGCCGATCACGCCGGCGATGGTCGAGGGCTTGCTCTCGGGACGTCCGGACGCCGACGCGAAGCGCGAGGACCTCTATCACAAGTGGTGCTCGCGCTGTCATGGTGTGACCGCGATCAGCGGCGGCGCGCTCGCGGATCTGCGCCTGTCGTCGCCGGACGTGCAGAGCGCGTTCGTCGAGATCGTGCAGAAGGGGATGCCCGGCGTCGGGATGCCGGCGTTCGAGGGGATCCTCTCGCCGGACGAGATTCGCGAGATCCAGACGTACGTGAAGAGCCGGCCGCACTGAGCGGCGCAGCGGCGAGACAGTGGGGGGGGCGGAGATGAGACGAAGGACACCCGTGCGGACCGGCTTCCGAACGACGATCGCGACACTCGTATCTTGCGCGGCACTCGCGGCCTGCGCCGCGACGCAACCCAGCATGGAGATCCGCTCGGACCGGAATCCCGCCGCGAACTTCGCCGTCTATGCAACCTACGCCTGGGCGACGGCGCCTCTACAGGCGCCGCAGTGGCCGGCGCACGACGCCGCCGTCGTCAATCCGACCTTGCGCGAGAAGCGCCTGCCGCAGGCGATCGCACAGATCTTCGCGAGCTTCCCGCCGCGCACCGCGCGCTAGCCTGCATTTCTCACCAGATCCCTACTGCGGCGGCCGATAGCACCGAATCTTCGCGAGCTTCTCCCTCCGGGCTCCTCGACGTACTGTTCAAGTACGCCTG
>Ga0194128_10007431_pt1 | contig 14322 bp, 5 predicted proteins | sample TA2KigCa65mmetaG_FD_148650 | JGI IMG/M metagenome (GOLD analysis project Ga0194128, IMG submission 148650) | Freshwater microbial communities from Lake Tanganyika, Tanzania - TA2015037 Kigoma Deep Cast 65m | ecosystem: Environmental > Aquatic > Freshwater > Lake | place: Tanzania: Lake...
CTCCCATAAGGGCCAAGGATCAACAGGCTCGCCAAGGTAGCCACCAAAGCGTGCATGTGCTAGATGGATGTTCGCCGTTGCCGCAACGGCGGGTCTTGGGGCATCCTTCGCGATTATCTTTTGGCTGACATTTCAAGTACCTGGTGTAGCCAGCGGAAGGACGCGAACCAGCCATCTGCGAGTCGCGAATCATGGCAGGGGGAGCGGAACACAACCGAAGGGCCATCAGCATTTAAATGAACGTTGTCATTTCGCCGACCCTAGACGGATTGGCCTCCGAGCGCCTGAGGACTTTTGCCGCGCAGCTGGCAAAACTCTCAGGCTACGAGACCGCAATACGGGCACTCACGCGGACCGAGTCCTCATGGGCCCGGCATACAACGCTGCTCAACGGCCAAACGAAAGCCTACGAAGCATCAGTTCGCCTGCTGGCAGATCTATGCCTTCTGAAATGGACCGTGCGTGTCGATGCTTGCGGCATCGAGCTCGAATCTCCACCGAACCTTCGCAGGAGATCTGCATCAACGGACGAGGTTCGCGCCGCAAAGGCAGACGTCCGACGCGAGCTTGCCCCGGCCCTTGCAGCGCAGTTTGCAGATCCACTGGTCAGGGCGTTCATAGCGGATCTTGAGGAGCCCCCCCGTCAATCTCGCCGAAAGAGCGTCCGGAACCTTATAGCCGATGGCGCGGAGCTGCATTCACGGCTCCAAGCTGCAATCGACTCCTCACCAGCCGATCGAGGCAAAGTTCTGTCGGGCGTTGTTAAGCCATACCTGCAACTCATCCCGGGCGAAGGTGAAGCGGCAGTCGTCGACAAGTTCACCGGTATTTCGCTTTCAGATATCTGGCGTTACTTTCGGTTTACCTGGAGCATCCCGAATACGCCCATTCCGGGGCGACAGATGTTCTATCTGATCCGGGACCGGGGCCACCCATCACATGCCGTCATTGGCATCGCAGCACTCGGCAACAGCCCTCTTGTTAGCCCGCAGCGTGACAAAGCCATTGGCTGGCACCCCGACAAGCTGTTCGACCGCTTTCGCTCAGCGGCAGGCAGTGGTGACGTTGCGGAACTCCGTCACCTGCATGAGTACCTGGAAAGCGTAGTAACTGCTGCGCTTGGCGAGATCAATCCTCAGGGGCTAGCGAGCGCCAGCGAACTCTCTGCTCCGACCGAAGACATGATTGCTCGTCTTCAGCGCCGCGCCGAGGAGTTTGCCAGCCGTAGGGAGGATGCTCTTCGCGAGCTTGCGGAAGCTGTCGCCGCCGGCGTACCGCTGGCCCTTCAAGAGACCGAGCTAAACGACTATGCGATACCGCCAGTCGCTCTCGATCTCCTAGAGTTAGACAGTAAGCCTGCGCCAAAGGACTCACCTGAGACGTTGGCGCGTCGGCTACTGGTCGCGAAAAAGCGTGCCTTCGAGTTAGCTCGCCTGTCGCGTGCTCGTCTACACCTCGCTGGCTATCGTGAGCGCGTGCTCAACCCGAGCACGACCGCTTCGGCACTCGCAAACGAAGACTTTGCAGGTGCCGTAAAAACAGCGCTGGTTGCTGCGAAGAGCAATCGGGTAGGAACGAGCGTTCTCGAGATCACCACATGCGGCGCTGTACAGCCTTATAACCACCTTCTGGGCGGAAAGCTGGTTTCACTTCTGCTTCTGAGTCCCGAGATTGCTGACGACTACCGCCGCCGTTACGGAGAGCGCGCCTCCATTATTAGCTCTCAGCTGAAGAACGCTGCGCGCACCAAGGACACGACGGTCGCGTGGCTAAATACAACCAGCCTCTACGCCGTCGGCAGCAGCCAATACGAACGCTTGCGACTGCCCGCCGGCGTCATTGCGCCGGATCAGCCGGAACTACGGTACCGACACATAGGCGATACCGAGGGTTACGGCACCGTTCAGTTCTCTGAGGAAACGATCGGGGCGCTTCAGGCGGCCTTGGAAGAACGGCACCAGTTCCGAAACGTCAACAGCATATTCGGTGAAGGCTTTAGCCCGAAGTTCCGGAAGCTGCGGGACGGAATGCTAGCACTCGGCTTTAACGCCACCGTCTTGATGCGGCACGATCAACAGCGCCGTATGTACGGTGTTGCAATGTGGACGAACGCCGAGGCCTTCCTACGTGGGGAACCGTCCGTTCTGCCGTCTTACATCAAGAATCCTCGACGATTCCGAGATGCAACTGAGCGTATCGCGAATTTCTGGCGGGAACGCTGGCTCGCAAGCAGGTTGAATCACGAACCTGCGACGGAAGCCTTGCGGTCCGCCAAGCAATGGTCTCTCCACGATCAGGTCGCACACATGCCCATGAAGGAACGAAGCAGCAAGTCGCGACCGCGGAAGAAAGCTGAGCTGACCACGGCACAGCCCACCCTGCCCAAGATGGCAGCTGCCGCGTCGCCTGGGAATGACCCTCTGGTCTTCTGGTGCGACTTGGCCAGCGCAGGGCCAGAGGCCTGTGCTGACGAACTTACAGAGGCTCAATTAGCGAAACTTCACGTTCGCCAGCCGCTCGACGACTTCCTGCTTGAGCGCGTACGTCAAGGTTTTAGCATCATTCTCACCGGGAACGCCGGCGACGGAAAGACACATATTCTGAGGAAGTTTGCGCCCGAATTGCGTCGCCTAAATGCGGATGTCGAGACCGACGCGACTGCTGCCATGAAGCCGAACGACGTGTCCGCCATCCTTCAACGCTGGAAGGAGGCTCAGCGCAGCGGCCAATCCTTCTGCTTGGCCGCGAACGAGTATCCGCTGTACTTGATAAGGCAAGCAGGCAAAGGCTTTGCGCCGGTCGACGAAGTGGAACGGCAATGCGAGCATCGACTCGCCTATGGGGAGACGGTCGACGGCACCGAGGACGCCCAACATAAGGTGCTGGTTGTCGACCTAAGCCTACGAAACCCGCTCTCCAATGGTTTCGCTAAGCCCTTGCTTGAGGCGCTGCTGCACCAACCTGAATTCCACGCTGTCTCCAGGGACGATCCTGAAGGCGACATGGCCTGGAACCTGTTACATCTGTCCAACCCGACCGTTCGCGCACGGCTTCTGAAAGTGTTTCGCGACATCGCCGCAGCCGGACAGCGGGCGACTGTTCGCGAGCTATGGATCTGGGCGACACGCCTATTGCTCGGTTCTGGACGCGAAGATCGAAAGCCGGTGCGCTCGCCAGAGCGCTGGTACTCGAGTCGTCTGTTTGAACCTGACGAACGATTCGCGCTAAGCACACTGCTTCGCCGCCTCACCGACCCCGCCGCGCACAGTCATCCGCGGTGGGACAGTCGACTAGAGAGCGGCCAAGTGTCCGACGGTTGGCTTGTAGACAGCGCTCCACCCTTGGTCCGAATGGACGAAGCCAACTTTCAAGCATTGAAGCGTCGCTTCTTCTTCGAGCACTCCGAAGCTGAAAATGTCCTCGAGCTGGACGGCAGACCGGGCACAAACCTTCTGAGACAGCTTAAGGAGACCAATCCGCCGGAGGACGCCTTCAAGCGACTCCTGATCGAGTCCATTAATCTGGCCTATTGCCCGGTGCTCTTTCCGGAAATGAAGACACGGCTGTTCCTCTGGATTGGCCATCGCTTCCACGAACAGCCATCGCACGGGCATGTGGCCAACCAGAGCATTTCCGACTACGAACTGAAGCTCCTGCGTCCGCGATTGCCTGCCCGTATGCAGGGCGCGTTTGACTACCAGCCAGACCACCTTCTACTCGAGTACAGCAGGGCATCGGACTCGCCCATACGCTTACGCGTCGACTATCCGTTGTTTATTGCGCTCGAACGACTGCGTAACGGACTACCCCGGCAACTACTGCCCGATAGGGAACTAAATAGGCTGGACTACTTCCTTGAGCAGCTCCGACGGAGAGACGTTGTCACCGAACGGGAGTTCTACATACACAATCACGACGAGCGCACAGCAGCCAAGATTACATTGGCTGCCGACTTCAGCAGCTACGAGACAGCCCATTCGCCATGAGTGACAAGAAACCCAGCTTGGCACCTCTTTACGGTGCGGCGTTCGGCTTTAACACCGACCGACGTGTGAAGCCCGTGCACTTGGCGACCGGCTTCTTTGTTTCTCTGTTGGGCCGGCAATTTCGGGCCGAATTTCTTAACAATGTCGTCGCATTCACGGATGGAAAAGATCACACGGGAAACTACGCTCTAGGCAAACTGCATGCCGCCCTTCGATCCGCCCATAAGATTGGACCCTTAATTGGTCAACGCGAACTGCATCTACTTCGTAAACATTTGCGCGCCCTGGCCAACAACGACGAAGCGGTGTTCCCGATATATGGCGAAAAGGAGTTCGGCTGCGACTACTCCACAGCGTCTGAGGACGTTCTCACGAGAACCCGCGACAACGATGGATTTGCAGGGCACTTTATCTGCACGATCCTCGACGCGACCGATGATGGCCGCGAGATTCTACGTTTTGCCCGAGACTGGATGGCCCAGTCGAACGCGCCTCTACGTCAAATATATCAGCCCCTGCTTGATCTCGAAGCGCAGGACACCGATATCGCCGAGCGTTACGCCAATCAGATTGGCGAGCTTAAGCCGAAGCGCATCAAGCGCGTTGCAAAGCAAATGACCCGGCAGACGGCTGCATTGCGCGCCCTATGCAGAACTGCCGAGGTTACGACGGCGTCCGAGACGCGGCTTCGATTCCTGATTATTGGCCTTTGTCTTTGGCTCTTTCGGTACCTGATCGTTGAGTCTCTCGAGAATGCTCGACAGCCCATTGTGTTGCTGTGCGATGCCATCGGCGAGTCGTCGTCGCGCATGCGGGCCCAAAGTAGATGGTCATATGCACGGCTACGCGAATCCTTGGTTGCCGGATTTGCCGCCTTTGCTGACGAGGGGCGATTCGATGAGTGCGAGGAGGCGTGGGACTACATAAAGACTACGCAAGGCGGAAAGCCAAAGTTTGAGGAATTTTACGGGACCATAGCTTTGCGAAGTGGCTTGGCGCAGCCACGAGCGAGCCGTGTGCCCGCGAAGCATTTCGAGCCGCAGCCCGACACATTACGCGTTATGGTATTGAGCGTTCTTACGCATGACGAGCCGATGGTCTCATTGCCCGACGCGCTAGAGCGTCTCTATTCCGTCTGGGGTGTCGTCTTCGGAGGACGACCCGACGATGCACGCCTGCTTGGCGACCTCGGCTACGCGGGCCTTGACCAGGATCACGACCTAACGCCCAACGTTGACTGTCTAGTCAGTCTGCTCGCAGAGCTTGGTCTAGCCACGCAGTTGTCAGATGGCCTCGTCATGTGCCACAGCCTACCGAAATTCTCATGATCAAACGCTCTCAACTGGCATCCGAGGCTCTCGCACAGTGGACCAGCACCGCGCTTGAGAGGGGCGAACGTTCGATCGCACGGCAAGAACTGCCGGAGATTGATCTCCGAACGTTCTTCCAAGCGCTATCCAGCTACGGAGGCGTACCCAAAGGTACATCCATCGCCTTGGCCGGATTCGATACGGACGTTGGCAGGCTGAAGCAGCTTGCCAGCCGCGCAGACCTAAACGGCATTACTAAGTTTGCAGTAGACCTGCATGAGGCCGCAGCATGGCGCAACGAAAGAAAGCGGCATCCGATTATCATTGCGTACGCCCGTGGATCGGTCACTGGCGTCAACACGCTCAAGCACTTTGCCGGCCCGTCGTCCCGCGATCTTGCTTCGACATTGTTGCTCTGGGCGATGCGTCAACCGGCATTCACCTTGACCGAGGCGCATAAGAGCTTGCTCTCGGAGCTCAGCGCAATGGCCGAGTCCGATGACATCTTCTCGTTTGAGCAAATCCGCGCCTTCTTGGAAGCGTGGTCGAAGAAAGACGGCGTCGGCGCACCCCGCGACGCCCTGCCGGCGCTCGGTCTCCTTCGTGATCCAAACTTGTTTGCCGACGCCAGCTTGATTCGTGATCGCCTGGAGAAGAATGCTGGCGTAATGTCCACTCTCCGCGATTGGTCGGCCGGACAGATGGGAGCCACTGAAAAGAGACTGCAACGATTACTCGCCAAGGCAAAGAACAAGAACGATTTTCGTGCGCTACTGAAGATCTTCGACAAACTTAAGAAGATCCGCAGAAATCCTGTCGCCGACGCTCTCGGCAGCGTTACGGTCGACGAGGCACTGAGGGTCATTAATAAGCCGCCGGCATTGCAACCGACGGACAATCCAGACGGCGACGAAGAGCAGAATGGGGGCAAGCTTAACGAAAAGCGCTTACTGGAGAGCAGCGCGCTGGCGCTGCTTGACGACCGAGACGAAGAACTTGAGGAGAACGCGGATACCCTAAGCACCGCCTTGCGCTCTGCGTTGGATACAGGCGGCGAAGGCGGCGATGACGAATGGCAATGCACCGTAGACGTACAGGGCGTCGAGCACACCTTTGAGGCACGGTTGGATCAGGGCTTCGTCGCATGGGTTCGACATTTCTGTAAAGAGGATACATGGGGAGGGCTAATAGAGACGTCCATTCCGGACATAAGGCGGGCTCTCGAGGATTTCGATCGGCCCGGGAAACTGACGTTCTTTCCGGAGCATCTTGGGGTGGGGCCTCACGGCGAACTTTCCCTAGCCAAGCTACTGGCCGGCTGGGACGAGGACCTAACGTCGCATGGTGGCCAATCGCCCGACCTCAGCGCCATATGGAAGCGATTCAAGGAACTGCGAGCGCAGCTGCTTGGGTCTCTTGAGGAGTTGACGCATTTTCCTTTGGAGTGGTTTGCCGGCAAGAAGGAGGTCCGGTCTGTAGCCGAGGACTACTTGAAGACATGCGGCCAGCTATTCGGAGGGGTTGCCAAGAATTACGGCAGGATGGCCCAGAGTGACCCCAAATGGGCAAAGACGACGCTCGATGCTTTGCTGGCACTCGACGTAGTACAGGTGCTTACCCGCCTGCCAGACGGTCGACAATCATTCAAAGCAGTACTACTGCCAGCTCACCCGCTGCATCTATGGCGCTATTGGCGCTTAAGCAACCTGCTGCGCGGACTGGGCAAAGAGCTGAATCCCGTCGACCGCAAGTCCGTGGTCGACGAGGCGGGGGCTGCTGTTCAGTTCCTAAGCGTGATCTATGCCAGCCAACTTCCCGGTGGCAAAGGGGCAGCTCAAGTTCTGCCGGTTGCAAACGGTCTCTACAGCCTTGCGACATTCGAAAACCTGAGAAACGCATACAACGGCGCAGATGGTCAGGCTGCGCTTGTTTATGCGGTTGAGCGCTTTGCAGCGGCCCATCGGCTGCATGTCAGCCCGTTGCGATTGGTGCTCGTCAACCCCCCACAGGCGGGGACACTCCTACTAGATCTCCTCAAGTTGCTCGACGGGCGCAAGCACCAACTTGTGCAGCGTCTTCGCGTAGAGATTCGCGGGACACCAGCCCAGGAGGCCCGACTGCGAGAGGCCCTGCTATTCGACACTCGGGAGCGTGAAATTATTGAAGAGAAAGTCGCATCTGGCCGACTCGAATTGGTGCTGAATCGCGAAGCCAAACCACTGAACGAGATTTTGGCGGGCCTACGAGAACAGCCCACCCATGTTGTAGCTGTGTTCGATGAGGCTCCGGTGCGGGTGCGACGCGGGGGCGTTGGCCAGCGTTTGCCAATGAGCCCTTTCTGCATTCGCCGCAAAGTAGCTTTTCACCATCGCTGGAATGAATTGCGTCTGGAGCCCGTAGCGGGTGACCCACCGTTCTTCGAGTTCATAGAACTACTTAAGCACGCCGAGGGCAATGAGGGTGAGGGCACGCCTTATGCGTGGCCAGAGGCGGAAGCTTTGCGCGAATCCGTCGACAGCGTAGTCGCAAAGGATGATTTTGGAGCACAGTGGTTCTTTCTGGCAGACCGGGCACTGCCAGACGAAGGTGCTATGAAGGCACAGAGGCTGCTCCGTCGTCGAGAGGGTCAGCGACACGTGCTCCTTGCGGCACGGAACTACGATGCGTTGGCGCGACTGATGCTGATGGTGTTTGAGACCGATACGCCGAACCTGTTGATGCCAGTTGCACGGTTGAATGAGCTGCTCTCGGAAGGCGCGCACTTAATTGGCGCGGGATTACTCGACCTCGTAAAGTCACAGGAAGGTCGCTTCACGCCGGGCAAAGTCATTGGCCTAATGGGCACTCTATTGGCTGCCCGCGACTTTCTGCGCAGACATCCGGGCGCGCTGTTGGTATCCACCGACTCTCAACTGGCGCGCACCTGGTTGCGCCTCGGCACCCAAGGTGAACGCTGTGACTTGCTTGGCCTAGCTGAAATTGAGGGCGACTTGGTGGTCGAGTGCATCGAAGTGAAAGCCACGAAGGGCGCGCCCCGACCAGCAACGGACTCCGATATTTCCAAGGCATGCCAGCAGGTTGCAGCAACGCTACAAGCCGTTCGGGAGGGCCTCGGCGATACGACTGCCGCGGAGCAGTCGGGGCATTTTCTCGCCGCACCTCGAAACGAGATGCTCAAGGAAGTACTCGTTCAAGGCTGTATGGGCAGGTTCTCAAGCGAAGCTGAGCGGAGCCTCTGGGCCGGCTGGCTCAAGCGACTCTTCGGCACCTCGCCAAAGATCCCAGTGCTTCGCGGGTCTGTTGTAGATGTTGCACTCGGCAGTGCGGAAGAGACAGAAGACCAGAATGTGAGCGCCGATGGAATCACGATCCGCCTGCGTCACTTGAATGAGACCGACTATGAGCGACTGCTCGAACCGCCAGGTGAGCAGATTGATCAACATGGGTCGGATACAGGGATTGGCCAGGACGGTTCCGGAGTACCTTACGAACAGGCGTCAGAGGACTCCGTTGACCTGGGTTTAAAACCCAGCACCATCCGCGAACTGCCGCCGCCCGTCTCGAATTTGAGCGAAGCATCATTCGCGGATCGCGACCAGAAGGACAAGGCTCAACCTACGCCCGTACGACAGGCTGCTTCGGGCACGGAACTCACCGAGCAACCCGCATGGTCTGTGGTACTTGGCACAACAAAGGAGGGCCGAAAGGCCACATGGCCCCCATCGATTCGTGGCAATCCCCACCTGATGATCGTCGGCCTGCCGGGCATGGGAAAGACTACGTGCCTAATCAACCTCTGCCGGCAACTTGAAGCGGGCGGAATTGCGCCTATCGTATTTTCTTACCACGACGACATAGATGACCAACTAAGCGAGGTTTTCCCGAAGATTGCCCGTCACGACTGCCGTGACCTGGGATTTAATCCGATGCGAATCGTCGAGCCGGGCACACACGCGCACATCGAATGCGCCGGTCAGTTGCGTGATATTTTCCAGGCCATTTTCCCCGACCTCGGAGACCTTCAGGTCGAACAGATCCGAAGCGCTATCAAGGAGAGCTACGAAAGATTCGGCTGGGGAGCCAAGACTGCGCCAAAGAAGCTTCCAGCCTTCCGAGACTTCGTCGAGATACTGCGCCACGGTGCCTCACACGCGAAGAAGCAGGATCTCCGAACTCGGACGTTGCTGGCTCGGCTAGAGGAGCTCAATGACTTTGGCTTCTTTGCAGGCACCGAAGGTGATGCAAGCCTTCTAGAGAGCAATACCCCCCGGCTCATTCAAATACATTCCGTGGCGAATGAGGCAGTCCAGCGGGCTTACTCGAGTTTCGTGCTCTATAGGATCTACCAAGACATGTTCCGGCGAGGCCGGCAAGAGCGGCTAACTCATGCTGTGATCTTTGATGAGGCGCACCGAGCAAGTCGGCTCAAGCTCTTGCCCACAATGGCGAAGGAGTGCCGCAAGTACGGCCTGTCATTGATTGTCGCCTCACAGGAGGCTCGCGATTTCGATCCGGGCCTTTTCGCGGCAATCGCAAATTACTTGGTACTACGAGTAACCGACCAGGACGCCAAGGCGATGGCTCGGAACATTGCCCCATCTGACCAGCAACGTCGGTTATCCGACCGTCTGAAGAATCTACCGAAATTCGAGGCCATGTTCTTCGCTGAAGGACAGCGTCAGCCGCCTATGATTAAGCTTGAGGAGCCGATGTAAAGTCGGACCAGGCGACTATTTGAAAGAAAATGCAGCACCGCTATCAGCCGTCGTGATTGCCGGGCTGAACCTAACAGTGAACGACCGAAAGCAATCTACGGCTACCGGTCGTTTGAACCGAGGCAGGCCATATCGGCTGGCGACCGAAGACGGCATGACCACGCGGATCACCAACACGCCGCGCAGAGCGATCAAATCACGCCCAAGCGCCGAACTCGTACTCGATACGTGCCGCCAATTCCGAGTGAACAACATAGGTCTCCCTAGAACCGACGGCCGCCTGGGTTCTACCCCGATTCTGCGGACACTTTCGCTAAGGCTCATACTGAGCCAAGGGAGTGTCCATGTCGAAGCGCAAGCGTTACAGCCCTGAGTTCAAGCGGGAGCTCGTGGACGTGGTCCGCCGGTCGCAGTCGAGCTGCCGGCAGGTTGCTCTGGAGGTCGGGGTCAACCCGAACCAGCTGAGCCGGTGGGTGCGCGAGGCGGCCGCCGGCGCAGGCAAGGCCTTCCCCGGTGGTGGCGTGGTTTTGTTGGACCCCTGGGGGCAAAATTTGGCGAAAGCGGACTCCTGATGTCTGCTGCCGCGATTCATACCCCTCGCATCGGCATGTTCGCGACCGTCCGCAACCGGCGCGGCGTCACCATTGGCATCGAGCCCTACGACGGTCCAACTGGCCGGCTGCATCTCGTCCACGTCGAATACAAGGACGACCAGCTGCCGCGTGACGAAAAGCTGATCTGGGAACTCGAGCCTGCGAGCCGCCTGCTGGAGCCGACGGCACTACCCAACGTAGGCGCGAGCGATCCGATGCCGGCGCAGGACTACGACGCCCTGCTGCGGGCGACACGCTGGTCGGCGGCCACTCCGTTCATCGATCCTGACGGGTCGGGTCCGCTGGGGCGAAACCCTGTTGCCAGCCCCTTCCATGGTGCGGTGCAGGTCGATGACTTCCAGCTGGTGCCGTTGCTCAAGGCGCTGCGCATGCCGCGCGTGAGCCTGCTTTTGGCCGACGACGTGGGCTTGGGCAAAACGGTCGAGGCCGGTCTCATCCTTACCGAGCTGCTGCTGCGCCGCCGCGTGCAACGCGTGCTCATTCTCACGCCGGCTGCTCTGCGCTTGCAGTGGCGCGACGCGATGCGCGACAAATTCTCGCTCGGGTTCGATCTTGTAGACCGGGATGAAACCCATGCCCTGCGCAGGCGTCTGGGCATGGACGCCAACCCGTGGCGCTCCTTCAGCCGCATCATCGCCTCGTACCACTACCTGCGGCAGGAGGACGTGCTCGACCAGTTCCTTGTTGCTGCCTGTCGTACCCCGGAGGGATCGCCGCACCTGCCCTGGGATCTGTTGATCGTCGACGAATGCCACAACCTGATGCCTTCGGCCTTTGGCGACGATAGCGACCTGTGCCGCATGCTTCGGCTACTGGCACCGCAGTTCGAGCACCGGCTCTTCCTGAGTGCCACGCCCCACAACGGCCATACGCGCTGCTTTACGGGCCTGCTGGAAATCCTCGACCCGGTGCGCTTCAGCCAGACCGACCAATTGCGCGAAGCCGAGCGCGGGCGCGTGCAGCAGGTGGTGATCCGTCGACTAAAGCGCGAGATCAACTCGCGTACCAGTCCGCCCAAGTTTTGCACTCGACTGGACCCGCACGCGCTGGTGCTCAGCCTGACGCCGCAGGAGGTGGCGCTCAGCGCGGCCTTCGATGCGTTCCGCAAGGCGATCCACAAGCTCATCGCGAGCGACCGCGGAACGCGCCGTCGCACCGGCACCTTTGCTGTGGAGATCCTGGGCAAGCGACTGCTCTCCTGCGCAGTGGCCTTTGCCGATTCGTGGCGCCGTTGCAAGGAAGGGCTTGCCGAAGACAAGACCGCCGCCGAAGCCGATGTGCAGGCCGCGCGGCGTAACCTCGAAGCCGAGACGGGTGACGACCGCGAGACCCAGTCGCGAGTCTCCACCGCGGTGGGTGTGGTGGGGTCCTGGCTCAAGGGCGTCGCCCCGTCGCTCAAGGCCGAGATCGCCGCGCTTGACGACGCCATCGCCGACCTGCGACTGGACGGCTCGGGCGACATGACTGAGACCGATCCGCGCGCCGATTCGCGCTACGCCGCGCTGGAAGCGCTGATCGAACGGCTGCTGCGCCAGAACGGCCAGTGGCGCGACGACGAGCGCCTGGTGGTCTTTACCGAATACAAGACCACGCTCGACTACCTGGTGCGCCGCCTGTCGGCCAAGTTCGGCGCCGACCGCATCCTGACGCTTTTTGGCGGCATGGACGATATCGAGCGCAGCGATGTCAAGGCGCACTTCAACAACCCGGCGCACGCCGTCCGCGTGCTCGTGGCTACCGACGCCGCCGCCGAGGGTTTCGACCACCTGCAGCGCACCGCCCGCTACCTGCTGCACTTCGACTGCCCCTGGAACCCCTCGCGCATCGAGCAGCGCAACGGCCGAATCGACCGGTACGGCCAGCCCCGGGACGTCACCATCTTCCACTTCGTGACCGACCAGGATCAGGATCTCGCCTTCCTGTCGCACGTCATCCGCAAGGCCGACGAGATCCGCGAAGACCTCGGCTCGGCCAACGAGATCTTCGACGAGGCCGCGCACCGCCGGCTCATTGCAGGCGAGAGCGCCCGCGAGGTGGAGGCCGACCTTGACCGACGGGTAAAACAGGCACTCGGCCGCGTGAAGATCGACGCCGACGCCACACTCGGCATGCTGCACGAGGGGCACGACGCCGACGCGCAGCTCAAGGCACTGGCAGCCGAGATCGACCTCGACCCCGCATCACTGCGCGAAACGCTGGAGTCCGCCATGGCCATCCGAGGCGGCCGCCCTCAGCTTGATTGCACCGAGGCGCCGCGCACCTGCAAGCTGATCAACCCGGCCCTTCCTGGCTGGAGCGAGGTGATCGACGAATCCATGCGACGCCCGCAGAAGGGCGGCGCAATCGGCCCGCTGTCGCGGATCGCCTTCGATTCCGCCCCGTTCGTGGACGACATCGGCGGTCGACTCGTCTTCTCGCCGCGCCCCGACGTGCTTATGGCGCACCTGTCGCATCCCATGATGCAGCACGCCATTTCCACGCTGACGCGGCGCCGCTTTCCGGGCACAGGCGAAGAAGTCTCGCGGTGGACAGTGCGTCGCTCACCATTGCCCCCTGGCACCGACGCACTTCTCCTGTTGAGCGTGGAAGAGCTGGCCGTGAACGAGCTGCGCGAGACCTTCCATCACTGGGTGCGCACGCTGGTGTTCCCGGTCATGAATGGACATCTCGGTACGCAGTTGCCGCACGCTAGCGCGCTCAGCCTGCGCGGCGCTCAGGTCACGCTTGACAAGATGGACCATGACCTCGCCCGCACCCTGGTGGAGGATATCGAGCCCGAACTCAAGGCGCATATCGGACACCATGCTGTGCAGCTTTCCAAGGACCTGCGGACCCAACTGGAAGAGTCCGGCAAGGCTGCACGCCAGGACGAGGAGCAGCGATACCGCAGTCGGCAGGCCGAAGTGTCCACGCTCATCAATGAAAACACCCTCGCCAAGCTCGAGCGCGAGATCGAGTCGCTTAAACGCGAACGTGCACAGGGCATGCTCTTCGACGAGGCCCAGCGGCTCGACGACATTGACCGCTCCATTGACGACAAGCGCGCCGAGATCGAGCGCCGCACCCGCCACCATACCGAGGTGCGCGAGCAGCTGGACCGCGAACGCGACCGCATCCTCAAGTTCCTGCTGCCAAGGCGCCACGCCATGAGCGGGCCGGCACAGGTGTTCCCAGTCTCCATCGAAGTGCGCCTGCCGGCAGGTGTCCAATGAGTGCCGCATCGCTTCCCGGCTGGGACCGGCTACGCCACGGCGGTCTGTTGCTAGACGCCCCGCGCCTGCAGGTGGTGGCCCGCTTGGAGCCGCCCGCGCTTTCCCGCTATCACGAAGAGGAACTGCGTCGCCAGGCCGCCGCCCTGCTCGCTGGCGAGGCCGAGACGTCCGCCTTCGTCATCTTCGTCCTTGAACGCATTTGTGGCTTCGCGCCTGGCGAGGGCTCCTGGCTGCGCGGGCCAGCCGTCGGCAGCGAGTGGAGCAGGCGCACGCCCACCGGCGAGACGTCAAAGCCCCGGCATATCTGGCGCGGCCCCAATAGCGCGATCCTGCCGGTATTCCTCGATAGCGAGAAGCACATAGGCCTGGGGCGTGGTCGTCGTACCGCCAGCCAGGTGGTGCAGTGGCTGCGCGCGGGCCACGAGAAGCTGGCGCTGCTCACCAACGGCCGGCAGTGGCGCTTGATCTTCGCCGGCCTTGATTTC
>Ga0194128_10007433_pt1 | contig 14319 bp, 13 predicted proteins | sample TA2KigCa65mmetaG_FD_148650 | JGI IMG/M metagenome (GOLD analysis project Ga0194128, IMG submission 148650) | Freshwater microbial communities from Lake Tanganyika, Tanzania - TA2015037 Kigoma Deep Cast 65m | ecosystem: Environmental > Aquatic > Freshwater > Lake | place: Tanzania: Lake...
GACGCCTTTCGCCGCCAACAGGAGAATCCGGCAGCGTAGCGCCACACGCTGGGGGGAGCTTCCGTTCCGGAGCAAGGCTTCGAGTTGCTCCCGTTGGCTCGCTTCTACCGCCAAGGGAGCTGCTGGGGTGAACATGACCCAGTATGAGGCAACTCTGCCTATATGTACATAGTTATATGAGACAGGACACTAGTCTCGCCGTATGTCGTTCCGGGCGATCCGAAGAGCGGGCTGCTGCCGATCATCGATCCCAACGGCCCGGGCGAGATCGGCATCGGCGACAAACGCATCCAGGCCTACTGCTTCCGCATGTGCCTTTCCCACATTCCCGAAAACCGCATCGCAATTGAGAAACCCTCGGGCTACGACGAGCGCGATCATGAACTGCTGCTGCGTTTCGCTGAAACCGGCAAGTATCACAATCCATCGTCGAAGTACGATCCGATCCCAAACGGCAAAACCGATACCAATAATCATGGGGCGGTTTCCACCGACTACATGGGCGCGAACTGGGACTATCCCGAAGGCGACTACGCGACACGCGAACGTATCATCAAGCGGCACGAGATCTATCAGAAGGGCTACATGTGGACGCTGCAGAACCATCCGCGCGTGCCGGAAAAGCTGCGCGAATATTACCGCCAGTGGGGACTGCCGAAGGACGATTTCGCCAACAACGGTGGATGGCCGACACAACTCTACATCCGGGAAGCACGGCGAATGGTCAGTGATGTCGTGATGACGGAAAACCACATCATCGCGAAACAGTACGCGAAGGACTCGGTCGGTATGGGCGCATACGGAATGGACTCGCACAACGTGCAGCGCTATGTAACCAAAGAAGGTTGGGTGCGCAATGAGGACAACGTGCAAGTTGGCGGATTCGTGCCGTATCCAATTTCGTACCGGTCGATCGTGCCAAGAAAAGGCGAGGCCGAGAATCTCCTGGTACCGATTTGTTTATCCGCGTCGCACATCGCATACGGCTCGATTCGCATGGAGCCCGTGTTCATGGTGCTTGGATAATCGGCGGCGACCGCGGCCGCGCAGGCGATCGACGGCAAGATCAGTGTCCAGGCGGTAGACTATGCGAAGTTACGCACGAGATTGCTCGACGACAAGCAGATCGTCGAGTTGCCGGCCGGATTCAAGCGGCCTGAGGGGATCGATCGCGGCAAGCTGGAAGGAATTGTTCTCGACGACAAGGACGCTACGATGCACGGCGACTGGCGGGCGAGTCGCGCGTCGTCGCCATTCCTGGGGCCCGAGTATTTTCACGACGGCAACACGCATGACCGGAAGACGCGCGCGGATTTCACGGTGGGTGTTCCGAAGGCCGGTCGTTACAGGCTGCGGGTGCTTTATCCGGCGCATGAGAATCGCGCGTCGAACACGCCTGTGACGATCAACGGCACGACGGTCCGCATCAACCAGAAGAAGGCCGGCGAATGGATCGGCCCGCTTCAACTCCCGAGATCTTTCACGGTGACGGTTGGGAACGAAGGCGCGAACGGCTACGTCGTCATTGACGGCGTTCAGGTTGTGGAGGTCAAGCGATGAAGAAAGTGCCGCAGGAAAACGTCGAGGCGTTTCACAGGGCGATCCCGCAAGAAGAGGGCGCGTCGATTCAGAAGATGTTCGGCTGCGAAGCAGGATTCTTCAACGGAAACATGCTCTGCGCGCATTCTTAGGGGCCGTGCCTGCGCGGCCTGTGCGCTCGCGAGTCGACGATGATCGTGCGGCTCGACGAGGCCGGACGCACGACTGCGAAGAAAACAAGTTCGCAACGGACCTAAAGCGCGGGAACGCGAACTCGCACCAGGGAACGATCGATGGCGCGCATATTCGGTACGCCGGCCAGCCCCATGTTCAACGCCAGTTCGACCTTGATGAGTTCGAGGACGCGCTCGACGCCGGCTTGTCCGAAACAGGCCATTCCGTAAAGATAGGGCCGCGCAATGCAGACCGCCGACGCGCCGAGGGCGAGACCCTTGAGGATGTCGGTGCCGCGGCGGAAGCCGCCGTCGACCAGGACAGGGATGCGGCCGTTGACGGCTTTGACGACTTCGGGCAGGGCCTCGATGGTGCCGCCGACGTGATCCTGTTGGCGCGCGCCGTGATTGGACACGATGCATGCCTTTGCCCCGTACCGCACGCACTTGTCGCCGTCTTCGGCGGTCATGATGCCTTTCACAATTACCGGCAGCGATGTGGCCTCACACAGGTCTTGCAGCGTCTCCCAGGTCGGCAGCGGCTCGGGTTTGGAAGGATAAATACCGGTGCGCCATGGATTCTTAGCCACCGGCAGTTTGCCGGCGGCATCCCGCTTGGGGAGACCGCTTTCGCACCAGGCGCGCTCGAGTCCGTTGTGAATATCGCGCTCGCGGTGCGACACGTGCATGATATCGACGGTGAAGCAGATTCCTTTGCAGCCCTGGTCTTCGAGGCGTTTGACGAAGGTTTTCGTGCGAGGCTTGTTGGTCAGAATTCCGCCGGTGGTCAACTGCCACCAGTTCTTGGCCGCCGTACCGGCTTGCAGCGTTTCTTCGATACCGCCGTTGGTGATGTGGAGAGCGTTGGCGCGGCCGGCGGCGCGCGAGACTTCGAGTTCCCCCATCGGGAAAAAACAGTTCTTGCCGCCAGCGGGATCGAGGATGATGGGGTAGTCGAGATCGAGGCCGAGCAAGCGGGTTTTGAGGTCGATTTTGTGCGTGTCGACGAGCATGCGCGGGCGGATGATGATGTTGCGAACACCGGCGCGGTTATCGTGAAGGGATGCCTCGTCTTCAGAGCCGCCTTCGAGGTAGTCCCAGGCAAGGGGGTCGAGCTTCTTTTTGGCTAGGGCCTGGAAGTCGAACACGTTGATTGGGTCTTTCAAATCCTGCGCCAAGGCGGCGAAGGGCGCGGCGCCAAACATGCCGGCCAAGTGACGGAAAGCGGCGCGTCGATTGATTTGCATACGGTGCGATTGAATCACATCATCGGACGATGTGTCCAGCGCGTTCGTGAGAACTATGGCAAATACTCGATGCTGCGAAGATTTCCGGTGGTCTTTTGCGCTTCGTTGACGCGTGGCAGGAAACCGACTTTCACCTTCTTGCTCTGCTCGCCGCAATCGAGATTTCCAGTTCCGGTGGAGGAGTTGACAAGTTTGACGTCGCCGGGATCGAGGATGATCAGGCGCGTAATCTGGCCGGAGGCGTCGCGAACATGAAGGATAGCCGAAGGCGCGGCGCACTCCAAGTTGATGAGCGTGCCTTCGAGGTAAGTCGATTCGATCTGGCGCAGGTGCGAGAATTTGCCGTTCTCCTTGACCACTTCGAGCCCGCTATCTTCGGGCAGGATCAGTTCCGTCGTATCCGGCTCAAAGGCGATGGCTGTGTTGGCCGCTGCTGGCAGTATCGATTCGACCTTCGCCAGTTCCGCCTTCTCCTCGGGCGGGTCCTTCATCGCAAACGCGAACAACTCATTGGCACGTTCCTTGTCGCGTTCGGTGCGCGCTGTCTTGACGAACTGAGACGCCGCGGCGCGCGCCTCGTCCATGTTCTTTAGCATCCACGCGCTTTGGATCATGGGCGGGAAGTAATCCATCGCCTGCTTACGATTCACCTTGCGAATCGCCTTCAACGTGGCGAATGCGTTCCCGTACTCCCAAGTGTTGACCTGCATCGAGGCCAGCCGCAACCGCGCTTCGACGTAGTCGGGGTACTTCTCGATCAGGCGGCGAAGCTCGGGCATCGATTCCTGATAACTGCGCAGCATCGAAGGCGCCCAGTAGGCGAGTTGCGGGTGCTCGCTGCCGGCTTTGCGCGCGGCCCGAAAGGCATCGGCGGCTTTGTCGGAGCGATCCATCATATGAACGAAGGCGATCGATTCGTGGGATTCCGGGCGCGAGGGATCCTCCTTGACAAGCGCCTGCAGAGCTTTCAGCGCCTCGTCGTTCTTTCTTGCGGCGGCCTTCAGGTCGGCCATTGCGATGCCCCAATCGTAGGCCGTCGCGCGTCGGGGCGTCACTTTGTCGACGCGCTCAAATTGGATGTCGAAGTTGACGACGAGTACGGCGTTGCCGCGGGTGTAAGATTTCAGGTCGGCTTCGATCGCTTTGAGCGGCTTGCCGTAGGTTTGTTCAAGCGCTTCCCGTGAAGTCTTGCCAACGCCAAATGCGGTGTAGACCTGTGAGAATTTCGGCGAATAGCGGGGATCGAGAGCGAGCATGTGCACCAGCGCCCAACATAGTCCGTAGAAGGGCCCAACGTGCTGGCGCCGGTTGTAGAGCGGCGATTTGTGGTCGGCGTGGATAACATCCTCCAGCGGAAGCCACTGCGACTGCAGGAGGAAGGCGTGAGAAGGTATCGGGGTCCCGACGCGGATTTTCTTACGGACGGGTTCGATGTTTGAATACAGCTCGGCAGTGCCCTCGTTCATCCAAACGGGCAGTTCGGTGTCGCCGTGGCGGTTAAGTAGATGGACGTATTCGTGAACGGCCGAGCGGCGGTCGTCGCCCGACGCCGACGGTCCGATGGCGATGTAATCGCGGTGCGGAAGATTGATGTAGAACGCGGCGGCGACGGCGTTGTAGGCGTACTCGCGGGAGTCTTTTTCGTTCGAGAAGACGACGACGCGCGGCTTGAGAACGGGATCCCTGGCGCCGTAGCTGCGGGCGAAAAATCCGCGGACGCGTTCGAACTGGGCCAGAATCTCCTGCGCTCTGCCCTTCGATCCACCCGTGATCAGTTCGAAGTGGTCGCTTTCGTAGATGTTGTATTGCTGCGCGATGGCCGAGGCCGAAAGCGCGAGGGATAGGAGGACGCGTATCTTGAGTTTGATTGTAGATGAGGGGGCGTCGCTTTATCGGACCCATCCGTACGAGGTTGAAGAGACTTGTAAAACGCCTCAGCCGAAAGCTTTGACGGCGTCATCGGTGGAAGGATGCAGCGAAAGGATACTATCGACGCGCGTGACGGACAAAACTGCCCCAACGCGGTCGTTAACAGCTGCCAGACGCAAACCGCCGCTCGCGTTTGCCAAGGACCCGTGGCAGCCGATGAGAATTCCAACGCCAGCGCTGTCGATGAACGAAACGCCGGCCAGATCAAATACGACCCGGCTCTTCTGCGCCTTGATCACCTCTTCCACTGTCCATTCTAAATGTTGGAGTTCGCGGCCAAGGGTCAAGCGGCCACTTAATGTCAAGATTTCGATTCCGGATTCCGACGATCCGCGTTCCACTGTAAAAGGCATTGGTCCTCTGCTGGTTTAGCGTAGGAGCCCATCATATCAGGCCACGGCGAGCGTGAATTGTTGTAAGTCGGCGGAAGACCCGACGGGCCGCTTGAACATGGATGCAAACTGCATCGAGTTCAGAACGGCCTGCCCGCCCGCGTCGTTGGTGAAAACACAGTAGGTGGCTTCGGCCAAGCTGCGCACGGAGTCGACACGTTCTCTCCACACGGACAGTTCGGCGGGCGAATACGCATAGCTCTTCAGGGGATTGGACGGCCGCGCGCCTTGGGCAAACTCGTTCCACCACGACGCTTTGTGCTTAGAATGCAGCCGGAAATAGGCGATCGGGGAGGTTAGGAACGCCGTCGGCGGCATCGCTTTGAGGTGCGCGGGTTGGTCGAGATTACAGAAGGCCACGTGATAGTCGATCATCGTGCCGACAGCTTCGGAGGACATCCAGCTTTCGTGGCGCATTTCGGCGACGAGCGGGAATTCGTGGAACGCACGGCGGAGCGCGATAAAGTAGTCGCGGTTTTCCTTTGTGAATCGGAACGACCACGGGAACTGCATCACAAGCGGTCCGAGGCGCTTTCCACGCTTCAACTCCCGCAGGCCGGAACGGAACGCTTCGGCCGAGGCGTCATCCAACTGACGCTCGTGAGTGAAGCGGCGGTGCATCCGCGCCGTGAATTTGAACCGGGGATTCGACTCGACTTTGTGCATCCACAGCCGCGCCAACTCCGGCCGAATGTCGTGCTCAAACGAGGCGCTGATTTCAACGGTGTCGAACTGGCTGGAGAGAAATTCCAGCGCGTGAAATCCGCGTGGACGCTGGCGGGGATAGATGACGCCGTCCCAATGCGGATAGTGCCAACCCGACGGGCCGATGGCCAAGGGTGTTTCAGCCGATGCTAGGGAGAGCGGGGAGAAAGTGGATTTGACCATACGGCGCCTCGGATTCGCTTTATCTTCGCCTTCCAGTATGCGCCGTCAAATCGTCCCAGTCAAGCACTTTCTTCGCTTTTTATTCGCTTAACGAATTTTTTTCGAGAGCCCGTAACCTAGCCACTACAGAATTCACCTTACGTTCAATCCCCGTTACGACAGGCGGGCGCGCAACACCCCTACACCCAATCGCGCGCCCGCCTAATTCATTTACGCGCCCCTTGCGCCCCGGGTCGATGTTTGATAGAACCTCCCGCATAGGAGAGGTTCGATGAAACTCGCTTTCGCAACAATCGCCCTTGCGACTCCCGCGCTATACGCGCAAGTTACGACCGCGACGGTATACGCCACGGTCAACGATACCACCGGCGCTGTCGTCCCGGGTGCGAGCATCACGCTTCTCCACGAGGAGACGGCCGCTTCGGTCACTCGCACGACCAACGAAACCGGCGAGGCCGCGTTCGACTTCCTGCGTGTCGGGACCTATGTCGTCCGGGTTGAAGCCAACGGCTTCAAGAAGTTTGAGAACAAGGGCCTTGCACTTTCTTCCGGCCAGACGATTCGACAGAGCTTCGCGCTCGAAGTTGGCTCCCTGACCGAAACGGTGACAGTCGAAGGCGCGGCGCCGCTGGTGTCGACCGCGTCGTCCGAGCAACTGCAAACGTTCGAAGGTTTCAAAGTGACCGAGCTTCCGCTGGGGCGCCGCAATGTATCGAGCGTCTTGCGCCTGGCTTCGGGCGTCGATATCGGATCGAACCGGAACCTCCGCATCAACGGTGTTGGATCGAGCGGCACGGGCGTGAGCGTCGACGGCACCGATGCGAACTCCTATCCCGAACAGCGCGGCATGGCGCAATACGGCGCGCGTAACTACATAGACGTCATGAGCATCGACGCCGTTCAAGAGGTCCAACTTATCCGAGGCATTCTTCCGGCCGAATACGGCGGCGTTCTTGGCGGGCAGGTCAACGTCATCGCCAAATCGGGCGCGAACACCTGGCATGGCTCGTTCTTCGAGAACTATCAATCGCATGTACTCAACGCGCGCAATCCGTTCGTGGCGGCGCGCACGGCGACCGGTCAAGAAATCCGCAAACCGCGAATCGTCTTCAATCAATTCGGCGCGGCAGCCGGCGGGCGGATCATCCGAGACAAACTATTTTTCTTCGGCGCGTATGAGGGGTACCGCGAATCGGCGTCTCGCCGCGTGAACGGAACGGTGCCGACTCCTTCATTCCGAAGCGAAATTCAACGCGCGCATCCATCTGCGGAAATGAAGGTGCACCTGGACATGCTGCCGCTGCCCAACGTGGCGATCAACGACGATATCGGCCGCTTCGAAACGGTGCGCAGTGTGAGAAGCCGGGAGAACCACACGATCACCAAGGCCGACTATCGCGTCACGGACTCGAGTAACCTCGCCTTCAACTACACGCGCATGCGCCCCTTCGGTCTCGATCCGAGCTACTACGTCAACGGCGCAAACGACCGCACCTTCGAATACGTGCAGGATCGAATCGCGGCAAGTTACACGCTGGGCCGGCCGCGCTGGACTTCGGAAACTCGCTTTGGCTGGAACTACTCCGACATGGCCCGGCTCGATCAGTTCTTCCTCAAGAAGGACCCGAGTGGCAAGGCCGAGAAAGCCCCGTGGGACCGGAGCGTCGCCCGGTTCAGCGTCGCGGGCGTGTCGGGCTTCTCATCCGGGGCGGCCGAGATCTGGGACATGGACGGCCTCACGCTGAGCCTCGACCAAAAGTTCTCGCGGCACTCGGGCAAACACTCGTTCAAGTTCGGCAGCCGGTTCATGCACTACGGCGGCTTCCGCAGCAATCCCGAGAATCCTTCGATCGCGTTCCAGAGTAAGGCCGACTTCCTCGCCAATGTTCCCAGCGGCGTCACGCCGACTTTTGGTTCGCCGTACTACTCCTCGCGCATGTGGGAGCTTGGATTCTTCGCGCAAGACGACTGGCGCATCACGCCGAAGCTGGTGCTCAATATTGGCATCCGTTACGACTTCTACTCAAACGCGGTCGCCAAGCCGACAACCGATGTACCGGTGGGCTTCTATAACCTCTCGCCGCCGACCGACTGGAACAGGTTCGACTTCGGCGCCGCGCGAGATCCGAACAATCCGTACAATCACGATACGTGGGCGAACCTTGGCCCACGGCTTGGCTTCGCCTACAATCCCGATGGGAAATCGAAGACGGTCATTCGCGGCGGCGCGGGCATTCTCTTCAGCCCGCAAATGCCCGGAGCGATGCGGCAGGCGGTCGCTCATCCAATCGTACCGTTCCGCGTTAGTTGGAGTCTCGCCGAAGCGCGAACGCTGGGGCTTAAATTCCCCGCATACACGGATGACATGCGCGGTATCGTCGAACGCCTCAATTCGCAGACCGGTGCGCGATTCCCCTTCTCCGCGTTTAACCCCGGACTGGAGAATCCCTACTCGATGCACTTCCAGCTCAACATTCAACGGGCGCTGTCTTCCACGCTCGTTTTCGAAACAAGCTACGTGGGCGTGCGCGGTGTAAAGTTCCTTCTGCACCGGCGGGTCAATCTTCCCAATCGCCTCACTGGTATCCGTCCAAATCCGAGCGTCGTATTCGGCGGCCCGTACTACGTAGATCAATCGCAGCAGACCGTCTACAACGCATGGCAATCGACGATTCGGAAACGCCTCACGAAAAACCTTGCCTTCGACGCTCATTACACCTGGGGCAAAGGCCTCGGCGTCACCGGCGGCGACATCGGCGCATACTACGGCTCCGATCCCGCCATCAATCTGCAAGAGTTCAACAACCTCGGGCTTGACCGCGGACCCAATTCGGGCGATGCGCGCCAGCGCTTGCTCGCCGATTGGATCTACAACCTCCCGCGCTTCGAAGGCATGAACAAGTTTGCACGAACGGCGCTTGGCGGCTGGGAAGTCGCCGGAATCTTCAATACCCGCACCGGTGAGCCGATCACACTTACACAACCTTGCGCGTCGAACTATCACTGCCGGCCTGATCATAACGGCAACGGCGTCAACCCGTACAACGCGAACTGGGAACAGGCGTCGACGACGCGCTGCGTGGCCGGCGGACGCTGTTCGCTGTTGTACTTGAACCGAAGCGCGTTCGTCGCCGTGCCGACCGATCCAACGACGCGGATCGCAGTTCGCGCGGGCAACGTGGCGAACGGGTATCTCCGCAATCCGTTGACGTGGAACGTCGATGTGGCGCTGAGCAAGAATTTCCGGATCGGCGAACGAATGAATTTGCAGGTGCGCGCCGACATGTTCAATACGCTCAACCATGTGAATTACAACGGCCCGACCTCCGATATTACCAGCGCGACGTTTGGCGAGATAAACGGCGCCGGCGGCATGCGCGTCGCGCAGTTCAACACGCGTCTAACCTGGTAGTCATGAAGAAGAAGTTGTCGATCGCCGCCGTCGCGCTGATGGCTGTGATTCAATTTGTGCCGGCCGCGCCGCCGAAGTCGAACCCGCCGTTTGACGCGGCGCGTGGATTCGAACAAGTGATGAAGCCGCCTTCGGAAGTGGCCTCCATCTTGAAACGCGCATGTTATGACTGCCATTCGAACGAGACTGTCTGGCCAGCGTATTCCTATATCGCGCCAGTGTCGTGGCTGGTGCAGAAACACGTGGCTGACGGCCGCCGGCTGCTGAACTTCTCCGAGTGGTTGTTGCCGGCTGAAAACGAGTTCAGCGATTGGAGCGGATTTGAGAAGATTTGCACGGAGGTGAGAACCGGCAAAATGCCGAAGGAGGGTTATGTGAAGCTGCACCCGGCAGCGATTCTCACCGAGCAGGACAAGCAGGCGGTTTGCGGGTGGGTGAATCGGAAGATGGCAGGGCCTAAGTGATTCTTCGTTGCTAGACCGAGACGCCGCGGGCTCGGAGATCGGTGAGGAGCTTGTCGTAACCGAGAAACTGTTCGGCGTCGATGCCGAACGCGCGGGCGCCTTCGACGTAGGCGGCGATGTCATCGGTGAAGAAGCACTCGTCCGGGCGCGCTTGCGCGGCTTCGACGGCGGCGGAGTAAATCAGCGGCGAGGGCTTCATTGCCTTCACTTCGTGCGACAACACGAGCTGATCGAATTCCCCTAAGATCGGGTACTGCTCGCGCACCATCCCGATGTGGATGGCGTTGGTATTGGACAACACGACCATGCGGTAGCTCTTCTTTAGCTCGCGCATGAGTTCGATCGGGATGAGCGTGTGCTCTAGGAAGATCGACGTCCACAATTCGCAGAACTGTTCGTAGGTGATTGGAGCGCCGATGGCGCGGGTCAACTCGTCGACAAACGGGCGCGGCTCGATCAGACCGGTCTCGAAACGCTCGACCAATCCGGTGGCGCGGATGCGGGGTGAAATCTCCTCGGCTGGGTAATCGACGTGGGCGGCGAGGGCGGAGTAGCCGCGCTTGAAGTCGAAGGGGATGATGACGTTGCCAAGGTCAAAAATGATTGTCCGCAACTGGGCCATGACTTTGATCTTGACAGAGTCCGGTGTTCCTCCGATAATCGATACATCGATAGACGATGCCTCAGCAAGAACTACTCCCCGGAACCCTCGACCTGTTGGTCTTGAAGACGTTAACGCGCGGCCCGTTGCACGGCTACGGCATCGCGCAGTATCTGCTCGAGCATTCCGGGCAACTGCTGCAAGTCGGCGAGGGCTCGCTCTACCCGGCGCTGCAGCGGCTGCTGGTCAACGGCTGGACCGAAGCCGAATGGAAACTCACCGAGACCGGAAGGCGGGCTCGGGTCTATAAGCTGACGGCCGCGGGACGCAAGCGGCTGAAGGAGGAGGAAAGAGAGTTCGAACGGATGGTCGGCGCGATTCAATCGATATTGAAGACGGTCTGATATGAACTGGAGAAACTTCATCAATCGCCTGCGCGGGAAATCCACGACGTTCGAAGAAGACCTGGCCGAAGAGTTGGAGTTTCACCGAGCGATGACCGAAGTCAAACTCGGGGATAGCGCGGCCGTTCGGCGGGCGATCGGTAATTCGACGCTAGCAATCGAACAGGCCCGCGACGCTTGGGCATTCGTCTGGCTGCGCGACTTCGCGATGGACGTGCGATACGGCCTGCGCGCTCTGGCCGCTAACAAGACTTTCACGCTCGCAACGGCGGGCGCGCTTACGCTCGGCCTGGGTGTCACGGGCGTCGTCTTTTCGATCTTCAATACCCTCCTGTTCGCGCCCTGGAATATCCGCGACGCCGGCAGCGTTGTGCAGGTGCTGGCCGAACGCGGCGCGCCGGGCAGGTACTCGGGTTTCGTTTGGCCGGAGTTCTTCTATATGCGCGACAACGCGCAGTCGTTCACCGGCATGACGGCGTTCGATACAACCGGCATCCGCGTTACGCAGGGCGACACGATGTGGACGGCAATGGCGAACGTTGTGGTCGAAAATTACTTCGACGTGCTGGGAACAGGCTTCGCGCTTGGACGCGGGTTCTCCCCATCGAGCGGCGACTATAAGAACCCGGCGCCTGAGATCGTGCTGCACTTCGATACGTGGATGACGCGGTTCGGCGGTGATCAGAGCGTGCTGGGCCGATGGCTCGACTTGAACGGCCATCGCTTGCAAGTTGTCGGTGTAGCCGCGCAAGGATTCAGCGGGCCGTCGCCGCGCTCGCCAGCGCTGTGGGTTCCGGCACCGTGGCGTCAGATCTTTCATCCCGAAGCGGGCGAGTTTAATACACCGAATCGTTGCTGCAACGAAGTCTTTGCAAGGCTGAAGCCCAGTGTCGACCGCAAGAACGCAACCGCGGAGCTTGCAACCCTCAGCGCGCGCTACCGCGAGACGATTAACCGCAAGCCGGACAAGTTCCTGCTTGTCGATCCAACTGTAATGGCGAATCCCCGGTTCTTCTCGCAGGCCGCGCCGATATTGGCCGCCGTGAGCGTGGCGGCGTTGCTTGTGCTGCTGCTGGCGTGCGCGAATGCGGCCAACCTGCAGCTTGCCCGGGCCATGAGCAGGCGGCACGAGATCGCGGTGCGCGCGTCGCTCGGTGCGGGAACGGGCCGCATTCTTCGGCAACTGATCACCGAGAGTCTACTGGTGGCCGCGCTGGCCGGCGGCGCTTCGCTGCTGATCTCGGCGTGGCTGGCTGGGTACGTTTTTGGTTCGATCGCGGGTGCGGAAGCTGGCAGTTTGCGTTTCTCGCTGGACTGGCGAGTGCTCGCTGGCATCCTGGCGTTGACGTTGGCGGCCGCGCTTCTATCCGATCTCGCGCCGGCATGGACACTGAGTAAGGGTCTGCATACGCCGACCCGCGCGACACAGTCGGGGCGGTTGCGCGGCGTGTTGCTTGGCGTGCAAGTAGCGCTTTGCACAACGCTGGTCAGCGGCTCGTCACTATTGGTGCGGGCGCTGCAGGAAGCGCGGCAGATCTCGCCAGGTTTCGCGTTCGAGGATGTCGTCCGACTGGATCCGCGGCTCGACTCGAGCGGCGCGAACACCGCCCAGGCACAGCCGGTGTTGGGCGCGCTGGCAGAGCGGATAAGTGCAATTCCTGGCGTAAAGCGCATCGCACATTCCAGTGTCGTTCCGCTGGGGAATTCGTTCAATGCGACGATGCTCTCCAACCCGCGCACGCAGGCGCAAACGCGAGTTGGGTTTGCGGACGTGTCGGCGAATTTTCATCAAACGCTACGGATTCCACTACGCGCGGGCCGCTATTTCGAGACAGCCGACGAGACGCGCAAAGACATCGTCATCATTGACGAAGCGCTGGCCAAGCAGTTCTGGCCGGATGAGAACCCGATCGGGCAGAAAGTGGGCGAGGCTACCGTGATCGGAGTGGTCTCGAGCATTCATATTCGCGGGCTCGCCGGCGGCGATGTCTAGATGTACCGGCCGTCGCGCGGAACGGAGAATTCGACCTTCTTCATTCACTTCGATGGCCTGGCGGAACCGGTTCTGGCCGAATCCGTACGACTTGCCCGCGCAGCGGACAAACGAGTGTTCCCCGCCGCCGCGCCCTATCGAGAGACGGTTGAAAAAGCGCGCGGCGAGGCGGCCATCGCCGCTACGATTTCGGGCGCGTTGAGCGTTCTCGCGTTGACCTTGGCGTGCCTCGGCATCTACGGTGTAGCCGCATATGGCGTGAGCCAGCGGCTCCGGGAAATCGGCGTGCGCATGGCGCTTGGAGCGAGGCCTCTCGAAATCGTGCGGCTGATTGTGGGACAAAATCTGCGGACCGTTTGCATCGGTGCGGCAATCGGAATTGCTGGGGCGATTGGATTGGGGCGGCTGCTGATAGGTTTCCTTTACGGCGTTAAGCCTACCGACCCGTTGGCGATGGCCGCGGCGCTAGTCTTGCTCGCCGCCGTGGCGACGCTGTCAACGCTCGGGCCTGCGCGGCGCGCGTCGAAGGTAGATCCGGTGGTGGCGCTGCGCTATGAGTAGTGGCGCGACTTTCGTGGAGTGACCTGCTGGCGGTTTATCGGGCGATTTCGTGGCCGGCTTCGGCGATCTCGTCGATTATCGGATTCCTATTTGCGAGCCGATTTCGAGGTCCCGGCTTCGGCCTCGCTGTTGAGCTGTTTTTTCCCTACTGCAGATTCTGTTGACCGCTCGGGTGGTATCCAAGAACTACCGCGACTTCAGGTTGCAAGTGGCTAGAGAGAACGGCGTGATCAATCGGAAGTTGTCCCTCGTCGAACGATCGCGGCTCTGGCTATGGATCGCGGGGCCACAGGCGGCTCTCTACTTTTCGGCGATGGTGCTGGCGTCGGCCGCGCCAGTTGAATTGATGCGCGGACTAGTGTTCCCGCTGGCTGCGGCCAAGTATCTTTGGGCGGGCCCTTACGGCGTAGCGCTGGCGCTGAAAGCCGACTACCGCCGCTTCCGAATCCAGTGATCGGTGAAGCTTAGGTAGGGCGCGGGCGACGATTTTGGCATGTGGCAAGGCAGACAGTCGGCGGGTTGATTGGCGTGTTCGGTAGAATGGCAGGCCGCGCACTTCGACCGATAGAACGCCGCGTCGCTGCGCACCGCGTTGGTGTGCGGCGGGTGGCAGCTGCCGCATGCGATTTGACCCTTCGTGTAGCATGCGCTCTTGATCAGACGCAACGGCTGGAAGCGGATCGCCAGCGCGTCGTCGGGGCCTTCATTTCGATGAC
>Ga0194128_10007434_pt1 | contig 14319 bp, 15 predicted proteins | sample TA2KigCa65mmetaG_FD_148650 | JGI IMG/M metagenome (GOLD analysis project Ga0194128, IMG submission 148650) | Freshwater microbial communities from Lake Tanganyika, Tanzania - TA2015037 Kigoma Deep Cast 65m | ecosystem: Environmental > Aquatic > Freshwater > Lake | place: Tanzania: Lake...
CACCTCCAGCGCCGTGTTCACCAGGAAGAACTGCTCGCGCACCCGCAGGACCACGTCCTGGCGCACCCGCTCGAAGTCCTGGAGGGAGGACGCGAAGCCGAGCTGCGCGCTCAACAGCCGGGGGCCGCGGGTGAAGTCGAGAATCGCCTGGCGGACCGACACCTGCCCGTTGGACGTGTCGGTTCCGCTGTTGACGACGACGGTTCCCGTGTTGGTGTTCTCCACCAGGCGATTGGAGGACGAGTGCTGCTCCTGCGCCGAGAAGCCGACCGTCGGGTAATAGGGCGCGCTGGCAATCCCCACCCGCGCTTTCGCGGCCAGCGCGCTCTTCGCCGCGGCGGCGATCTGGGGATTGTTCTGCACCGCCGTGGCTACTGCCCGCTGGACGGTGAGGATGGGCGGCATTTCCTGGGCGCACAGCGGCGCCGCCAGCAGCGCCACAAGTATCAGGATCGTGATGAAACTTCGCATTTGAGCAGGCCGCCTATTCTCGCAGGCCGATTGGCGGCTCCTGCAGGAAGCCCGCGGAAGGGGGCGCGAAGTGGGGGGCCATCTCTTTCAAGGGGGCCGGCCATGTCACAGGAATCGGCTGAAGAGCGGCGCCGCTATTTCCGCATCAACAAGGTCATGCCCGCCCACTTTGAGTTGCTCAACGAGGACGGCACGGTTGTCCCAGGCCCCCCGCCGCCGGAGCCGGAGCCTGGCGAGGAGCCGATGCCGCCTGCAAAGGAGCGCCTTTTCGTGGTGGACATCTCGGCCGGCGGCTTCCGCGCGACCACCCATCGCCAGATGCCCAACGGCTCGCGGCTGCGCACCGAGATCTACATCCAGCGCAACAAGCCGGTCACCGCGGAGTGCCGCGTCGTGTGGCAGCGCGAGCTGAGCATCCCCGGCATGTACGAGGTGGGCTTCGAGTTTTCCGACATTCCGCAGACCGAGTGGAAGCGGCTGGTCGACTTCATCGTCGAGGAGCGCAGCCTGGCGAGCCGCTCCCAGCCGGTAACGTGGCAGATTGAGAAGGGCTACTTAAACCGGCCCATTGGAGGACTGTGACCCCTTTCCAGCGCATCGCCATCGCCAACCGCGGGGAGATCGCGGTGCGCGTCATCCGCGCCTGCCGAGACCTGGGCGCCACCTCGCTGCTGCTTTGCTCAGAAGTGGATCGCGACTCGCTGGGCGCGCGGCTCGCCGACGAAGTCTGGGTGATGCGCGGCATGGCCCCGCGCGACGCGTACCTGGACGTTTCAAGGATGGTGGCCCGCGCCGTCGAGGCCGGGGCGGACGCGCTGCACCCCGGCTACGGCTTCCTTTCCGAGAATCCGGCCCTGGCGCGCGCCTGCGAGGCGGCCGGAATTGTGTTTGTCGGGCCGCACGCCGACCACATCGTCGCGCTCGGGGACAAAAACGAGGCGCGCCGCACCATGGCCGGGCACGGCGTGCCGGTGGTGCCGGGCACGGATGGCCCGGTGAAGGACGTCGACGAGGCGCTGTCCGAGGCGCGCCGCATCGGTTTTCCCCTGTTGCTGAAGGCCTCCAAGGGGGGCGGCGGGCGCGGCATGCGGAAAGTCCATTCCGAATCGGATCTTCCCCAGGCGCTGTCCTCCGCGCAGTCCGAGGCGCGCGCGGCGTTCGGGTCGCCCGACGTCTACCTGGAGAAATATCTCGAGCGCCCGCGCCACGTCGAAGTGCAGATCGCGGCGGACGCCCAGGGCAACGCCGTCCATCTCTTCGAGCGCGAATGCTCCATCCAGCGCCGCTTCCAGAAAATGATCGAGGAGGCGCCCTCGCCGTTCCTCGACGAGGAAACCCGCGCGAAAATGGGCGCCGCAGCGGTGGCCGGGGCGCGCGGCATCGGCTACCGCACCCTGTGCACCTTTGAATTTCTGGTGGATGCGCAGCGAAACTTTTATTTCCTGGAAGTAAATACCCGGCTGCAGGTCGAGCATCCGGTGACCGAAGAAATTACCGGCGTCGATCTGGTGCGCTTGCAGATCTTGCTGGCCGCCGGGCAGCCGCTTCCCTTTTCCCAGGAACAGCTCGACCACCGCGGCTGGGCCTTCGAGGCGCGCATCACCTGCGAGGATCCGTTCGCGGATTTCGTGCCGCAGCCCGGGCTGATCTCGCGCGTGGAGTTTCCCCAGGGGCCCGGCATCCGCGTTGACGGGGCGATTTTCAACGGCGCCGTAATCCCGCCGTTCTACGACTCGCTGGCGGCCAAGCTGATCGTGCGCGGCGCGACCCGTGAGGAAGCCCGCGAGCGCATGCTGCGCGCCCTCTCGGAAATGCAGGTGGAAGGGGTGCGCACCACCATCCCCTTTCATCAGTGGGTGTTTGCCAACGACGCCTTCACGCGTGGAGACATGTCCACGCATTTTCTGGACGAGCAGGGATGGGGCCGTGAAGGCAAGCGAATCGAGGCCCCGCCGGCCGCTCGCGAGATGGCGGCGGCCCTGGCGGCGATTCACGCACACGGCATGGACGGCGTCACGGCCACGATGCCGGCCACCGACGACTCCGCCACGCGCTGGCGCTGGCACCAGGTGCGCTGGTGAGTCTGCGCGCGCTTATCGACGAGCAGCGGGCGCGGATCAAGGTCGGGCCCGTGGACCGAGCCTTCGAGGAGGCCGCCGAGGCCCTGGCCGAGCGCATCGCCTCCGATCAGGCGCTGGCCAGCATCGCGCGCGATCCTTACTGGCCTAAATGGAACACGCCGTGGTGGTGGATGCTGCTGCTCCACCAGACCGGTCAGACCGAGCGGATTCCCGCGGCCGGCGCCAAGGGGATGGCCGCCGCCCTCAATTCCCATTACCTGCACTATTTTCCGCGCAACGAAAAAGAGCTTCCCCAGGGCACTGATCCGTGGCGGCAGGTGCTCTGCCATTGCGCGCTGGCCTCCATGGTTTCCATCTACGCGGTGAGCGGGGATGACGTCGACGGGCTGTTCCCCTGGCAGCGGCACTGGTTCGTGAAATACCAGCTCGCGGACGGCGGCCACAATTGCGACGACTCGGTCTATGCGAAAAAGGACGGGCCGTCGTCAATCATGTCCACCGTGCCGGTGCTGGAAGCCTTTCTCGACAGCACGCCGCCGCGCTGGAAGGACGAGCAGTGGACCTGGAGCGAGCGGCTGGTAAAATATTTGTTGGAGCGAAAACTGTGCCGCTCGCTTCGGAAGAGTGGCGCGCTGATGAACGAGGCGTTCTTGAAGCCGTGCTTCCCGCGATTTTACGATTACGACGTCTTGCGGGGCCTGTCCGCGGTGGCGCGCTGGGCGGAAATTGCCGAGCGACCGCTCCCCGGTGAGTCCATTGAGGAGGCTGTCCGGGCAATTGCCAATCAGCTTGGCGACGACGGAATGCTGCCCGTGGCCCGCGACGCATCGCGCGGCGAGAAGACGCTGTGGCTCAGCCGCAAGGGAAAGTGGGAGCGCGGCCATCCCACAACCCGCTTCGAGCTGCTTGACACGGTATCGGTGGTGGGCGCGCCTTCGCCATTTCTCACCCGGGAATGGCGCGATACCCTGGAGCGGCTTGCGCGCATCCAGATTCAATAGATTTCTGCTGCTTGCGCTTCTGTTGCTGAGCGGCACGGCGAGCGCGCTGCCGGCCGATGCGCTGCAGTGCCTCCAGGTGATCACCCCGTCGTGGACCAGCAAGAAGGGGACGCTGCAGCGCTTCGAGCGGGCTTCGGGAGCCTTGCCGTGGGTGCCGGTCGGGCCCGCGATTCCGGTGGTGGTCGGCGAAAACGGGCTCGCGTGGGGGCTCGGGCTGCATCCCGCCACGCCCGGCCCGAGCAAGCGGGAGGGCGACGGGCGCGCTCCAGCCGGCGTGTTCATGTTGACCGCGGTATTTGGCCTGTCGCGTCAGGACGCGGGCTGGCGACCAGGCGGCCTGCCGTTCATCCCCCTGGAGGATGCCCTGGTTTGCGTGGACGATCCGAAGTCCGCCCACTACGCGCGCATCGTGCGCGAGGGGGAGGTGCCCCGCGACTGGAAGAGCGCCGAGCGCATGAAGATTTCCGCCTACCGCGTGGGCGTGGTCGTGGCGCACAACGCCCAGGGGCGTGCGGGCGCGGGCTCGTGCATCTTCCTGCACCTCTGGGCGGGTCCGAATTCGGACACTTCGGGCTGCACGGCCATGTCGCCGGCCAGCATGCGGCTCATCGCCGGATGGCTCCGCGCGGACGCCCGTCCGTTGCTGGTCCAGATGCCGCAAGCGTCGTATTCGAGGGTGCGCGCCGCCTGGGATTTGCCATAACTTAACAATTGCGTGACAGCGATCCCTTGATATGACCTGCCTCCCGCGTGATGATAGGGGTAATTACCCGGGGCGGAGGTCGACATGTCTGACAATCACTACATTGCGGCACTGCAGATGGCGTCTGGGCCCCAGCGAATGGCATGGAATCCGCCGGCCCCCAAGCCGCCCACCGCGCCCCAGTCCCCCACCCTGCGTCAGGCCGTGAGCCTCAGCCAGCAGCAGACCTCGCTGCTCAACAACGTGTGGCGCGAGGCGCTGGCTCCGAACTCTCCACCTCCCGCAACGCCGGTCGTCGCGGCGGTTCACAGCGTGTCCGAGTACGTGTTCCGCACCGACAGCGAGACGCTGCGCCCGCTCCGCGAAGCCTCGGCCCGACTCGCACAACGCCTGGGTTAGGTGGCAGGGGCGGCTCCGGGGGTCTGAGAAGCCTTCTGGGTGATCTCCGTCGTCGTGCTCTCTCCCGAAATCGTCACTATCTTGAACGCGCTCGCCGGCGACGGTGATCGCGAGGCCGCGCTGTTCGCCATCGACGCCCAGCGCGAAGCGGCCCGCGACTGGCTGGCCCGCTGGGGCGGGTACACCATTGACGAGCAGGAAGTCGAGCAATTCAACGACATCGGCTTGCTGTGGGGCGAGATCGAGAAGGCCCTCGCGTCGGCCATGGTCCGCATGCAGCCCGAGCGGATGGTCCCCGCGCTCTATCAAGTCTTTTCTCTGATGGTGCTTGTGCAAGAGGCCCGTGAGCGCCCCCACTTCTCACAGCACGTGCCCATTGACGATTTTCTCATGGCCGGCGTGGCCTGCGGCCTGGGACGGGCCAACGTCGATTGTGTCGCGGAGCGATTGTCCGCCGCGGTGGCCTGCGTCGACGAGCTGGAGGCGCGCTGCGAGACGGCCGGCGGGCTCGAAGATGCGGTCCGCGCGGACCTCGCGCTCGGTTTTGCCGCGCTGCGGGGCGCCCTCCCCGTGGTCGTGGAGTCGGCCCGCAACCGCGACGCGGCCGCCCTGGAGGCGGCGCTGGCCAGGGTGAAGGCGGCTGACGAGGTGGTCGCGCGCTTCACCACCTGGGAGCGCAACGAGGCGTGGATGGCCAGCCGGGCGACGTCGCTTCCGGCCGTGGCGGAGCGCGTTCGGGCCCTCATCGAGGCCCTTCGAACGGATTCGGTCGAAGTGTGGAAGCCGCTGGCCGATGAGGTGGTGTCGCGCCACCTTCCCGCCATGCGCGGGGAGTGTCGCCCCAAAACCGCGGGGACGCTCATGCCCGGCCGCATACGCGCCACCTGCCTGCCGGCCGTGGATGCCGCACTGGAGGGCGCCGAGACCGTGGTGGTGGATCTGGTGACCGGCGCCATTCCTCCCGAACGGGCGGCACAGACGCTGGAGGCCGAGCTGCTTGAATTGTCCGCCGCGATGAGCGTGGTGGAGCGGCACGCCTTCCCCTCCGACGCGCTGTTCTCGCGAAGGGCGGAGCGCTACTGGGCGTTGCTCAGCGGGCTGCTGGCCGGCACCATCCCCGCGTTCGTGTTGCGCGAGGCGCTCGGCGAAAGCACCCGCTCGGAGGTGTGGGCGCCCGTCGTGGATCTGATGGCGGCGTATGCCGTGCAGGCCGATCCCGAGCTGCTCTGCGAAGCCGCCGAACGCATCCTGACGCTGCGCATGTCGCTGGAGGAGCAGGACGAGGACCAGTGGACCTGCCGCGCGTGCGGGTTCGGCAACGACCTCACCGACACGTCGTGCGGCAAGTGCGGAATGGAGTCGGTGACGCCGAAGTGGGGCGCGCTCTCGTGAGCAAGCCCATGGACGAGGCGGAGCGCCTGTTCGAGCAGGGGATCAAAGCAATTGAGGAAGGCGACACCGCGCGGGCGCGCAAGATCGGGCGGCGGCTTATCCGCATGCGATACAGCGGGGGATATGAGCTGGAGGCCCGCGCCTGGCGCGAGGACGAGCGTCTCGACAAGGCCGTGGAAGTGCTCCAGGAGGGCGTGAAAGTGGCGCCCCAGGCGTGGCTGCTGTGGCACTGGCTGGGCTCGTGCCTCTCCGACTCGGGATACTTCGCTGAGGCGCGCGAGGCCTTCGGGCGTGGCCTCACCGTCCGCGGCGCGCCCCGCGGCAGCATGCGCTACAACATCGCGAGCACGCTGCACCGGGAGCAGCGCTTCGAAGTCGCGCTCAACGTGCTGGAGGAGTGCGCGGCCGACTGTCTGGGAGACGCGCGCCTGTGGGCGCACCATCAGGCGCTCAAGCTCCTGCTGTTGACCACGCTGGAGCGCTACGAGGAGGCCCTGTCGCTCTCCGAGCGGCTCACCCAGAGCGGGGAGGCCGATCCCCTGGCGGACGTCCAGGGGGAGGTGCTGGGCTGCCGCGCCATCGCCCTGTTGAAGGGACGGCGCTTGCGCGAGGAGGCGATGGTTTCCGCGTGGCGCGCGCTGCACCACGATACTCGCAACACCCGCGCGCTGCGGGTAATTCGCGAGCTGGCCGGGCAGATTTCCGAGGCCGGGCAATATTTCAAAATGATGATCGAGGGTCGCTGGCATCAGGAGGTCGATCAGCCGGGCGAGGTCCCATCGTTCTACTGCGTTTATTTTGTGGTGGCCGACTCCTCGGAGGAAGCGCTGGCTTTGTTGGCGCGGCACGAGCCGGAGGCGGTGCGCGCGAGCCTGCGGATTGATCGCGCCGAGGTGGTGGAACGGCGGCCGGGCGCGCTGAAGGGCGTGTACGATCGCACCGGGCGAATTTTTCACATCGATTGAGGAGGGCTCATGTTATTCTCGGTTTCCATGTTCGTGACGGATTACGCGATGAAATCGGACGAGCTTGCGCGCGCCATCGAGGAGCGCGGCTTCGAGTCGTTCTGGATTCCCGAGCACAGCCATATTCCGGTGGACCGGCTGGGCCCGAGCGGGGTGGAGCTGCCGCGCTATTACTGGCACACGCTGGATCCCTTCGTGGTGTTGTCGGTGATGGCGTCGGTCACCACGCGGCTGAAGCTGGGGACGGGCGTCTGCCTGGTGCCCCAGCGGGACCCGATCCAGCTCGCCAAGGAAGTGTCCAGCCTGGATTTCTACTCCAGAGGACGGTTTTTGTTCGGCGTCGGCGGCGGATGGAACCGCCAGGAGATGGGCGACCACGGCACCGACTACCGCACCCGCTGGCGCCGCATGAAGGAAACCATTGAAGCCATGAAGGTCCTCTGGAACGAAGACGAGGCGGAGTTCCACGGGGAGTTTGTGTCGTTTGACCGGTGCCACATGTACCCCAAGCCGGTGCAGCGGCCGTCTCCGCCCATCCACCAGGGGGGATTCGGGCCAGGCACCCTCGATCGCGTCGTGGACTATTGCGACGGCTGGTTTCCGTTGTATCCGTCCGTGCCAGACTTTCCCAGAGCGATTGCCGAGCTGCGCCAGAAGGCGGAGGCCGCCGGCCGGGACCCCGGGGGGATCGAGGTGTCCACCTTCTTCACGCCGCCCGAGCCGGCGGTCATCGAGCGACTGCGCGAGGCGGGCGTGCAGCGGGTGATCTTCACGCTCCCTCCGGCGGATCGCGAGAAGGTGCTGCCCCACCTGGACAGCCTCGCCGAGAAGTTCCTGGCGCACGTCTAGATTCTGATTTTGGATTTCATTATCAAAACAGCAGGAGCCCCCCCGGACGGTGCAAAAAAATGCTCACCGAGGAGTCTGGGCCTCCTTTTTTAAAGGGTTTTAGATGAAAATGACTTTCAAAATCAATATCGTTGCCGTGATCGCCGGCGTGCTCCTGGTGGGGACCGCGCCGGCCCAGGCCATGCCGGAGTTCTCGCGGCGCTACGACACGCGGTGCACGACCTGCCACACCGTCGTGCCGCGCTTGAACCTGACCGGAATGGACTTCCTGGCGCGCGGCTACCGCCCCGCCCCGGACCTGGACCGCGAGCGGCACTCCACGTTTCCCGCCAGTCTGTGGCTGAGCGGGCGCTACGACGACCAGATCGCCAAAAAGCACAACGACGTCTACTTCAACAAGGCCGAGATCATCGCGGCCGACTCGGTGGGCAGCAACTTCAACTACATGCTGGAGTGGCGCGTGTTCGACCTGGACGCGCAGAGCAACGGAACGCTGCGCGACCGCAGCGGCCGCTTCGAGGACGCCTGGATCTCCTGGCAGCTCAGCAACCGGCTCACTTTTTCCGCGGGCCAGTACCGCCCCCTGGGACAATTGGAGCCGGGCCGCAAGGTCTCCGTCAGCACCCCGGCCATTTTCGACACCAGCCTGAGCGGGTCGGGTCCCAACGCGACCATCCGCCGCCTGGACGGCTTTTCGGTGAATACCCGGTCTCCGAACCTGACGTTCGCCTACCAGTCCATCGGTGGGCGCAAAAACGATCTTGCCATGGACGGCCTGTTCCATCAGGTCACCATCCCCTTCGTCGGGGAAATGTCCTTGCCGCTCAGCCGCAACGCGGTGAAAAATGCGCCCTTCGTGGTGCAGGGGCGGGCCAAGGGGGTGTTCCTGGAAACCTGGTACCGCAAGGGATACAACTCGGTCGGCGTCCACTCGCTGATCGACAGCGACCGCTACCTCGTGACCGGCCTGGGAACCGCCAACAGCGGCGACTTCTATTTCGTGGGCGGCCTGGGCGTGGTGAAGAACACCGGGCGCTCGATGCGCATGACGTCCACGCTGGAAGTCGAGTACATGCCCATGCTGAAAAACGAGGATTTCCGCCCGGGGCTGGGCTTGCGCATCGACAACGTGTCCCATAACGGCACCAGGCCGGCCTTCGTGCCCTATCTTGCACTGTCAATTCCAAACTCATCGAGATATACAACGCTGCTGCAGCTTGAGTACTTTTCGCAGTCGAAGCATGAGCGCCTGCGGCTCGATCTGTCCACTATGTTCTAATCCACTATGTTCTAATCCACTATGTTCTAATCCACTATGTTCTAATCCACTATGTTCTAATCCACCATGTTCTAATCCACCATGTTCTAATCCACCATGTTCTAAAGGAGAGAGAAGAATGAAGATCGTTTTGATTTCGCTGATGCTCGTCGGAGCGACGCTTTCCGCTCAGGCGGCGGAAGTGAGCGACCCTGCCTTCCATGATTTCGTCTATGCGTCGGTGCTGGATGGCTTGCGGCAGGAGAAATTGCCCGCGGAAGTAGTGGATCGGGTTCTCGCCGTGGACGCAAAAAGCGGCCTCTACGTCAGTTTTCTGAAGAAGTGTCCGGTGTGTGAGCCAGTCCGTGAGGCCTTCGCGGCCTACCGCAAGGAGGCGGCGGGCGGCGCGCCCGAGGAGCTGGTGGTGGCGCTGTCCCAAGAGAGCGACTTGAAGCGGACGAAGGCGGTCGGCACGCTGGTGCGGGAGCTCATTTCGCGCGCGGTGGCAAAGACCGGCTGGACGTCGGAAGAGCGCGCCGCATGGCGGGCCAAGTTCGCCGCCGCCGCCCGGGAAGGGGAGGCGCAGCTGCGGCTGCAGCAGGGAAAGGGTCCGGTGGCCTACGAGATGATGTGGTCCTGCATGGTGTGTGACGGCGCCAAGAAGGGCTCGTCCGCCCGATAGGAGAAGCGTCCGCCCGCTTTTCATCGTGAAGGAGGAAACGACAATGGCGAAAGTGGGCGTATTGCTTTCCGGTTGTGGCTTCAAGGACGGCGCGGAAATTCACGAGTCGGTCCTGACCTTGCTGGCGCTCGACGAGGCCGGCGCGGAAATCGTGTGCATGGCGCCGGATGTCCCCCAGGCGCGCGTGGTGAATTTCCTGACCGGCGAAGAAACCGGAGAAACCCGCAACGTGCTGGTGGAGTCCGCCCGCATCGCGCGCGGCGAAATTCGCGACGTCAAGGACGTGAAGGCCGCCGAGCTGGACGCGCTGATCATTCCGGGCGGCTACGGCGCGGTCACCAACCTGTGCGATTTCGGCGCGAAGGGCGCGGACGCCACGGTGCACAACGAGGTGCAGCGCTTGATCCAGGAGGTGGCCGGCGAGAGGAAGCCGATCGGCGCCATCTGCATCGCGCCCGCCCTGATCGCGGCCGCAATCAAGGGCGTGACACTGACCATCGGCAACGACGCGGGTACGGCCGGCACGCTGGAGAAAATGGGCGCGTGTCACGAGAAACAGCCGGTGGAAGGCATCACCGTCGATGAAACCAATCGCGTCGTCACGACCCCCGCGTACATGCTCGGGCCCGGGCCAAAAGACATCAACAAGGGCATCCGCAAACTGGTGGACAGGGTTCTCAGCATGATTCCGGTCAAAGTGTAGTTTCCCGGTCACATCCGCGGTCTTGACGTGTCCCTCTATTCGGACCGTCAAGCACCGCGGATGGAACCGTGCGAATATTCGCCCAACGACTCTCCGCTGCTCGGGTGGAGTGATCGCACGACCCCGGCCAGCGCCAATTTAGATCTCCAGCAGGCGTGCTTCCACGCGCTGGCGGTAGGCCGCGTCCAGGTCCATCTGGAGCGCGCGGCGGTACCAGTGCTGCGCCTGGGCGACGTCTCCCAGGCGGTCGTACGCGGAGGCCAGGCCGAGCACGGCGTACGGGAAATTCTCGTCCAGCGACAGCGCGTTGTGGAACTGTTCCGCGGCCGCGCCGAACAGGCCGAGACGACCGTACGCGTTGGCCAGGTGGGTGTAGGCAGACACCGAGTGCGGGTCGATCTCGATGCTGCGGTTGTACGCGTCGATGGCTTCTTGCAGCCGGCCCGCGTTGTGGTACGCGAGGCCCAGGCTGCACCACGCCGATGCGTGCGCGACGTTCTGCTGGACGGCCAGCTCGAGAAAACTGATGGCGCCCTCAATGTCACCGGCCTCGAGGCGCTCTGTGCCCCGGGAATAATTCTGCAGCGCGGCGGGATTCACTGTACTTGCCGCACCTGGGTCAATTCTTGCTCGTACACCGTCACCGTCTCGTAAAGGGCCGTGCCGATGCGCGGCGCCGAGTGGGTCTCCACGCGCAGGCTCGCGACGAATCCCTCGTCGGCCGCGAAATACAACGAGCCCTTCGTCGAGGTCTGCACTTTCACGATCTGGCTGCCGTCCGGCAGCGGCGCGTCAAAATTGTTCTCGTCGGAGGCAATCTCGACGTGGACGCAGTTGTAGCCGGCTGCAATCGCGCGCCCCTGCACGCGGTACGTGTTGACCAGGGTGATGTTCTGGCCGAGCATCGGAAACGGAACCTGCGAATCGGTGTTCCACGTGCCTCCACTCATCACCGGCGCATCCGGGAAACAATACACGGCCGGCGGATATGCCCCCGCCACGTCCAGCGGCCGACCGTTCGGCTCCATCCGCATGTAGAGGACCTGTCGGGTCAGCGGATGTCCCAGGGGATGTCCCTGGGGCTGCTCGCGGGTCGGCACGGTGATCAGCACGACGTGCCCGGTCCCGTCGCTGTCCACGGTCAGAGTGCGCATGGTGACCACCGACTCCCAGGATGATTTCTGGTTGCCCAGGATGCGGCCGGCGTCCGAGACGTTCTGATTAACCTGGGTCGTGGCCCGATAAATCAGCTCCTGGCCGGGCTGGAATTGATAGGCCAGCCGCACTCCGCTCTCAAGCATGCACGTCGCTCCCTTCCGAATAACGTCGACTGTTTTCCAGCGCGCTGGCCGCTTCCTCGCTTTTCCCAAGGGCGTGCAGCGCCAGCGAGAGGTTCTTCCAGTAATCCCCGCGCTCCGGCGCCAGCGCCACGGCGCGCCGCAGCGCGTCTTCCGCGCGGCTCGGGTCGCCGGTGGCCAGACAGGCGGTGCCCAGGTTGTAGCGATACTCCGGATTTTCCGGGTCGATCACCGTCGCCTGCTGAAATGCGGCGCGCGCTTCTTGCGGGCGTTCCGCCGCGGACAGCACCGCGCCCAGCATGTTGTGATAATAGGGATTGTCCCCGTCTCTCTTGATGGCCTCGCGGAGCGCGTCGGCCGCAAGCTCGTAATTCGCCGCCTGGAACAACGTCCGCCCGAGAATTCCCCAGTGCTCGGCGGGACCGGGATCGAGATCGATGGCCGCCTTGAACGCGTGCAGCGCGTCCTGCAAGGCGTAGCGGGACAGATGGCAGACGCCGAGGTGGTACGCGCAGTCGGCGTTGCGGGGATCCGCCTCGCGCGCCGCCTGCAAGTGGGGCAGCGCCTCATCGTGGCGCTTCATGCGTTGCAGCGCGAGGCCCAGCCACAGACGGAACTCCGCGTTGCGGGGCTCGCGCCGCGCCGCCTCCTCAAGATAAGGAAGCCCGTCTTGGGGCTGGCCGGCTTTTTCCGACAGGAGACATCCCAGCAGGTAGGAATAACGGCCGCGCTCCGGCTGCAGCGCGATGGCCTGCTCGAAGTAACCGACCGCTTCTTGCAGCTCGCCGCGCATCATTGCGGCGTTGCCCAGATCGGCGTGGTGCGCTGGATTGTCCGGCTGCAAGGAAACGGCCCGCGCAAATTCCTCGTAGGCCGCGTCGTAATTGTCCAGCGCGTAGTGCGCGGAGCCAAGAAACGAGTGGAGCTCGGGGTCATCCGCATAGTGCGGCGCGGCCCGCTCGAGCTGCTGCAGGGCGCGGGCCGCGTCCCCCTGGCGCAGGCACATCACGCCTTCCTCGAACCACAGCGCGGGGCTTCCGAAGGAAAGGCCGTCGAGCTTGTCCATCAAGCGCTCCAGAAAAGAAGTGAGGGCCGGCGCCTCGCCGACCCTCACGGACTTCGCAGCGTTGCGCCGCGCCCCTGCCTCTGTCGATGTCAGAGGGAATCAGTTCCAGGTCGTGGGCCACCAGTCCCAGGTCTTGCGCTCCTGGCCGTTGACCTTGAAGGACGACTGGTAGTCGCCGCCGTGCGTGGCGTTGATTTCGGTGATGCCGGCCTTCTGGGCCGCAGTCATCTCGCCCTTGTCCACGATGCCGTCGCGGTTGGCATCCTGCCAGACGTAGTGGTTCTTCAGCTCGTCGCCGCCCAGCTTGCCGTCGTTGTTCGCGTCGGAAAGCTTGCGCATCTTCTCGTAACCGTCAGCGTACTTGCCGCCCTCGTCGCCGTACAGCTCCTTGCCGGAGACCTCGAGGCGCCCGTTCTTGTCGTAGGCGGCCTTCTGCTCGTCGGAGAGCTTCAGGAGCAGGCCGTCCTTGCCGCCGGTCCACTCGGTGAGCTCCTTCTTGCCGTCGCCGTTGAGGTCGAAATTGATCTTGTGCGCGCCCTGGTCGCCCTTTTCGGCGTGCGGCTTCCACTCGCCGTTCTTGACGTCGGGGCGGCCATTGCCGTCCATGTCGAGCATGATGGGGGAGGCGGACTTGCCTTCCCAGTTCGAGCGGACCTCTGAGAGCTGCCACGCTTCGGCGTGCGCGACGGCCTTCGTGTACACGTAGCCGGTCTTGCTCTTCTCGTCGTAGACGATCTTGGTGTTGCCACCCTCGTCAATGTGGCCGTAGTCGGTCTTGGTGACTTTGTGATTGCCGTGGCCGAAATACCATTTATCGGGATTTCCCTGGCCGAATTTCACGTCGCCGTTGCCTGCTCCAGCGAATGCCCAGGGGCCGTTGGGGCCGACGCCGGCCGCGGCGAACGGGCCGCCCTGCTGGCCGGGGAACCCCGGCCGGTGGCCCTGCTGACCCTGCTGCATGATTGACATCAGCATGAACATCAGCATCATCATCGGGTTCATCATCATCATCGGGTTGAACCCGCCGCCGAACCCGCCGCCGAACGGCAATCCGAAGCCGCCGCCCGCGAACATCATCGGGTTGAGGCCACCACCCAGGCCGGGGAATCCGCCGCCCAGGTTCATCCCGCCGAGGTTTCCGCTGAAGGTGTCGATCGGCCCCCCGAACCCTGCCGCGCCGCCGCCCACCGTGCCGAGGAACTGGCTGCGCTGCACGTCCACTTGCTGCATCTGCATCATTGCAAAGATGTTGCTGATAGCCATCTCGAAGTCTTCCTCCCCGCGCAATCGTTGCGGAACCATAATGTTTGTCTTCCGTAACAACCTTCTCCCAGCGTAAGACGCTGTTGTCTACCTGAATTGCGGCTAAAATTGTTAACTTAAAATGAACGAGATGTAAAAGGTTTGTGAACTGAGGCTGGGGGCGTGACCGAATGCACGCGTTGGGCGAG
>Ga0194128_10007437_pt1 | contig 14312 bp, 20 predicted proteins | sample TA2KigCa65mmetaG_FD_148650 | JGI IMG/M metagenome (GOLD analysis project Ga0194128, IMG submission 148650) | Freshwater microbial communities from Lake Tanganyika, Tanzania - TA2015037 Kigoma Deep Cast 65m | ecosystem: Environmental > Aquatic > Freshwater > Lake | place: Tanzania: Lake...
TTTGTCTGTTTTTACTGTAGTTGTCATTTATTTTCCTTTCTGTTATACTTTTAAATAATCAACCTACTCGTTGCGTTGATTATTTGTATCTTCTTTTCCATAGAAGAACACTCCTGCACATATCAATAATGCTATAATCCCTATGAATAGATTGCCAAAAAACGCCAATCCTAAACCTAAGAAGAATAACATTACAGCTAGTATATACATAGCTAGTGTAAACATAGATCCTTTCTTTTATATTAATATTACAACCAATAGTAATATAACTAAGTAAGTATAAGCTAACATATTAACCTAACTTCCTAGTTATATATCTACCAATTAACTCTCTTTTGAAAGCTTTTCTCACATCATGTGGGTGCTTTCTTTTACTAGGTATTGGACTCAATGGTAATTCACTATCATCAAATAGTACCAATTGTCCTTCCTTTGTATGTGTCATTCTAATCATATAAACTCCTTTCTAGTTTATTATCAATGACTTACATTGTTATCAGTAATCAAATATTACTTTTTTGATTTACACTAGTGGAAAGCAAAAAAGGAATGAGGGGGAACTAATCATGAATACTACAAGTACAATCGTAATTAATGGCTGAAAGCCATATTTGATTAATGATAACAATGATATTGTTGTGTTAGATTCTAAATATGATTGATAACAAATAGAATGACGGGTTTTATAGATGTACCAAGCGAATGTACAACATATGTACACAAAGGATATAGGGGGGTTTTGTATGAATAGTAGATATTTAATAATTGCTTTGCTATAATAATTTATGAAAATTACCGGAGAAAAATTATGGCATTTCCATTAGCAGGTCTTTATGGTTTATTAGCTAGGTTTGGATATGGTGTAGCAAAAACTGTTAGTCCTAAAAATGTTAAATCATTTTTAAAACCAGCAGTAGATCTTGCAACAACTCCAAAACTACAAGCTACTAAATTAGCAGGAGCTGAGAATTTACTAATCAAAGGAACTAGAGGTGCAGCAAAAGCTGGTTATAAAGGTTATGACTATCTGTATGGTGCTGCATTAGGTACTCCAGCTAGAAGAAAGATAACTACTGGAGTAGCAACTGGTTATGGAATAAGCTCTTTCTTAGATGGTGATGATATTGATGAACAAGAATAGTGGCTAAGAAGTCGTTATTCGGTGTAAGCACATATCACAAACGTACCAAAAGAAAGAGACCAGGTAGGCATACAAAAAGAGTAAACAAGTCCAAAACTTATAAAAAGTATATAGGACAAGGTTAAAACAAAAGGAGAACAAAATGGCAATAAAAGCAAACTTAGGTTTAGTCATGCAAGGACTAAAAGGTGCTGGTAAAGATATTGCTTCATACGCAAAAACAAAAATAAAGAAACCTGTTAAAGCAATAAGACAATCAGGAAGAGCAATTAGACGTAATCCAATTAAATCTACAGTAATTGGTGCAGGTGCTGCTGGAACTGGGTTTTATCTTTATGGTGGCAATCGTAATGCATATGAAGATAGCGACATGAAATAATGGCTTCAAGAGAAGATATAGAAGATTTAGCTGATAAGTTAATTAATCTATCACCACAAGAATCTGAACAATTGGCGATAGTAATTAAAGCAAAGATGATGCCTGAGATTGAAAGACAAAAAGGTTTATTAGATGAAGAGAATAGAGCTAATATGCAAAATGTTGCTGAAGCACAACCATCTATGCAACCACCTACAGCAAGAGAAGTTGCATTACAAGGTTTAATAGGGTAATGAAGAAAAGGAAAAAATCATTTGAAGATCTTTTAGATCATTTAAAAGATTTAAATGATGAACAAAATAAGATTATCCAAGAATTAGAAGAAGATTTATTGGATACTTATAAAAACAACAGTTATCAGGAGGATAACGAATAATGAAAAAAATTAAGAATAAAGAAGATAAAATGTTAAAAGGAAAACAAAAAAATCTTCCACCTTTTCTTAAAGCTAAAATATTAAAAGCAAAAAAGAAAAAGAAATAATGAATAAACCTAAACTAGGATCTGGGGAAAGATTTAAACAGTTAGCTGCCTCATTAAAAAAACGAGGAGTTAAAAATCCTAAAGCACTTGCTGCTTATATTGGTAGAAAAAAATATGGTAAAAAAAGATTTCAACAATTAGCTGCAAAGGGAAGATAATGAAAAAAGATTTAATTCCTTATAATCCTAGTAAGGTTTTACCAGGAACAACTATAGTTAAATTAAAATCAAAACCTGAAATTAAACCTAATCCTAATACTTTTGGTAAAAGAATATTAGGTGTTGGTAGAAAGATTTATCAGATTGCAGGTAAAACTGCTAAAGTAGGACTTGGGTTAGGAGCATTAGCAGGTGGTGCTTATGTTCTTGGAAGATCAGAAAGAATCTATCAAAAAGGTGAAAAAAGTTGGGAAAGAGATAGAGACTTGTCTGATAGAGTTTTATATTCAGCATTTGATAAAGATTTTTAATTATGTCAGAAGCAGGTGGTAAAAGAGAAGGTGCTGGTAGACCAAAAGGATCCAAGACTAAATCTGCTTGGAAAGACTTACAAGATCTAGCTATTAAATACAATATATCACCTTTAGATTATTTATTATCTGTGTTAAATAATCCACAAACTTCACCAGAAAGAAAATTATATGCTGCAGAAAAGGCAGCACCTTATATTCATGGAAAAGCACCAACAACAAATAGAATCGAAACCTCTCCAATCCGAGTCAATCTCAAGTGGGAAGAATAAAACTTATAATATAGTTATCCCATATAAACCAAGACCACTTCAAAAAAAGGTTCATGAATTATTAAAACGATTTAATGTTTTAGTATGTCATAGACGTTTTGGTAAATCTGTTCTTGCAATTAATGAATTAATTTTAGCTGCAACTAAAAAACAAAGACAGATGTTAGCATATATTGCACCTACCTATAGACAAGGTAAGGCAATAGCTTGGGACTATTTGAAGTATTATACAAAACCTTTAATGGATCTTGGTGGATATAGAAATGAATCAGAATTAAGAGTTGATCTTTGGAATGATTCTAGAATACAGATATTTGGTGCAGATCATGCAGACTCATTAAGAGGTATGGGTTTTCATGGAGTGATAATGGATGAGTATGCAATTATGGCTCCCAGAACTTGGACTGAGATTATTAGACCAGCAATAGCAGATACAAAAGGTTTTGTAATATTTATTGGTACTCCTATGGGTCATAACCAATTTTGGGAAGTATACGATTATGCATTAAGAGGTAATGAAGATTGGTTTGGTGCTATGTATAGATCTAGTGAAACTAATGTTATTCCTAAAGAAGAGTTAGATCATGCAAAAGCCATAATGACTGAAGAACAATATAATCAAGAATTTGAATGTTCATTTACTGCAGCAGTATCTGGTTCATATTATGGAAAACTAATGACCAATGCAGATAATGAAAAACGTATTGTTGTTGTACCTTATGATGATCATATAGGTGTTGAGACTTGGTGGGATTTAGGAATAGGAGATTCTACAGCAATATGGTTTGCTCAACGTGTTGGAGATGAGATACATATTATTGATTACTATGAAAATTCAGGTGAAAGTCTAATGCACTATGCTGACATTTTAGAAAATAAAGGGTATTATTACAGTAGGCATATTGCACCGCATGATATTCAAGCTAGAGAACTAGGAACTGGTAAATCTAGATTGGAAGTTGCTTTAGAGTTAGGTATTGATTTTGAAGTTGCACCTAAACTTGAAGTAGATCATGGCATTGAATCGGTAAGAAATATTTTACCAAAATGCTGGTTTGATCGAGAAAAGTGCAAGTTAGGTATTGATGCTTTACGTCAATATCGTAAACAATGGGATGAGAAAAACCAAGTGTTTAAGAATAAACCTTTACACGATTGGTGTTCTCATGCAGCAGATGCATTTAGGTATGGCTGTGTACACGAACCTATTAATACGTCTGACTGGAATAAACCTATACGAATTGATACAAGATACATAGTATGAAAACTGAACAAGAGATTTTAGCAATTTTAAATAAAGAAATAAGAGCATCATCAGGATACATAGGTGGTGAAATAGTAACAAGAAGAAAAAGATCATTAGAATATTATTTAGGAAAACCATTTGGTAATGAACAAGAAGGTAGATCACAAGTTATATCTACTGACGTTAGCGATACAATAGAAAGTATTTTACCATCATTGATGAGAATATTTACAGCAAGTGATAATGTATTTAATTGTGAACCTGTTGGTCCTGAAGATGAAGATTCAGCTAAACAAGCAACTGATTATTTAAACTATATTTTTTATAAACAGAACAATGGATTTCTTGCATTGTATACAATGTTTAAAGATGCATTAATTCAAAAGAATGGAATAGTTAAAATATTTTGGGATGAATCTAGAAAGAAAATAAGAGAAGAATATAAAAAACTTACTGAAGATGAATTTAATTTATTAGTTAATGATACAGATGTTATTGTAAAAGAACATTCCGAGTACGAAGAGGAAATAAAAGATGAACAAGGTAATGTATTAGATAGCATTAAATATCATGATTTAGTTTTATATAAAGTATCTTCTTATGGAAAAGTAACTATAGAGCCAGTACCACCTGAAGAATTTTTAATTGAACGTAGAGCAAAGTCAATTGATGATGCAAATTTTATTGCACACAGAACTAATATGACAAGATCTCAATTAATAGAAATGGGTTATGATCCTGAAATAGTAAATAAACTTCCAATTGGTGATACTAATTATTATTCAGAAGATCATCATATTAGGTATCAAGATACAGATTATTCAGCACCTCAAGATAAAGGTGATTCATCTACTGATGAAATATTGGTTCATGAATGTTATGCAAGAATAGATATTGATGGTGATGGACAAGCAGAACTTGTAAAAGCTTGTATAGCAGGAGATTCTATTTATAAAATTTTAAGTATTGAAGAAATAGACTCTATGCCATTTATTTCTGTAACACCAATCCTTATGCCTCATAGATTTTATGGCAGATCAGTTTCAGAACTAGTTGAAGATATTCAATTAATTAAATCTACCATTATGAGACAAATGTTAGACAATATGTATTTAACAAATAACAATCGTGTTGCAATCCAAGATGGTCAAGTATCTATGGATGATCTATTAACTAATAGACCTGGTGGAATTGTTAGAACAAAACAACCACCACAAAATGTTATTTTTCCTTTAACTGCTCAACCAATAACAGATCAAGCAAATGCATTATTAACTTATTTAGATTTTGTAAAAGAAAATAGAACTGGTCAAACAAGACAAGCACAAGGTTTAATGCCAGATACTATTAATACAAAAACAGCTACAGGTATAAATCAAATATTAACACAATCACAATTACGATTAGAATTGATTGCAAGGATTTTTGCAGAAACAGGAGTTAAAGATTTAGCTAAAAAAATATTTGAACTAGTTTGTAAGTATCAACAAAAAGAACAGATAGTTAGAATTAGAGGTAAGTTTATACCTATGAAGCCATATGAATGGAGAGATAGAATGAATATTAATATTGCAGTTGGATTAGGTACTGGATCAAAAGAACAACAATTAGCATTATTAAATTCTATACTACAAAGACAATTAGAAGCATTTAACTTACAAGGTAATTTCTTTGGTCCTGTAGTTAATGTTAAAAATATTTATCATACATTACGTAAGATAGTTGAAAATGCAGGTCTAGGTAATGTTGAACCATACTTTATGGATCCAGAAGTTGGACAATCTCAAATGCCACCTATACCTCCTAAAGGACCAACAGAATTTGAAAAAGTTACATTAGCCCAAGTACAAGGTGAAAATGAAAGAGCTTTACTAAATTCACAGATTGAAATGAAGAAAATGGAGACTAAATTACGTGAGTCTTTATTAGATTTTGAATTAAGAGTAAAAGAACTTGAACTTAAATATAACACACAGATTGATGAACTTGCTATAAGAAATAGATCTGTGATAGAACAACAACAAGTTAAACAGTCCGGAGATATATTTAAAAAGATCATGGAAGGACAAAAAGAATTTTTTAACAAAAAGGTAGAAACAAATGGAACAGAACAACCTGTACAACCAGATACAACGAGGGAATAGAGCTAAAGTTTTAATAGAAGATCCTATTTTAAAAGAAGCTTTTACTTATCTATTTGATCAATACAAAAGTGAAATATTTAATACGAATTACAATGACCACGAACAAAGACAAGTGTTATGGATGGCATATAATATGCTAGATAAAATTAGAGGACATCTTGTTAGCGTTATGGAAACAGGTAAACTAGCTGCCTCACAGCTAGAAAACTTAACACGCCAATCTAAAAATGATTAGAAGCGTTAAACATAGGAGTGTATAATGGCTAAAACCGATACATCAATTAGAGGTGCTACAGAAAAAATTTTAGGAATCCTGAATCCTAAACTTGATGCTGAAAAGCAAAATCAAGTAGTAGGACAATCAGAACCTAAAGTTTCTGCAGAACCATCAGTAGAACCTGTTGAGGAACAGGTTATTTCTCAAGAAAGCCAATCTGAGTCTAAAGAAGCTTCAGAAGAAATCTCAGCTACTGAAAATCAAGGAACGCAAGAACAAACTGCATCAGAAGTAGAAATTGAGAAACCTTCTCTCCACCGAGTAAAAGTACAAGGTCAAGAGTTAGAGGTTACACTTGATGAGCTTAAAGCAGGTTATTCAAGAGATTCCGATTATCGTCAAAAGACACATTCTCTTTCTTTAGATAAAAAACAATTAGATGAAGAAAAGTCTGTTCTTAGACAACAATACGACATGAGACTTAGAGAGCTAAATGAAGCAATTATGGGAGCTGAATCTATTGCCAGACAACAATTAGATCCAGCTAATTTGCAAAAGCTTTATGAAGAAGATCCTGCACAAGCTGCTAAATTAGATTTTCAATTTAGACAACAACAGGAAAAACTTAATCAAGCTAAATTAAGAGCAAGAGAAGCTGAAAGAAATCAGTATTATTCTTATCTTAATGAGCAAAGACGATTAGCAAGGGAACGCATACCTGAAATGTCAGATCCAAATAAATCAGAAAATTTCCAATTTAATGTAAAAAATACATTAAAAAATTATGGATTTACAGATGAGGACATTGGAAGAATAACAGATCATAAAATGTTATTAGTCATTAAGGATGCTATGGCTTATAAGGATTTACAGAAAAATAAACCTATAATCCAAAAAAAAGTAACTAACGTACCAAAAGTAATAAAACCAGGTGTTGCTGTAAGTGAAAGCTCTAAGAGGAATGAAGTTAGGAACAAAATATCTAAATTAAGAAAAACTGGTCATATCAAAGATGCTCAGTCTGCCATTTTAGATATTATAACTAAATAACCTTAATAGGAGTAAAACATGGCACAACCAACAAATACCTTTGATACCTATGATTCCATAGGCACTAGAGAAGATTTGCAAGATGTGATTTACTCAATCTCTCCAACAGACACTCCATTTATGAGTTCTGCTGCAAGAGAAGCTGTAAGATCAACTTTGCATGAGTGGCAAACAGACTCGTTAGCTGCTGCTTCTACCTCTAATGCTGTTATCGAAGGTGATGACGCAACTCTAGATGCTGTAACAGCAACTAGTAGATTGTCAAACTCAACACAGATCATGGACAAAACTGTCGTGATCACTGGTACTCAAGAAGTAACTAACAAAGCTGGAAGAGCATCAGAATTAGCATATCAAATTGCTAAAAAATCCAAAGAACTAAAAAGAGACATGGAAGCTACATTGTTAGCTAACCAAGCAGAAGTTGTAGGAGATTCCTCAACTGCTAGAAAATTTGGTTCTATTAATGCATGGATTGCTTCAAATGATGAATTTGGATCAGGCGGTGCATCTGGATCAGCAGGTAATACTGCTAGAACTGATGGTACTCAAAGAGCTTTAACTGAGGACTTTTTGAAAACTGCTATCAAGAGCATATGGAACGCAGGTGGTAACCCATCTGTAATCATGGTAGGACCATTCAATAAACAGAAAGTTTCTGGATTTACTGGTGGATCTACTAGATTCGATGCTTCAGAAGATAAAACTTTATACACAAGTATTGATGTTTATTCTTCTGACTTCGGTGATCTTGAAGTAGTACCAAATAGATTCCAAAGAGACAGAGATCTTCATGTATTAGACATGGATTATTGGGCTTTAGGATTCTTAAGAGACTTCACAATGTTTGAACTTTCAAAAACTGGAGATAGTGAAAAGAGACAAATGCTTGTCGAATTTACATTGATTTCTAGAAATGAAGGTGCTTCAGGTGGAGTTTATGATTTAACAACATCATAGTACTTATTTGTGTGGGGGGTAGTTTTTACTCCCCACATAATCTATGTTAAAATTAAATATAAACTTAATATAAAATTATGATTGGAACATTAAGAGCAGTTAGGACTAATAAAGTAACTTCTTCAGGTACATCAGCACAATCATCAGCTTTTGGTGCTAATATTGAACACGTTAGAATAGTTGCAGACGCTGATTGTCATATTGAATTTGGCGTAAATCCAACAGCTACTTCATCTAAAATATTTGTACCATCTGGAGATGTTGAATATTTTAAAGTATCCGAAGGTGAAAAAGTTGCTGTAATAGGAAGTGTTAATTTATACGTAACTGAATTGTGTGAGTAATGAGCATTTTACGATCAGTAGACAAAGATGGTACTAAGTACTATTTTGAGACTGACGGAAAATTAACTGTACAAAACTCTCAAGATACTTCTCCTATTCTTGATAAGAATAAAAAACTTTATTCATTAAATAATGGCTATAATAAATCTAAAGATTTAAAACGTGTAGCAAGTATTCCTAATATTGTTCTAACAATTTGGGCTAAAGAGTATAATGGAACTAACAATTGGTTTTCAATACCAAATAAAGAAAGAAAAAAAATTCTTAAAAATAAATTAAACAGTAGTGATTATAGATATTTTAGAACTGCTGCAGGAAGGTTTTAATGGCACTTAGTACATATTCAGAATTAAAATCAGCAATAGCTAACTGGTTAAATAGATCAGATTTAACTTCTGAGATAGCAAATGACTTTATTAAACTAACAGAAGCAGACTTTAATTCTAAATTAAGAATTAGACAAATGGAACAGATTGATTCTATTACAATAAATGCTGAGACTGTAAGTGTACCTACAGGATTTATTGCTGTAAAATCTTTTTACGTTTTACAATCAAGTACAAAATTTAATTTAGAATTTATAACACACAGCAATTTATTTAAAATAAGGGGATCAAGTACAACTGGGTTACCAAGAGTTTTTACGATTGAATCGGATAATACTTCGGAAAGTTTCAGGTTTGCACCTATACCTGATTCTTCGTATACAGGATTTATTCATTACTATAAAGCGTTTGCTGCATTATCTGATGCAAATACTAGCAACTATATTCTTACAAATCATCCAAGTATTTATCTTTATGGTAGTCTTTTTCATGCTGCTAATTTCTTGGGGGGAATAGAACCAAATCAATTATCTCAATGGATTAATATGTATGCTACTGCTTTAGAAAGATGTGAAGATAATGATAGATCTGATTCTTATGGTTCTGCACCAGTAGTGCAAAGAACAGATATAGGTACAGACCTTTCTTTTTATAGAAAAAAATCACAAGGATAATTATGCAGATAGCTTTTGGAGATTGGCTACCAGATCAACCTGAACATCTCAATAAAGGATGTAATGTTGCATCTAATGTTTATCATGCATTAGATAGCTATAAAAGATTTCCCTCTTTAGTTAATTATTCTAGTAATACTACATCTACTGATGTTAGAGGTGGTGGGTCATTTAAAAGTGCAACAAGTGCAGTATTTAATTTTGTTGCAACTAATACAAATATTTTCCAATTAGATGGTGGTACATTTACATCTAGAAAAAGTTCTTTAACTGGAGGCAATACTGATTATTGGACATTTACTCAGTTTGGTAATTATATTATTGCAAGTAATGGTGTAGATGCACCTCAGTATTATTTGATGGGTTCATCAACTAATTTTGCAAATTTATCTTCTATAGCTACAGATGGTACTCCACCTATATTTAAAGTTAGTGGTGTTATAAGAGATTTCTTAGTTACAGGTAATATAGTTAATGCATCTAATAGAGTTCAATGGTCTGGAATAAATGATATTTCAACTTGGGCGTCTGGTTCTAAACTATCTGATTCACAAGATATTCCAGGTGCAGGTGGTAGAATTGTTGGAATAACTTCTGGTGAAATAGGATATGTATTTAGAGAAAATGAAATAATTAGAATGGACTTTGTTGGTGGATCAACTGTATTTAGATTTTCAGTTATCTCTCCAAATAGAGGAGCTATATATGGAAAAACAATATGTCAGGATAATAGACGTGTTTTCTTTTATGCAGATGATGGATTCTTTGAAATTAATGGAGATAATATTATTCCTATAGGAGCAGAAAGAGTTAATAGATTTTTTGATCTTAATGTTAATAAAGGTTTCTTAGATAGAATTGTTGGAGAAATAGATCCATTTAATCAATTAGCATTATGGTTATATCCTTCTGCAGATAATCAAAGTAATACCACAGGTATTTGTGATAAAGTATTAATTTATAATTATGCTACACAAAAATGGTCAATAGCTGATGCTAATGCTAGTTTTATATTTTCACAATTTGTTAGTTCATACACAGTAGAATTAATGGATATTATTTCACAAAACCTAGATAATATTAATGCAGCATTAGATACAGATTTTTGGAATGGTGGACAAAGATATTTAGGTGCAATTGATGGAGATTTTAAAGCAGCAATATTTTCAGGAACATCAAATGAATGTGAATTAGAAACAACAGAATTTGAACCATTTCCTGGAAGTAGAGCAAGTATTCAATTTATTAGACCTATTGTTGATGCACAAGCAACAGTTACAATAAAAACTAGAGATAGACTTGCAGATTCTGAAATAGAATCAAGTTCATCTAGTATGAATAGTTTTGGTGTAAATCCTGTAAGACAATCTGGTAGATATTTTAGAGCAAATGTTAAAATACCTTCTGGTACAATATTTACTCATGCACAGGGTATTGATATAATAGCAAGTAGGTCAGGTTTAAGATAATGGCTGATATTATTGAAGTGGATATAGATAATGTTCGTTATTCTTTTGAAACCCAAGAATTTTTTCAAAGATTATTAGAGGAGTCAGTTAATAGTTTGATTAATAAAAATAATCTTGAGAATGATAAAGTTTATACTTGGTTTGTAAGTTAATATGGCAGGAATAAAAGATTATAGCACAACAGCCGGAAATAATACTTCAGTAGGTGGTATAAGTATTGCTGAAGGTATGTTGCCTTCAAATATTAATAATGCATTTAGAGCATTTGCTGCTGATATTAGAGAATGGTTTAATGACTCTCAATGGATAATATATGGAGATGGTGATGGATCATTTACCATTACATTTGCAACAGCAACATCTTTTACAGTTGCTGGTGTTGATGTTACAAGTTTTTATCATGCAAATAGAAGAATTAAAGCTGTAGGTTCTACTACAGGAACAATATTTGGAACAATAAGTTCATCAACCTTTTCTACTAATACAACTGTAAACGTAACATTTGATAGCGGTGCATTAATAAATGAATCTTTAGTTATTTATGTTGGTGCATTATCATCAACTAATACATCAATACCTGCTGGTGTAGTATCGTCATCTATATTAGCAGACGGATCTGTTACTACAGCAAAGTTAGCTTCTAATGCAGTAACTACTGCTAAGATAACTGATGCAAATATTACAACAGCTAAAATAGCTGATGATGCTATAACTACAGCAAAAATTTTAAATAGTAATGTAACAACTGCAAAAATTGCAGATAGTGCTATTACAAATGCAAAAATTGCAGATGCAGAACTTGTAGCTATTGCAGGTTTAACTTCTGCTGCTGATAAAGGTATTCAATTTACAGGATCAGGTACAGCTTCTACATACGATTTAACAACTGCAGGTAAAGCATTATTAGATGATGTAGATGCTACAGCACAAAGAACTACATTAGGTCTTGGAACTATTGCAACTCAAAATGCTAATAGCGTTACAATATCTGGTGGTAGTATTACAGGATTATCTTCACCATCAAATAATTCAGATGCAGTAACAAAACAATATGTTGATGATCTTTTAGCAGGTATAAGAAAAAGAACTACTGTTAGAGTAGCTTCTACAGCGAATGTTGTTATTGCAACAGGATTAGAAAATGGAGATGTAATAGATGGTGTTACACTTGTTACAGGAGATAATGTTTTATTAAAGAATCAAAGTACCGCATCACAAAATGGTATATATACTGTTGTAGCTAGTGGAGCTGCTTCTAGAGCTACTGAATTTGATACGTTTGATGAATTAGCAGGACAGCTTATTTCTGTACAAGAAGGTGCAACAAACTCAGATTTATTATTTTTATGTACAGCTAATTTTGGTGGAACACTTGGAACAACAAGTATTACGTATGGTGGAACTAATGTAACTGTACTTGATTTAGTGCAAGATGCTAGTCCTCAACTTGGTGGAGATTTAGATATTAATGGTTTTTCAATTGTATCAACATCTAATACAAATATTAACATAACACCTAATGGAACAGGATCTGTTGTACTTGATGGCTTATCCTATCCACAAACTGATGGTACTGCTAATCAAGTTTTAAAAACAAATGGTTCAGGAGTTTTATCTTTTACTACCTTACAAGGTGGAAATATAACAACTGAAGGTGATTATTTTTCTAACTATAATGCTATTACAGCAAGTGTAACAACTACTGTTGCAGCTACAGTTAATGCTTTTTTAAAAGGTCCAATAACTGTAAATAGTGGATTTACATGGACTATTGCCTCAGGTAGTGAACTTAGTGTAATATAATAATACAATAGGAGTAATATTTAAATTTTATGTCAAAGATTAAAGTCAATCAAATTGAAGCTGCTACAGGCAGTACAATAACAGTACCTTCTGGTCAAACACTAGATATAAGCTCAGCAACAATTTCTTTACCTAGCACAGTTGTAACAACAACTGGTACACAAACATTAACAAATAAAACTTTAACATCTGCAACATTTGGTGGTACTGGAATATCAGCTTCAGGCAATATAGTTTTAAAACCTTTTACAAATATTCTAGAAATTCAAGGTGATGGATCTTCTGCCGTTGGTAAAATACAATTAAACTGTCCAGTTAATTCTCATGGTCAAAAAATTGCTTCACAACCTCATGCAGAAGCGGCTACTAATACTTTAACATTACCAGGTGGTAACACTATTGGTAATACAGATGCAGTATTGGTGTCTGACTCAGGAATACAAACGATTACCAACAAAACACTAACAGCACCTAAGATTGCAAATGGTGGTTTTATTGCAGACGCAAATGGTAATGAACAAATTAAATTTACAACTACAGCATCAGCAGTTAATGAATTTACAGTAATTAATTCTGCTACTGGTTCTGCACCAGAAATACAATCAACTGGTAGTGATACAAATATAGATTTAAAGATTACACCTAAGGGTTCTGGAAAAATTGTTTTAGATGGTATTTCGTTCCCTAATGCAGATGGTAGTGCTAACCAAGTTCTTCAAACTAATGGTAGTGGAGTATTAAGTTTTGGAACTATATCCTCAGGTGCAAATGCAGGTGAAGTTATTCAGGTAGTTTCAGCAACTAAAACTGATACATTTTCTACTTCATCATCTTCTTTTGTAGATGTTACTGGATTGTCAGTTTCAATTACTCCATCTTCAGCATCAAATAAAATATTAGTTATAGCAACTCTTCATGGTGCAAATAGTACTCAATATTCATGGGGAAGAATAGCAAGAGATGGTACAGGAATTTGTGTTGGAGATGCTAATGGAAGTAATACAAGAAGCTCTTTTGAAAATTATTATCATGCTGACGACTCAATGATAATGGGTGGTACAAATAATTTTTTAGACTCACCTTCTACAACATCATCTATTACTTATAGTGTTCAAGCTCTTTCTGGTGATGGAACTCTTTATATAAATAGACATGGTTCAACTGACTCAACTGCTTCAAGAGGAAGAGTGGCATCATCAATAACAGTTATGGAAGTGAAAGGTTAATACAATGGATATAATAAGTGCAATCTTAAAAATAAATCCTAAAGCACAAGTTTCAATTAATGCTGAGGATTATAACCAAATAACTTGGTTAAATGGAACAACACCAATT
>Ga0194128_10007447_pt1 | contig 14298 bp, 14 predicted proteins | sample TA2KigCa65mmetaG_FD_148650 | JGI IMG/M metagenome (GOLD analysis project Ga0194128, IMG submission 148650) | Freshwater microbial communities from Lake Tanganyika, Tanzania - TA2015037 Kigoma Deep Cast 65m | ecosystem: Environmental > Aquatic > Freshwater > Lake | place: Tanzania: Lake...
GTTTGTACATAGAATCACCTATGATGCGCGGGTGCGAGGATGCTGAGAATAATAGTTGTAGCACGAAATGCGCCGGTAAGCTAGGGAAACGAGGAAAAAGAGGCAGCCGCTGCTTGCGGTGCGGCCGAAGCACTCTGCGGCGCCGCCAGCAGCTATTGCTGTTCGGTGGACGAGTCCCACGCAAGGTAGGCGACAAGGCCGCACGATACGACGCCGATTCCGTCAACGATGTAGCCGGCTCCGCCGAATGGAATCTCCATGAACATGTCGACCAAGAAAAGGAGCAGCAATATGCCGGCGACTCCGAGTGAGCCCCAGCAAAGCCATTTTTCCATCGACGCCCCTTTCGGCGAACCTGTAAAAATGCGCTCGGGAGTTGACCGCATTTTCGATCAAGCAACATTGTAGCGGTTCGTTTTCGTCGTGCAACCGGCGTCTTGGGGAAGTCCCGAAATAGCTATGCAGTATTTCACGAAAAGATAGTATTCCCAGAATAAGCGGACAACCAAACGCTACTCACGGTTTCTTGGCGATGAGAGAACCGATCATCCGAAAAAGTGTCTCTCGTCCCTGCCCGGAAAAGCAATGCCTCCATGTCCGTTTTTTTGCCTTTTTTTTGTTGTGTGGACACCGGCGATTCTCTATCATCGTCTCTGCATCATCGGCGACGACATTCACCATTGAAAAGGGACTACTTATGGAATGGCTCTCGGTAATCATCTGTGGCTGTTCGAGCCTGGCCTTCCTGTTCTTGTTTGGCGGCGGCGGCGGGTACTATTACTACTACGTCTACTATCCCACTTATTACTACCCGGATGGACGCCCGCTTCCACCGGGTAAGAAACCCGGCGTCGATGATGATGACGACGACGATGACGAAAAAGGCAAGGATAAAGACAAGGACTCGGACAAAGACGGCGACGACAAAGATGAAGATGGCGCCGATGCCGATGGCGATGATGATGCGGGTGGCGGAGATGACGCCGGCGGCGACGGCGGTGGCGATGGCGGCGGTGATGGCGGTGGTGGAGGCGGCGGCGGCTGCGGCGGCGGAGATTAGTCTCCCATGACTTCTTCCTGCTCCCTCGGGCTCGGCATCGGGTGGCGCGGCGAATTGGCTCATGCCATTCACCGCCGCGCCGACCTCGGTTTCGTCGAAATCCTCGCCGAGGACTTCTTCCTCGGCGAGCCTCTTCCAGCCCCGCTCCTTCAACTCCAGCAACGCGGCGTCCGTATCGTCCCCCACGGCATCAGCCTTTCTCTCGGCAGCGCGGAGCCCATTGACTCTTGGCGCATCGACGCCTTGGCCAATGTCGCTCAACTGGTCCAGGCCCCCCTTGTCAGCGAACATCTTGCCTTCGTACGCGCCGGCGGACTCGAATCAGGCCATCTTCTCCCCATTCCGCGAACGCGCGACATGCTCGCCATCCTTATCGAGAACATCCATCAAGTCGAGGCCGAGCTTCCCGTCCCGCTGGCCCTTGAGAATGTCTCGACGCTGTTCGATTGGCCCGGCAACGAGATGGACGAGGCGGCCTTTCTTACGGAAATTCTCGAACACACCGAATCGCTTCTTTTGCTCGATATTGAGAACATCTACGCCAATGCTCGAAACCTGGGCGGCGATCCCTTGGCGTTGCTCGACGCGTTGCCGCTGAACCGAGTTGCGTACGTCCACATCGCCGGCGGAATTGAAAAAGAGGGGATTTATCACGACACGCACGCTCAGCCGATCCCGAACGACGTTTTCGCTTTGCTTGAAGAACTGTGCGCCCGCGCTGCCGTTCCCGGCGTGATGCTGGAGCGTGACGACCGGTTCCCGTCAGATGTCGAGTTGAACGCCGAGCTTGACGCAATCGCTGCCGCCACGCGTCGCGGGGCCGCGCGGCGGACGTCGGCGGAGTATACGCATCATGCTCCGATGCAAGCGTGACGCACCCGAAGAGCCGCGCACGTAGTAGGCGGCTGTGTCTTCCCGCCGCTTACTTCGTGCGAGGCTCTTCGATCCGACATTTTGCCCTGGGAAACTCCAAATGAACGAGCAGACCCGCCAACGCGTCGCCCAAGCTCAGGCCGACCTAATGCGGGCATTGGTTGCCAACGGTCCGATCCCAGCCGGTTTCGACGATTCGCGAGTTCGGATCGCGGCTCGATCGCTTGTCAACAAACGCCGCAATGCACTGGCCCGCATCTGGCCTCGCCTGCCGACGATTCTCGGCGACAAGTATATCGAGCTTTTCAACGCGTATGCGATGGCGAATCCGATGCCGGAGTGCGCGATTCCTAAGGCCGACGGCAGGGCGTTCTTACGCTGGTTGGAATCACAAAAGCCCTTGAGCGACGCGGCTCGCATCGAAGCTTTCGCGTTCGATGCGCGATTTTCCGTCACGTCGCGCGGGATCGGCCGGCGACGAGGATTCCTGTTGTCCTGGATGCGCCGCAACGAAGCACCCGGCAGCGTGATCGTGCTGCGCATCCCCTGGCTGGGCGAATGGTGGTGGGGCGCGGGTTGAGGTCCTCATGGATATTCCAATCGAAATCATGAAGCCCACGAGAACTCCGTTCTCGTGGGCTTTCTTGTCGTCAGAGATGTTGCCAGGGTCCGACACGTGCTTACTCGGTCTTGCTGCGGGATGCGGGGATGATCGCCGCGTTGGGACTGGGTGAATTGGTGTTCACTGCCGCCTCGACGCGGCCGGCGAGCGCTTGCAGGTCCTTGCCGAACTGCATTAAGTTGCTCTGGGCCGTATCGCGTTCTTGAGTGCGCTGGGCGACTTGCTTGACCAGCGTCGCCCGATCCCTCGAGATCTGCTCGAGTTGCTTGGCGAGCTCGGCTTTCTCTTGTTCCAGAACACTCTTGTCGGCAGCGAAAGCGTTCCGTTGGTTCTCGATTTGCGTGAGTTTCTTGCGATGCTGATCGTGATGAACTTGCAGGCTGCGGTGTTCGTCTTCCAACTTGGCGTAATGTGTTTCCAGTTCCGTCACCTTGGCGCTGATGGCACTGGTCTTCTGCTGGCTACATCCCCAAACCCCCATTGCGCTCAGCAAGAAGGCAGCAACATAGATGAGACTGAAGTTTCTCATGAGAATCCTCCGAAACACGCCCGGCAGGCTCAAGACCCCCCAGAGGCGTTTTGCCAGATTGGTTCCAGGATAAGTTGCGACTTTGGCGTCGGTCACGACTTGGAAAGGGATTGGACATTTTGCTTATCTTTCCTCGTTTGTGACCGTGACAAGAAATATTTCGGCACGGCGCCGCGGGGAACTTCACCCAGATTGACCAATTTTCTGGACCGGATTCTCTTGGCTGAGTTGTGTGACTTGCCTTGTTTCGCCAATTGCCTTGAACATGCGCTTACGCTTCAGGCTCGGTCGCATGACGAAAAAGGAATTCGCGCACCGCTTGCACAAGCGTTTCGCATTCTACCGGCGTCAACGGCGCAAGGCCGAACTTGATGGCGTCGCAGCGTTCAAAGAGCTGAATCAAGAATTGTTTGTCGCTCGCCGTGAGATGAGAAACGCTTCCTAGGTACTGGACGAACTCCGGCGTCGTCTGGCGACGCACGGGAAGGCCGTAGCGGCGTTCGAGAAATCGCCGCACAATTAACGTCAGAAGTGTGGCAAAGCGCTCGCTACGCCCTTGTTCCGGCAGCTTTCTCGCCATGAGCCGATCCAACTCGAGTATCGCCCATTGTCCCGCTGTCCGCACGCGGACTCGGTACATCCAAACACGCACAAGGACCACTGCAGCGACGATCAGCGCCATCGCGCCCAAACCGACTAGCCACCAAAGCCACCGCATGTCGTACTCGGGGGATGTCGGCAGTTCTTCAATCGAAGTGATATCGCGAAGAGCCGCGCGATCCGGCGTCGTGACCTGAGTACCGATCTCGAAAAAAACCGGCTTCCACGTGATAATCTGCTCGGCGCCGTCTTGGCGTAGCTTGACCTCGGGAAAGAATAGCCCCGCCTTCTTCGCTGGCGCCCGCGGCGCGAAGCGATAGACGATGCGATAGCGAGTCTTCCCGCCTTCGATCGGCTCGCGCGTGCGGCTAGCCGGTTCGATCAAGTCCCATGGCGCCGATTTAGGCAACGTCAACGGCGCGATTGGCGCTTGCATCGATGCTGGCGCATCCACGGTCAGTGTCACGACAACGAGGTCGGCCAGGGTGATGCTCGGCGTCGCTGCGTCAAAATGCACTTCGAGAGTCGCGATTCCTTGACGCTGCGTGTCGGTCCCGCCGCGGCATGGATGAGCCGTGAGGAGCGCCAGCGCCAGGAGCAAGCCGAGCCGAATCATGATTGCTTATGCCGTCGTTCGCGTGCTTGAAAAAATCGCATCAACGCATCGAGGTGGTCGCCTACGGTCGACGCGGACAGGACATCGATGTTGTGAGCACGGGTCCATTGCCGAAACGCGTCGTCGCGATTCCTGCGCTGGGTCTGGACGGCGGCACGAAAATCTGGCTGACTCGTGTCGATCAGAATGCAGTTTCCCGTCTCCGCATCGTGAACCTCCAGCAAGCCGACTTCGGGAATCTCCAGCTCGCGTGGGTCGCGAACGTGCACGGCGACGACGTCGTGCCTGCGTGCGGTTCGCCGCATCGCTCGTTCATAATCAAGATCAAGAAAGTCGCTGAAAACAAACACCAACGCCCGGCGATGCTGCACCTTGTTGAGAAAATCAAACCCCGCCTGCAAGCGTGTGCCGTCGAGCAGCGGCGACTGCACGAACAAGTCGCGAATGAGCCGCAAGGCGTGGCGAGGCCCTTTTCGTGGCGGGACGAATCGCTCGACTTCGGTTGTCACGACGATCAAGCCGACCTTGTCATTATTGCTGACCGCGCACAGGGCGAGCAAGGCCGCGATCTCGGCCACCACGTCTCGCTTGGTAGGATTTATTGTGCCGAAGCTCATGCTGGCACTGGCGTCCATAAGAAAGAGGACCGTCAACTCGCGTTCTTCGATGTAGCGTTTGATGAATGGGTGCCCCATGCGGGCGGTGACGTTCCAGTCGATGCTGCGGATTTCGTCGCCCGGCTGGTATTCGCGGACTTCTTCAAACGCGATGCCGGCCCCTTTGAACACGCTGCGATACGCGCCGCCGAGCGGATCTTCCACGGCACGCCGAGCGCGGAGTTGCAGCCGGCGCACTTGCCGGAGAACTTCAGGTGTGAGCATGGCGATCCCCCAGTGCAGCACGCTTACTGCGAATGGAGCACTTGATTCACCCCCCCCTCTCTCTCCGGAAGAGGGGTTGGGGGTGAGGGCAAATCACAGGAAAATGAAGGTTCCGCCCTAACCCCCGGCCCCTCTCCCGGAGGGAGAGGGGAGGACAAGACTTGCCGCTCGCCTTACTGCGTGCGCGGCTCTTGATCGTAAAACGCAATGGCGGCCCGGACGGCGCGCCGCCATAGATTCAGTTTACGTTGGCGTCCAGCTTGATCCAACTGAGGCGTGAAGCGCGTGCTGGTTTGCGTAAGGCTTCGCAGCGTGGCGAGAGTGGGCCAGACGCCGACTTGAAGCCCTGCCAAGAATGCGGCGCCACGGGCGGTCGCCTCCGTTTCCAGGGAGGCCTCGACAGGTCTCCCGAACAGATCCGCCTGGCGCTGCAGAAAATACGCATTCCGCGCCATGCCGCCGTCGACGCGCAGCGCCTGCAAGGGCGCCGGCGCGTCACCGTCCGCCGCTTCGATCAGATCGACGACTTGCAGCGCGACTCCTTCAAGCACGGCCCGTGCTAAATCGGCGGCAGAGGTATTGCGCGTGAGCCCGAACAAGACGCCGCGCACGTCCGGCTTCCAGTGGGGCGCACCGAGACCGACGAAGCCGGGGACCAGCACGATCGGTTCGTCCGCCGACGATTGCTGGGCTAGGGCTTCACTGTCCGCCGAACTCGCGATCAGATGCAAGCCATCGCGCAGCCATTGCACTGCTGCCCCTGCGATAAACACGCTGCCTTCCAGCACATACTGCGGCTTTTCGTCGATCGTGGCGGCCAGGCTGCTCAGCAGGCGGTGTTTCGAGCGAATCGGATCATCACCGGTGTGCATCAAGAAGAACGCGCCGGTTCCATAGGTGCACTTGGCCTCGCCGGCGCGATAGCCGCCTTGACCGAACAGGGCGGCTTGCTGATCACCGGCGATACCCGCGATCGGCACGCCGTCGGGGAGGAACGAAACTCCCGCCGTCGCGCCGAATCGACTCGCGCTCGGACGAATTGCCGGCAAGATCGCTTCGGGAACGCCGAAGAATCGGCAGAGGTCCGGATCCCACTGTGCGGTGCGTAGATTCAGCAGCAGCGTGCGCGAGGCGTTCGACACGTCGGTCGCGTGCGCCTTGCCACCTGTCAGATTCCATAGCAGCCAGGAGTCGATGGTGCCGACCGCAAGTTTGCCTGCCTCCGCTCGGCTCCGAAGCGTTGGATCGGCGCTCAACAGCCAGTGAATCTTGGAAGCGGAGAAATACGGATCGAAGACGAGCCCGCTTCGCTCGAAGAGCCACGGCTCGTCGGTTTGGCGGGCGCGGCAGAAGTCGGCGGTGCGGCGGTCTTGCCATACGATGGCAGGCGTGACCGGCTGACCCGTAGCGCGGTCCCAGAGTAGGATCGTTTCGCGCTGGTTGGTCAAGCCGATCGCCGCCAACTCCGTCCCTTTGAGCCGAGCTTGGGCGAGCGCGAGCGGCACAACCTCCGTGACGGTCCGCCAGATTTGGAGCGGATCATGCTCCACCCACCCCGATCGCGGATAGTGCTGGCTAATTTCGCGATTGACGCTCGCAAGACATTGCCCGCGCTCGTTGAACACCGCCGCCCGCGTGCTCGTCGTGCCTTGATCGATTGCGAGTACATTCGGCATGGCGAAATCTCCGTCGCGTTAACCCTTCACGCTCGCCAATGGCGGCGGTTATGCATCGTATCGCGTTCGATCGGCCATACCCGCATCTGCGAAAGCGTGACGGCGTTCCGCACATTTGTTGCACCGGCCGCAATGAAGGGCGCCAACCGGCGCGATGCACGAGAGGGTATGCTCAAGCGGCAATTCGGCGCCGAGCTTCAGCACTGCCGTCTTTTTCATGCCGCCAAACGGCAAGCACACTTCGACCCGGCCCTGCATCGCCTGGTTCAAGAGGTTCTGAAAGCCGGCGAAAAACTCCGGCGTCGCGTCCGGAAACGGATTAGTCTGCAACGATCCCAACGCCAGTGCCGGCACCCGATGCAGATGACACCACAAAAGCGATTTGGCCAGCAGAAGCACATTGCGGCCCGGCAGAAAGACGGCATCATCCGGCGTGTCGGCGTCAGGAACGTCTCGCCCCGTAATGCTCCAGTGGGGGCCGTACACGTCGGCGATCGGCTGCGCCAATACGGTCAGCGGCTTGAGACCAGGGCATCGCAGTGCATCCAGGTAACGCTCGAGGTACGCAAACTCAACGGCTTCCCAGCTCAGGCCGCAGCGTATGTAGATCGGAAATACCGCCAACGTCCGGCGAAGCACATCGCCCAGGAGTATGGCGCTGTCGAGTCCGCCGGAGATCAGAACCGCAAGAGTTTCGTGGGACATGTCATTGAGGGGCGAGAGGGGAGGGGCGAGGGGCGAGGCAGAATCGTTCAGACACGCATCGTCCCGCTCGCTGGGCGGATTCGCGCGATGCTCGCACTTCTCGCCCCTCGCCCCTCGCCCCTCCCTAAACGTGGATCAATCCGACCCGCTCAAGGCGGCGATGGCTTCTTGCCGCGTGTCGTAAATCGCCCAAAGGGTTTCCAGGTCGAGCAACTTGAGCAATTCGTGGGCCGGTTCGCTGGCGCCGGCGAGGACGATTTCGCTGCCATGCTTCCGGGCCTGGGAATGGCAACGCAACAGGAACGACACGAAAACCGAGCCGAAGTACGTGACCTGGCTGAGGTCGACTACGATGCCGGCCGGCGGGTCGGCTTTCAGCGACTGAATCACCATCCGCGCCGCCTGCTCGATCATCGTCTCGTGCATTTCTTCGACGCGAGCCGACGGCGTGACGACTGCGATTTCGCCATGACGCTGAATGTCAAAGGATTCGTGGCTGGCCGCCGATGGGGTGCTCATGATGCTGTCTCCGTTTGGGGATTGGTGCGTCTGGGGCGGAAAAGGCGTCAAGGCCGTCCGCACGACGCGAATATTATATCACTTCTTTTGCACGCTGACGGCAAACGCAGGCGAGACGGCCTGGAGATTGTTTAGCGCCGTCGCCGTGCCCCCGACCGCTACCGTGACGGCCGCCGCCGGCGCCGCTTTGACATCGGCGCTGAGCGTGACCTCGACATCGTTCTTGTCGGCCGCGATCACGGCTTTTTCCGCCGTGACGCCAGCGGGGAGATTGCGGAAGTCAAGCGCGATCGGCCCCTTGTAGCCGCCTTTGCGCGTAACGCTGATCTTGACCTTGGCCTTGCCGCCCGGAGCAAGATTCGCGGTCGCGGGCTCAACTTTCACATCAAACGGCGGGCCCAACACAAGCATCAACGGCGGGGCGGCGCCGGTCAACTCCTTGCCCTGGTGTTTCGTCTTGGCATTGACGAGCATGAAATACTCGCCCATCGGCGTCTTGGCGTTGAGGTCGATGGCGAACGTCGACTCGGTCTTGCCTTTGGCGATCGCCGGCACGGTTTTGAGCGGCGGGATCGTCGCCGGCAACCCCGTCGGCGGGCTCAGAGTGATTTCTTCGTCGAAGCCCGGATCGCGCGTCGCTGTCACCGTGATTTTCGCCGTCGTGCCCGGAACCCCCTCGGCCGGATCCATCTTGATCGCCAGCGTGAACGGAGCTTTCTCTTTGACGGCCACGGCCACGGAGTTAAGCAGGTGCATCGGCGGATAGGCCAGGCCATTCATTGCGGCGAGAACCTGGGCCTTCGCGTTCGCCGCCTGCGTCACGGTTTGTCCATCAACCGTGGCTCTAGCGACGACCTTGAACTGGTAAGCGCCCATCGGCAGATCGCCCTTGGCGACGGCCAAGAGGAGCGACGCGTTTTGCCCCGCTTTGACCGTCGCCGATCCGGTGAATCCTGGATGACCCACAGCCGACAACTCGACCGGACCGGTGTAGCCCTTGCGCACGATGGTAACCGGAATGGCGGCCGAACCGCTCGGGGCGACGTCGAATCGTTCATTGGGGAGTACGACATCGAAACCCGCAGTCGCCGGCCGCACAGTGATGCGATAGGTTTCGCTCGCGCCCCCGGCGAAGTGCAAATGCGTCACTTCGAGCAGTACGTCGCCGTCGTCGGTGGCCGTATAGTCGATGCGTTGATCGGTCGGGACGGGCGCCTGCGGGTTCGACTTGGCGATATCGGCGCCGGTCTTGGCGTTCTTGAGCACCATGTGGAGAATCGACGGCGAGTAGTATTCAAGCGTCTGGCCCTCGATCGCCAGCTTCTGTCCCTTTTTCACGCTGAAGATGTAATAGTCCGGATCATCGCTCTGCTGAAAGCGCCCCGTGATGCCGCCTGGAACCGAGAAGCGATTGGCCTGCTTGGGATCGTTGTTGGGCTCCGATTCGACGGCTTCGTCATGGTCGCTTAGCGTGAGCGGAACGGGCCAACCGTGAAGGCCTGAGGCGCCCTTGGGGGAAACCCAAACTACGTTGGTTGTCGGGTCGTCGGGCACTTCGACGTCAACCGGCGAGACGCCATCGACGGCGGGCCCGGCGAAAAGAACCTTCGCCTTGGTTCCGCGCTTGGCCGCCATCGGGATGGGCGTCGTTGCCAGGGGAAAATCGCCGATACGGATGCGGTAGAAGTACTCGCCGCCGCCACGATTGAGCACGTCTTTGATTTCGAGCAGATACTCGCCGCCGTCTTTGAAGGTGTAGCTGATGCGTGGATCAGTTTGGCAGCCCTGGGAATCGTTGTCGAATGCGACTTCGCGCATCGACTTGGCGTCATAGACCGACATCTGGGCGTCGACCGCGCTGCCGATGCGCCGTGCCAGGCAATCGAAGCTGAGGCGTTGGCCGGCTTTTACCGTGAACTTGTAGTAGTCGAATTGCTCCGTGGCGACGGCGCCGGCGACCGTGCAAGGGACCGTAATGGCCTGGGCCACAGGCTTGCTGCGGTTGGTGCCCGCGCTGATCACTTGGGGAATATCGTCAATGCACAGGACGCGCAGGTTGGACGCGCCTTTCAGCGTGGCGAGGCGGAATGGATACCAACCGACCGGAGTGGTGGCGGGAACCTCAATGTTGATTTTGAACTTGGTGGCGTCCAGACCATTCTTGTCAGCTGTCGGAATGGTAACCTTGGCGGCAACTCCGAACGAGGCACCCGTGGGATTGGCAAGGTTGGTTCCGGTGATGACAAATTCGTTCGGAACACCGCGCTGTACGCCGGTTGCCAGGGGGCTGATCGTCGGAGCTTGCGGGTTGGCGGGCGGGGGCGCCTTTTGGCCCCAGCTGGGAGTCGGGTCCATGCAAAGGCATGCAAGAACGATGATGCCGACAAAAATCGACAACATTATCCGATTTTTTTTCATGGCCAAACCTCGAGAATCGCGTTAGAAAAGGGGCGGTCAGGCGGGATTGTGAAACTTTTTCGCGTTAGCATTTATCGTAATAAGTAATGGGATCAAAGAAAAGGAAAATAACATGGAACCGGGTTGAAACGAATTTGCCAAGATTTTTGGCACTATCAATTGTGCACGCCCATCTTTCGCGAGCTATGATTAGCACAGGAACCCCTAGCGTAGGCAGAGTCCATCGGTTTGGCGCAAGCGTCGCCTCCCCCGACCTGGCCCGGAAACCGAGATCGAGGCGCCTGTAGGAGCAACGTCCGTGAAACGCCGCATCCGTTTGCGTGGCATCAACGGTGACGTCGAGGGAAAAACGTGGGATTCGGACACGGTGCTGCGCGCCGGCCGACTCGCCACGCTGGAAATCGTCCTGCAAGATTCATCCGTTAGCCGACGTCATGCCGAGCTTCGCGCCACCGACAAGGGTTGGCGCGTTCGCGATTTGGGCAGCACCAATGGCACGTTTCTCAACGGCAGCCGGCTCAACCCCGGCGAGTGGCCCGTTCGCCCACATGACATCATTCGCTTGGGCAATGTCACGGTTGTCGTCGACAACATTCAGGATGTCCTTTCCGACCTCGAAGACAACAATACCTGCCCGATCGAAAACATGCAGGTTGCCGCCGTCGGCAGCCAAAGCTGGGAAGAAGCGTTCAGCTTCGCGTTTGAGGGCATTCAAAAGGAACGTCCCAGCGATCAACTGCAAGCGTTGTTGCGGGCCGGGCATCACCTTGTTCATTTGGAGAGCGAGGAAGAACTGCTTCGGACAATCTTGTGCGATGCCGTCGGCACATTGCGAGCGCAGCGCGGCGCCATCGTCTTGGCCGACGGTCCGGATGGACCGCTGCGTCTGCGCGCACTCGACACGGGTAACAGCCAAATCGCCAGCCGAACTGCCTTTAGCCAGAGCCTGGCGAATCGCTGCTTTACGCAGGGCAATTCGATCCTTTGCACCGCCTGCGATGAGGATCCCGAACTCGTCGGCGCCCGCAGCATTGCCGAGGGGACGATGTCGTCGGTGATGTGCGTCTTGTTGCGCACGCCGCGGAAGAAGCTCGGCGTGTTGCACTTGGACCGCGGCCCCATCCAGGAGCCGTTCACCAAAGAAGACATGCATCTTGCAGACGCGCTGGCCGCTCACGTGTCCGCCGGCATCGAAAGCGCGCAGCTTCTGCGCAAGCAGCGCGATCTGTTCTACGCCACGATTACGACGCTCGCTCAGGCTGTCGAAATGCGCGATGCCTACACCTATGGCCATACGATGCGCGTCACGGAGTACTCGTTCCTCCTGGCAACGCACTTGCAAGCTTCGCCACAAGAGTTGCAACTCATACGGATCGGCACGCCGCTGCACGACATCGGCAAGATCGGCATTCCCGACGCAATCCTCGGCAAGCCGGGCAAGCTCACGCGTGAAGAATTCGATATCATGAAGACACACGCCGTCAAAGGCGCCAAGATCATAGAGCAGATTCCCGATCTCGCCGACGTCATTCCGATCGTCCGCTCCCACCACGAGCGCTGGGACGGCGGCGGATATCCCGACGGCACGGCCGGCGAGGATACGCACAAGCTCGCCCGCATTGTCGCCGTTGCGGACGCCTTTGACGCCATGACCAGCGATCGTCCGTATCGCAAGGGAATGTCGGCTGAGACCGGCTTCGCCGAGGTCGAAAAGCAACGGGGCAAACAGTTCGACCCCGTCGCCGCCGATGCCTTCCTCGCCATCAGGCAACGCATTATCCAAGAGATGCAATCCGAGACCAAACGGCTCAACATGCAGCAGTTCGGCCACCTAAGACTTGCCGCGATCTGATCGTAGTCATCACGCTCCGTGTGATGAACCGCACCCTGAACACCCAAGTGCCCTTCATCACGCGGAGCGTGATGTCTACCATCAGTAGCCTTTGATCACGGCGCCGAACCCAGGCCGATTCGGCACATCGATCAGTCCGTCTGTTATCGTCGGCTGTCCGCCGACCCAGGTAAGCCATGGCCGACCCGATTCCGCCAGCGGATTGGCATCGAGAGCGGCCAACGCCGGCAGCGTCCAAATCTCGCCGCCACGATGCGGACAGACGCGCACGCCTTGCTTGTCGGCATGGCGATAAATCTTCACCAACTCCGTCATGCCGCCGCACCAGGTCACGTCCGGCTGCACCACGTGATGCAAGCGACGGTCGATCAACTCCGCGAACGCGGCGGCGGTGAACTCGTGCTCGCCGCCGGCGATCGGAATCGGACAGCTCCTCATCAGCTCCGCATACCCGGCAAGATCGTCCGGCGGCAGGGGCTCTTCGATCCAGGCCACGCCGAGCGAGGCCACGCGTTCCGCAAAGCGCAACGTGAACGGCACGTCCCACTTCATCCACGCGTCGACCATGAGCACCACATGGGGTCCGACGCGATCGCGCACCCGTTTGACCTGCGCGGCGTGTGATTCAACACTGACGTCGCTTTTGCCCAGATGCAGCTTGAATGCCGAATGCTGTCCGAGGAGCGAATCGGGAATGTCGTCCCAGACTGTCGCGTAAGTCGGCAAACGCTCGAGCTTCGGCCCGCCCAAAACCTCCGCGATTGATCGATTGGCCGCCTTGCCACGCAGGTCCCAGAGCGCCAGATCGACTCCGCCTAGAGCCATGATGGCGACACCTTTGCGACCGAAGGGCAACGTGGCGTCGTACATCGCCTGCCAATGGATTTCGATGGGCTCGACGGTCTGCCCGACGAGCAGTTCGCGCAAGACCGTGCGAATGATGTGAATGGCCGCCAATCCGCCGCCGCCGACGCCATAGCCGACCAAGCCGACGTCGGTGTCGACCGCGACCAGGATCTGCCCGAGCGCCGTGCGCCAATCCGGCGGCGAATCGCATACCGGCTGACAGGCGCGGATATCCACGATCTTCATGTGTGGTTCAGAGGCCCGAGGTGTTTAGCCGTTCGCTTTACTTGAGCGGAGCCCGACGGTCGGCGTTTTTAAATTTCTTTGTTCAACAGCGAAAATGCCTTCCAAAGATATTGAAGCCCGCTCAGCGCCGTCACGATCAGCATCGCCCAGACGAGGATATCGCGCATCCACATGAAGGCATCCAGATTCTCCTCGTAAAGCGCCAAGAAGATCGCGAACAGGGCCGCGCATTGCAGCACCATCTTGAGCTTGCCAAGGAACTCCGATTCGAAATTGGCGCCAAGATTTTCGAGATACGATCGAAGCCCCGTGATGATGAACTCGCGAGAGACGACCGTAACGACCATCCACGGCGCCAGACCCGCTTCCGGATGCTTCATCAAAAAGATGTACGCGCCGCATATGACAACCTTGTCGACAAGCGGATCGAGATTTCGGCCCAGCTTGCTGGTGATGTCATGGGTACGCGCGATGTACCCATCAAGCCAATCCGTGAAGGCGGCGACGGCGAAGACAAAGATACAGACAAGCCATTCATGGTGCTCAATGAGCACAAACAGCACGATCCCGAGCGCCAGCCTGCCCGTCGTGAGATAGTTCGCAATGTTAAGAATGGGCGGAGGTTTCGGCGGCTTCTCGGATACATTCATGCAGCTTTTATACGGATTCGTTTAGCGCCCGCGAGGCGCCCTGCGGGCGCAAAGGCGAGCGGCCAGTCTTTTTCTCCCTTCTCCTCCCGGGAGAGGGGCCGGGGGTGAGGGTGAGACCTGCAGTTTCCCGTGATTTGCCCTCACGCCCAACCCCTCTCCCGGGAGGAGAGGGGGAAAAATCAAGTCCTGCCGCTTGCCAAAACAG
>Ga0194128_10007456_pt1 | contig 14288 bp, 11 predicted proteins | sample TA2KigCa65mmetaG_FD_148650 | JGI IMG/M metagenome (GOLD analysis project Ga0194128, IMG submission 148650) | Freshwater microbial communities from Lake Tanganyika, Tanzania - TA2015037 Kigoma Deep Cast 65m | ecosystem: Environmental > Aquatic > Freshwater > Lake | place: Tanzania: Lake...
CCGCCGATCACGGCTCCCTTTTGCTTGAGGGAATCGAAGATGCGACGGTGGTGCAGGTGGAGTTTGCGTAAGGCTCAGGCCGGTCGAAAATCGACCTGGCGTTTGGGGAAGTCGATGCGGAGGACGGCGACGCGGAGAGGGGCGCCGGCCTGGTAGGTTTTCCCGTGGCGGCGGCCGCGCAGGTGGCGCCGGACGGGGTCGAAGGAGTAGAAATCATCGGTCAGGGCCGAGACGTGGATCAGGCCGGAGAGCAGAAAATCCGGCAGTTCGACCAACAGCCCGAAGTTGGTCGCCTCGGTGATGACTGCCGCAAAGGTCTGGGTGGCCTTGGGGCCGGCTTGGGCCTCCAGGTATTCCAGCAGCTTGAGCTTTTTGGATTCCTGTTCGGCCTCGGCGGCGGTGCGTTCCTGCCGTGAGAGGTGCTGGGCCAACCGGTTGAGGGTTTCACTTAAAGTCTTGGGGGCTCCGCGGGGGTGGGCCAAAGTGCGGTGGACAAGCAGATCGGCATATCGACGGATCGGGGAGGTGAAGTGCGTGTAGTGGGCCTTGGCGAGGCCAAAGTGGCCGAGGCTTTTCGGCGAGTAGACCGCACGTTTCAGCGAACGCAGCAACGCGATCTTCAAGGCATATCCATCGGGCCGGCCTGGAAGAAGTTTGAGGATTTTCTGAATCTCCCCGCGCTGGGTGAGGTCACCGGCTTTGATGCCGTGGGCCATGAGGAGCTGGCGGTACTCCGCCAGGCGTGATTCGTCCGGGACCTCATGGATGCGGTAAAGGGAAGGGCGGTGTTCCCGGTTGAGGTGGCGGGCCACGGCTTCGTTGGCAAGGAGCATGAACTCCTCGATCAACTGGTGGGACTCGTCGGAGGACTCCTTTTCGATCCGGTTTGGCCGGCCTCTCTCGTCGAGCAGGACGCGCAGTTCGGGAAAATCAAGGTCGAGAGCGCCGCTGGCGAAGCGACGCTTGCGAAGAGCCGAGGCAAACGTCCAGGCCTTTTGGAGAAAACGGTCGAGATCGTCGGTGGCGGGTCGGCGCAAGCGCCCGAGAGCCTCCTGATAGGTAAGGCGGTGGCGGGAATAGATGACGGAGCGGTCGAAGCGGGCGGTGCCGATGCGCCCATCAGGTCCGATCCGGACGAAGGCCGAGTAGGTGAGGCGCTGTTCCCGCGGCCGCAGGGAGCAGAGGTCGTCCGACAGACGGGGAGGAAGCATGGGGATGACTCCGTTGACGAGGTAGACGCTGTTGGCGCGCCGGCGGGCTTCTTCATCCAGAGCGGAGCCGGGCCGGACGTAGTGGGAGACATCGGCGATATGGATGCCGATCTCGGCATGGCCGCCGGGGAGCTCTTCCAGGGAGATGGCGTCGTCGAAATCGCGGGCGGTGTCGGGATCGATGGTGATGACGAACTCGCCGCGCAAATCTTCGCGGCCGGTGGGTTTGTCGGGAAGCTCGACCGCAGGGAAGGAAGAGGCTTCGGTGATGGCTTGGGGAGGGAACTCGGTGGGCAGGTCGAATTTGCGGACAATCGAGAGGATATCAACGCCCGGATCCTCGCGTCGGCCCAGCCGCTCGATGAGGATGCCCTCCGGATTGGTGTGCCGATTTTTCCATTCGGTCAGGCGGGCGACGACCTTGTCGCCGGGGGTGGCGGCGGGGGAACCCGCCGTGCCGGGTTCGGGCACGTAGAGGTTGTGCTGGAGGCGGGGATCGTCGGGGATGACGATGAAGAAGCGGGCGGTTTTTTGCAGGGTGCCGACGATCTTGTCGTTGCGGCGCTCAAGGATACGGATCACGCGTCCGCGCGGTCTTTCCTCGCCGTCGCTTCTTCGGCGGCCGGTAAAGGAGGGACGCTGGAGGCGGGCCACGACCAGATCGCCGTGCAAAGCGGTGGCGGTGTCCTCGGCGTCGATGCGGAGGTCAGGTCCCTCGCCCTCGGCCGGGGTGACGAAGGCGAAACCGCGGGGATGAAACTGAATGGTTCCGGTGATGAGATCGGCCGAGCCGGCAGAGATCCAGCGGTCGTGGCGGACGCGGGCCACGCGCCCCTCCTTTTCCAGGGCGGTCAGGGTGCGGCTAATGGCCCCCGGGGGTACGCGCAGCTTTCGGGATAAAGAGGGGACGTCGAGGGGAGCGGCTTTTTTTCCCTGCAGGAGCGCGAGGATTCGGTCCGGCAAGCGGCTGGCGGCGGGCATGGAACCTAGGGCATAATGGAAGATTCATCTCATGAACATCCTATTCGTGGCGGCAGAGTTGGCTCCCCACGCCAAAGTGGGCGGATTGGCGGACGTGGCGGCAGCCCTGCCACAAGCGCTGGCGGCGGCGGGCCACTCGGTAAGCGTGGCCGTACCGCTGCACCGGAGTCTGAAAAAGTCGGGAGAATTCCGGCGGACCAACCTGGAGCTACCGGTGCCGGTGGCCAACGGGACGTGGGCCAGCCGGGTTTGGCAGGGGCGGAGGGGCGGGGTCAGCCTGTATGCGATCGAGCGGGATGAGTATTTTGACCGAGCCCATCCGTACGGAGAGGGCGGAGGGGACTATCCGGACTCGCTGGACCGTTTCGTTTTCTTTTCCCGCGCGGCGCTCGAACTGGCGCGGCACATTGAGCCTGTGCCGGAGATCCTCCACGCCAACGACTGGCACACCGCACTGATCCCGGCCTTGGTTTCGGTGGTGCATCTGCCGATGCGGACCGTGTTCACGATCCACAACCTGCGGTACCAAGGGGAATTTCCGGGATCGGATTTTCCCAGGCTCGGCCTGCCGGGGGAGATGTTCCGGCCGGAGACGCTGGAGTTTTATGGAAAGGTGAATCTTTTGAAGGGGGCCATCCTGTTGGCGCATGAGGTTACCACCGTTAGCCCCAGCTACGCGCGGGAGATTCAGACCGAGGCGTTCGGTCATGGGCTTCATGAAGTGTTGCAGGGCCGGGCGGCTCACCTCAGCGGAATCCTCAACGGCATTGATGAGGAGTCGTGGAATCCCGAGAGCGACGTGGAGTTAAAAAAGAATTTCAGCTCCGCCCAGCCCCAGGGCCGGGAGGATTGCCGGGCGGCCCTGGAGAAGGAGATGGGACTGGAGCCGGCAAACGGGCGCCCGATTTTCGGGATGGTGACGCGGTTGGCGGAAGACAAGGGGGTGGATCTGGCGCTGGGCACGGCCAAGGAGTTGGTGAAAAAGGGAGGCAGATTGGTGGTTTTAGGAAAAGGGCAGACCGAGCTGGAGGAGGCGGCCAAGGCGCTGGAAAAGAACCTGCCGGGTCGGGTGGCTGTGCGATTGGAACACAACGAGGGGTTGGCCCGGCGGATTTTTGCGGGAGCCGATTTTTTCCTGATGCCGTCACGATCCGAGCCGTGCGGACTGACCCAGATGTACGCGATGCGGTACGGAGCGATTCCAGTGGTGGCGGACACGGGGGGACTTCACGACAGCGTCCAGCCCAAGAGCGCGGCGAAAAAGTCAGGCTGTGGGATCCGGTTTCCGGCCAATTCCGGTACGGGCCTCCGCAAGGGTTTGGATCAGGCCTTGGCGTGGTGGGACGAACCCGCGAGGATCGAGGAGGCCCGCCAAGACGGGATGAGACGGGACTGGGGTTGGGGTGCGGCGGTGCCGGCCTATGACACGGTGTACCGCTCGTCTGCGGGGCTCTCCTCCGGGAGAAAAAAGAAAGGATGAAAGGGGACTTGGTATGCCAGAGCTGAGAAAAGACCCGGTGGTGGGACGGTGGATTGTCTTCAGTCCCGAACGGCAAATTCGCCCGGAACGTTATCGCTGCGAGGAAATGCCCCCGACCAAGCCGGAAGAGGACCCCTTTTTGGAAGGTCATGAGGCGTACACCCCGCCGGAGCTGTACGCGATCCGGCCCCATGGTGGGGCGGCCAACGGACCCGGTTGGCAGGTGCGGGTGGTGCCCAACCGTTTCCCCGCGCTCCGCGTGGAAGGGGAGCTGGAAAAGGAAGCGTTTGGATTTTATGACCGGATGAACGGGGTGGGTGCCCATGAGGTGATCGTGGAAACCCCGCACCCGCAGCTCCCGCTGGAAAAACAGAGTCTGCCAGGGGTCACGAGAGTGTTGGAGGCGTGCCGATCCCGGGTGCAAGACCTCTCCAAAGACCTGCGGATGCACTACATCCTCATTTTTAAAAACCAGGGCGCCAAGGCGGGCGCGACCATGCCCCATGCCCACACCCAGCTGATTGCCCTGCCGGTCACGCCGATCGTGGTGAAAGAAAAACTTTGCGCGGCCCGCGCCTACTATTTGGAGAAAGACCGCAATCTGTTTGAAGACATTCTCAAAGCAGAGCGTAAATCAGGGGATCGGCTGGTTTTTGAAAACGACGGCTTTACGGTGTTTTGCCCGTTCGCCAGCCGTTTTCCCTTTGAAACCTGCGTGATGCCACGGCGCCAGCAGGCGGACTTTCACGCCAGCAGCGATGCGGACCTGGTGCATCTGGCGGAAGCGCTGCAGAAAACGTTGGGGGCCTACGCAAGCGCCCTGAATCATCCGGATTACAACCTGATCCTGCACACTGCGCCGTTCCGGCGGAGCCGCCGGCCGGACTCCTGGACAACCCTCGACGCGGATTTCCGCTGGCACATCGAGATCCTGCCAAGGTTGACCGGGGTGGCGGGCTTTGAGTTTGGCACGGGTTTCTACATCAATCCGACCCTGCCCGAAGAGGCGACCAGCGTCCTCCGCGAGGCGACCCTGCATGGCTGACGTTGTTCTGCTCTGGCATTTTCATCAACCCTCCTACCTCGACGCGGTCACCGGCGAGGCCTTGATGCCGTGGGTGCGGTTGCACACGGTGCGGGGCTACGCCGACATGGCCGAAATGGCCCGGCGCCATCCCCAGGTGAAGATGAACTTCAATTTGACGCCCGTGCTGGTCCAGCAGATCGAGCAGATGGCGGCGGGAAAGGTCAAGGACCGGTGGGGTCGGCTGGCGGCCACGCCCGCCCAGGAGCTGAACGAACCGGAGAAGGCCGCGCTGCTTGAGCATTTCTTCAAGATCAACTGGCACACCAGCATTGAGCCCTATCCGCGGTATCGGCAGCTGTTGGACCTACGCGGGCGGCGGACGGTCAACCTGCAGAATTTGCGGCGATTCAGGGAGGGGGATCTGCGGGATCTGCAGGTCTGGTTCAATTTGGCTTGGTGCGGATTCGCGGTGCGCAAGCGGTATCCCGAGCTGAACGAGTTGATCCGCAAAGGGCGGGACTTCTCGGAGGAGGAAAAGAAAAGGGTTTTGGAGATCCATCAGGAAACGGTGCGGGGAATTTTGGGGGAGTATCGGGGTCTGGCCGAGAGCGGGCAGGTGGAACTGACGACCACACCTTTCTACCATCCGATCCTGCCCCTGTTGGTGGACACCGACGTGGCCAAGCGGGCGATGCCGTGGGCGCGTTTACCCGAGCGGATGCAGGCGCCGGAGGATGCGAGGGCGCAATTGGAGCGGGCGCAGGAGGCGCATACCCGGGTGTTTGGGCGGAAGGCGCGGGGGCTTTGGCCCTCCGAGGGATCGGTGAGTCCGGAGGTGGTCCCCTTGATCGCCAAGGCGGGGTTTGAGTATTTCTGTGCGGATGAGGCGGTCCTGTTTCGCGGTCTGGAGGCGCAGGGGAAAAAAGTGGATCACGTGGAGCTGTTCCAACCCTGGCGCGTGGAGGAGCAGGGGGCGACGCTCAAGGCGCTCTTTCGGGAGCGGCCGTTGTCGGATTACATCGGGTTCACGGCGGCGCGGACCGAGGCCAAGGCGGCAGCGGATTATCTGCAGGTCCATCTGGAGCATATTGCCGGGGTGATGCCCAAAGGCGGGGTGGTGACATTGGCGCTGGACGGGGAAAATGCATGGGAAGCGTTTGCGGACAGCGGCGAGGGTTTTCTCAACGAATTTTACCGACGGTTGGCGGGAGCAAACCGGATGCGAACCCAGACCCTGGGCGGGGCCTTGGACGGCCGGGAAGGCGTGGCGACGGGGCGGATCCATTCAGGATCCTGGATTGGCGCCAATTTCGACATTTGGATCGGGGACGCGGAGGAAAACCGGGCGTGGGACTGGGTCCGGCGAACGCGCGAGTTTCTCAGGCGGGCGGAGAGCCGCGGCGAGGTGCCGGCGGAGACCTGCCAAGCCGCCTGGGACGACCTCTATGCGGCGGAGGGGAGCGATTGGTTCTGGTGGTACGGGCCGGATTTTCAGACGGACAGCGATCTGATTTTCGATGCCCTGTTCCGCACGCGACTGCAGAACGTGTACCGGCGGCTGGGCGCCGTGCCGCCGGCGGCCTTAAGCGTGCCGATCTGCGCGGCCGAGGTCCGGTTGGGCCATCCGCCTTCACGGTCGATTGAGCCCACCTTGGGGCCGCGTCCAAGTTATTTGGACTGGTCTGGAGCGGGCAAATACGAGGCGTGGCGTGACCAGGGGGCGATGGCCCAGGGCGATCGGCGGGTGCGGGCGATTTGGTACGGATTTGGAGAGAAAGATTTCTATTTCCGGATCGATGGCAAGCCGCCGGTGGGTGAGGAGGTCTGGATCGATTTTAGCCTGCCGGTGGAGGCGAAGGTGCGGGTGGTGCCGGCGGGGGACGGAGGCAGGGTGGAAGTGACCCGCTCGACCAATGGGGTCGATTTTGACGCGGTCGCGGGGGAAGCGGAAGCCATCGGCGGGCGGGGGCTGCAGGTGCGGGTGCCTTTTGCCAATCTGGGCTGGCGGAACGACGGGGCGGAAGTGAGCTGCCTGGTGCGGGTTCTGCGGGGGGGGATGGAGGCGGAACGGTACCCGGAACGAGGCTTGCTTGAATTTACCGGGCCCAACAAAAGTCACGACATGAAAAACTGGTTTGTCTAAGCCGGAGCAAGCATGAAAAACGTGAATCTGGTTCTCTGTCTTCATCTGCACCAACCGCTGGGGAATTTCGCCAGCGTGGTGGACCGGATTGTGGAGGAGACCTACCGGCCGGTGCTGGCGGTGCTCCAGCGGCATCCCGGTGTGTCGGTAAACCTGCACCTGAGCGGAGTGCTGCTGGAAATGTTGGCGGAGCGGCATGCGGAGATGGTGGAGCAGCTCCGCGAGCTGGTGGGGACGGGGCGGGTGGAGATGTTGACGGGCGGATTTTACGAGCCGGTGCTGGTGGAGTGGGGCGAGGAGGATCGCGATGGGCAGCTGGCGATGATGGCCGGCTGGCTGAAACACCGGCTGGGGGCGGAGCCGGCGGGGGCATGGTTGGCGGAGGGCGTGTGGGGGCCTTCCCTTTGCGGATCCTTCAACCGCGCGGGAATCCAGTATGCGGCGGTGGAAGGCTCGTATTTTCTTCAGGCGGGAATTTCTCCGGCCAAGCTGAACGGTCACTACGTGACGGACCAAGCCGGGGATCTTTTAACGGTGTTTCCGACCTGTCCCGACCTGGCGCGGTTGATCCCGCACGCCTCATGGGACGACCTCTGCGGCCACCTCCGCCGGGTGGCCAACCGTGGGGAGGACATCACGCTGACATTGGCGGCCGGTCTGGACACATGGTCCTCCCTGAACGGTGGGGCGGCCGCGTATTTGGAAACCCTGTTCACGAAAATCGAGGAATCGGCCTCGTGGATTCACACCCTGACGGGCCGGGCGCAGATCCAAAGGCAGGCGGCGAAGGGGCGGGTGGCGTTGCCGCCGGGGACGCCGGTGGAGTTGGGGGGATGGTCGCTCCCGGGGACAGCCCGACGGGAATTTTTCCGGGAGCGGGCCCAGCTAAGTCAGCGCTACGATGCGCCGAGGCTGCTGCCCTTTTTCCGCGGGGGATCCTGGTCCTCGTTCCGGGTGCGCTACAGCGAGGTGAACCTGGTGTACCGCAAAAACCTGATTCTGGGCCGGAAACTGCGGGCCCAAGGCAAGGGTCCCAGAACCCGGTCCATCCAGGACAAGCTTTGGCGGGCGCAGTGTTCGACGGCGCAATGGCACGGCACCAAGGGTGGCCTGCATCTGCCCCATTTGCGGGAGGCCATCTGGAAAGAACTCCTTTCCGCCGAGGCAGAACTGCGTCAGGGGCAGGAAGAAACGGAGCTCTTGCGGGAGGATTTTGACGCGGACGGCCAGCTGGAGATTTCCGCCGCCCACCCCGCCCTGACGATGCTGGTGGCGCCGCATCAGGGGGGATGTTGTCTGGAGCTGGGGTTACCGGCCCGGGGCCGCAATCTGGGAAACACGCTGACGCGACGGGATGAAGGAACGAATGCGGCACCGCCTACCGTGGCGGATTGGTATGAGCGCAATATTTTTCAGGAACACCTGTTTGCACGGGGGACCACGGTGGAGCAGTTGTCGGCGGGCACCTATCCCGAGTTGGGGGACTTTATCCTGCAGCCTTTTCAGCTTCGCCAGATGCGACAGACGGGCAGCCGGGTGACGATCGAGCTTTTTCGGGACGGCGGTTTGTACCGGATGGGACTGCGGCAACCCTGCCAGCTGGACAAGGTCTATGCCATGGATGCGGCCAGCGGACGGGTGGAGGTTTCCTTCCAACTGACCAACACGGGAACGCTGCCGCTGGAGGCGGTCTTTGCCACCGAGCTGAACTTGAATCTGGGGCCCGACCAAGGAGGCCGGGGCATCGTGAAGGCGGGGGATCTGCAAAAAACCGACCGGGAAAGCTGGCAAACCACCGGGGTCAAAGGACTGTCGGCCCGAAGCGTGGACGGGATGGAAGTCCGGATCATGACGGACAATTTGCCGCTGGCATGGGGTTATCCGCTTTTGGATGTCGAGGCGGGGCCGGAGGGGCCGATCCGACAGGGAAATTCTTTCCTTCTGGGGCAACATTTGGACCTGAAGCCGAAAGAGAAGGCTGAGTTCCGGATCAAGCTGTCCTTCGTCCAGGCCTAGCCCGGGGTTGCCGGGGCCGGCTTTTTCGGTTATTCTTTGAAGCTCATGAACTTTCCGCTGAAAAACTTTCTAACGATTCCAGCTTTGGCCCTATGGGCGGGCTGCACGGTGCCGGATGATGCCACCGATGTGACCACCACCTACGGGGACACGACGGCAACCCACAGCTCCTCCACCGAGAGCAAGCCGGTGGATGAGACCAAGCCTTCGACGGCCTCGACCGAGGAAAAGCGTCCGTGGACGCCGCCGGATGCCACCGGTGCGTCCGCCCCGGCCAAAGCCAGCTACCCCAAGGGAGAAAAAGTTTCCGGCAAACCTGGAATGGTGCGCAGCCCGTATGCTCCCTACGCCGGCTTGGTGGATGTGAAGGGTTTTGCCCCCGGGACTGAAGTGAAGTGCCCCTACACGGGGAAAATCTTCCTCGTTCCCTAATCCTCCGCCGCGGGCGTCCCCTTTCGAACTCCCATGGACGCCCTGTTGCAAATTCTTAAGGAAAAGGGCCGCGCCACACCGGCGGAACTCGCCCGGCTCACCGGTAAAACGGAAAAGGAAATCGAAGCGGCCCTGAAACAATACGAGGCCGACCGGGTGATCCTCGGTTACCGGGCGATCCTGGATCCCGATAAAACCGGGAACGGCGGGGTGCGGGCGGTTATTGAGGTCCGGATCACGCCGGAGCGGGACGGGGGTTTTGACCGCATCGCGGCCCGCGTCGCCCGTTATCCTGAAGTCGTCTCCTGTCAGCTGATGAGCGGTGGATACGATCTGCTGATTACGGTGGAAGGGCCGGATCTGAAGCAGGTGGCTACGTTCGTGGCGGAGAAGCTGTCCACCATCCAAGGCGTGATCTCCACCGCCACCCATTTTCAATTGAAGACGTACAAGGAGGCCGGCGTTCTGTTCCTCGAGGATGAGCGGGCGGAGCGGCTGGCGGTATCCCCTTGAAGAAGCCCGGCGATTTTCTGGCGGATCATGTGCGGGCCGTGCCCCGTTCCGGGATCCGTGACTTTTTCGAGCTCGTACAAAAGCGGGGCGATGTCATTTCCCTGGGAATTGGCGAGCCGGACTCGTCGGCTCCCTGGGGAGTGAGGGAAGCGGCCATTTACGCGCTCGAGCACGGTCGGACCGGCTACACCTCCAACTTAGGCAGCCTGAAACTTCGTCGGGAAATCGGCCGCTACGTGGAAAAAATCTTTGGCCCCACGTATGACCCGCAGTCGGAAATTCTGGTTTCGGTCGGGGTTAGCGAGGCCATCGATTTGGCATTGCGGGCCGTGCTCAATCCCGGGGAAACCGTCCTCTATCACGAGCCGTGCTATGTCTCCTACGCCCCCTCCATCGCCTTGGCCCATGCGAAGGGGCGGGCCATCCACACCCGGCCTGCAGATGGTTTTCGGTTGGATCCGAAGGAGGTGGCCAAGGCCGCGGCCGGAGCCAAGGGGCTGCTCCTAAATTTCCCGACCAACCCGACCGGCGCGGTGCTGCGCGGGGCGGAACTGGATGCCTTGGCCAAGGTTTGTGTGGAAAAGGATCTGCTGGTGATCAGCGATGAGATCTACGCCGAGCTGACCTACCTTGGCCGCCACGAGTCGATCGTTTCCCGGCCTGGCATGCGGGAGCGGACCATCCTGTTGCACGGATTGAGCAAGGCTTTTGCGATGACCGGATTCCGGATCGGTTATGCCTGTGCACCCGCCCCGCTGATTGAAGCCATGATGAAGATTCACCAGTACGCGATCCTTTGTGCGCCCACGCCCAGCCAGGAGGCGGCGACGGAGGCATTGAAGGAGGCGGACACAATCGCGGAGGAGGCGAGGGCCACCTACCGCATCCGGCGGGATTTCCTGCAACGCCGGCTCCGAGAGGCGGGCCTGCCCTCCGTGCAGCCGGACGGGGCCTTCTACCTTTTTGTCGATGTGCGGGGCACCGGTCTCTCCTCGCGGGAGTTCGCCCTGCAGCTGCTGGAAGAGGAAAAAGTGGCGGTGGTGCCCGGCGATGCTTTCGGGCCGGGCGGGGAGGGATTCGTGCGTTGCAGCTACGCCACCTCGCTGGAGCGGCTGGAAGCGGCGGCCGACCGCATCGTAAAGTTCACGGCCCGGCGATCGGCGCGTCAGCCGGTGCCCGCGTCGAGGTAGTTTCTGCGTTACGATGCGCTGATTGTCGGGGCCGGACACAACGGCCTGATTTGTGCCTGCTACCTGGCCAAGGCAGGGCTCAAGGTGGCAGTGGTCGAAAAGAGGGATTTGCCCGGCGGGGCCGTTTGCACGCGGGATGACCTCGTGCCTGGGTTTCGTTTCGATGTCGGTTCCTCGGTTCATATCATGATTCACCTCACGCCGGTGGTGGCGGAGTTGGAACTGGCCCGGGAAGGGCTGGAGTACATCGAGATGGATCCGTGGGCTTACTACCCGGTGGACGGAACGGGCGAAGGGATTTCCTTCTACCGGGATGTAGAGCGGACTTGTGCCAGCATCGCCCGGTTCAGTCCCCGCGACGCCGAGGCTTATCGGCGCTACGTGGAGCGATGGGCGGAGCTCAACGAAGGAGTTTTTGAAACCTTCCTGGCTCCGCCGTCCCCGGGTCGGCTGTTTGGAACGATCCTCAAGCGGAACCTGTTCCGGCCGAAATCGCGTCGGCTTTGGTCCAGTCTCGACACCGCGCGGCAGCTGATGGCGCCGTACGGAGAGGTGATTCGGGAAACCTTCGAAAACGAGCCCCTGCGCACGGCGATGCTGTGGCTGTCCGCGCAAAGTGGGCCGGCACCGGCGGAGGTGGCCAGTGGAGACATGTTTGGCTGGAACGCAATGATCCACCGAAGCGGGGCCAAACGGGCCAAGGGGGGGAGCGGAGCCTTGAGCACGGCGTTGGTGAAATGCCTGCAGCGGCATGGCGGGGAAATTTTCCTGGAGCATCCGGTGGAAAAGGTCAGCCGGGATGGATCTGGCTGGAGGGTGGAGGCAGCGGGGCGTTCTTTTGAAACAGAGAAAGTGGTGGCCGCCTGCCATCTCAAGACCTTTTTCACGGAAATGCTGGAGGAGGGTCCGGTCGATCTGCGAGACCGAATCGGCAAGGCAAGGATCGGCAACGGATTTGGGATGGTGGTACGACACGCGGTGGAGGAGTTGCCGGTGTATGGATCGAAGGTCCAGAACGGAAAACAGCCGCGGGAATACCACTCGGCGATGCAGTTGCTGTGCCGGAATGGGGGAATGCTCGACGGCAGTTACCATGACTATTTGGCGGGACGGCCACCGGCCCAGCCGAGCGTGGTGGCGATGACCTTCTCCTCGATCGACCCCACCTTGGCACCGGCGGGGAAGCACACCCTTTTCACTTGGGCGCAGTACCACAGCTACGAACTCCGGAACGGGGAGCATTGGGACGCCATCCGCGAGCGGGAGGCGGACAAGCTGTACGAACTGGTCTGTCAGTATGCCCCGAACATGCGTGGGAAGATGATCGGGCGCTACATCCAGACGCCGCTCGATCTGGAGCGGGACTTGGGGTTGTTACGAGGGAATGTGATGCACTTCGAAATGAGCCTGGACCAGATGTTCATGTTCCGACCGCTGCCAGAGATTTCCTGTTACCGGGCGCCGCTGAAGAATTTATACCTGACCGGGGCGAGCACTCATCCCGGGGGAGGGGTATTTGGGGCCAGTGGAAGGAACACCGCCAAGGTGATCCTAGGTTGGCGGGGATCAAGGTAGGGCGCTAAGCTTTCTCCATGGCGACTTCGACGCCGGCTCGTAAAAAACAGGCCGATCCCATCCGGCAGTTTTCGATTTTTCTGGCCAACAAGGCAGGTCGGCTCTTGGAGTTGATCCGAATTTTGCAGAGCCGGCATGTGCATGTAATGGCCCTGACCATTTTGGACACCACGGACAGCGCGATTGTCCGGATGGTGGTGGATGACCCGGACACCGCCCGGGCCATTTTTCATGAGCAGGCGGTGGCGCACACCGAATCCGCGGTGGTGGTGGTGGAGTTGGAGGCGGGCACGGAACTGCCGAAGATTCTTTCCTCCCTGCTGGAGGCCGAGATCAACATCCTGACGACCTACGGTTTTCTGGTCCGGCCGGAGGGCAAGACCGCCCTCTGCCTCAATCTGGATGACAACGATCTGGGCGCGCAGGTGTTGAGTCGGGGCGGCTTCCGGTTGCTTGGCCAAAACGACATTTCCCGCTGAGCCGTCCGGTGAACAGGGGTTTGGAAAAAACGATTCGGGCGGGGGAACGAATTTCTCCCCACGAGGCCAGGCAGCTTTATGAATTTCCCCTAGCCTTACTGGGGGAGTTAGCGAATGAGCGTAGAAATCTAGCCAAACGTTCGGACTACGAGGGCCGCGGAGAAGAGGTGGTGACCTACATCGTCGACCGGAACATCAACTACACCAACGTCTGCGATGTGTATTGTAAGTTTTGCGCCTTTTACCGTACGGAAACGGATCCCGACCACTATGTGCTTAGCCATGAGCAGATCGACCGGAAGATCGACGAACTGGTGGCCGTCGGTGGAAATCAGATTCTTTTGCAAGGAGGGCATCACCCTAAACTGGGCTTGGATTGGTACTTGGATTTGCTGCGGCACCTGCGAGGCAAATATCCGCAGGTGAATGTCCACGGCTTTTCTCCGCCAGAGTTCAATCATTTTGCCGAAGTCTTTCGGATGCCGTTGGAAGAGGTCCTTCGGAAATTCCTAGAGGCAGGTCTGGGGAGCATCCCCGGGGGAGGGGCGGAGATTTTGGTGGATCGGGTACGGCAAAGAATTGCCCCGCGAAAATGCGGTACGGATGCCTGGTTGCGGGTCATGGAAATCGGTCACGGCCTAGGGCTACGCTCAAGTGCCACGATGATGTTTGGACATGTGGAAACGGTGGAGGACCGGATTGAGCATCTCGACCGTCTTCGGCAGTTGCAGGACCGGACCGGGGGCTTTACGGCTTTCATCTGCTGGACCTTTCAGCCGGAAAACACCGTCCTCAAGGCAGAAAAGACGGGGTCTCATGAGTATCTCCGGATGCAGGCGTTGTCCCGGATCTTCCTCGATAATATACCGAATGTGCAGTCGAGTTGGGTCACGCAAGGACCGGCGATGGGTCAGGTGGCTTTACAATTCGGAGCGAACGATTTCGGCAGCCTGATGATGGAAGAAAATGTGGTCTCGAGTGCCGGCACCAGTTTTCGACTTACCCTGGAGGAGATGCGCAGACTGATCCGGGAGGCTGGATACGAACCAAGGCAGAGGAACAATGGCTACCAACTTCTCGACCACCCGCCGGCCGGCCTGGTGGCGTAGGAATTTAGTTTAGGCCTAGGTTGAAGAAGAGGACGGCTTAATAGCTCAAAGAGAAAAGATCTATGCCTACTCTTTGTAGCGGATCGCGCGGCCGTTGGCGCCCCCGGCCGGACCGGTGAAGCGGAAACTGGT
>Ga0194128_10007458_pt1 | contig 14287 bp, 13 predicted proteins | sample TA2KigCa65mmetaG_FD_148650 | JGI IMG/M metagenome (GOLD analysis project Ga0194128, IMG submission 148650) | Freshwater microbial communities from Lake Tanganyika, Tanzania - TA2015037 Kigoma Deep Cast 65m | ecosystem: Environmental > Aquatic > Freshwater > Lake | place: Tanzania: Lake...
GGTTCATGGTTTCGGTGGCGGTTTGCAGGGCCTGCAGGGCTGCATCTCCGGGATTTTCTTCCTGAAAGGACAGGGCCTTTTCATAGTCGGCTACGGCGCGGGTTACCGAGGTTTGCTGCAGCAGCACGTTTTCCAGAATGCTTTGTGCGGGGTTGAGTTCGGGTTCCTGGGGTAAAAACCCCACGGTGATATCCTTTCGCAGGATGGCCTGTCCTGAATCAGGGCTATCCTGCCCGCTGATGATGCTGAGCAGGGTGCTTTTGCCCTGTCCGTTTCCAGCCACCAGCGCCACTTTTTCGCCTTTTTCTATGCCAAAGGAAATGCCCGACAGCACGGGCCTGTCATGCCAAGTTTTGGAGATGTTTTCGAGGGACAGATAATTGGCTCCCACAATGCTTGATTACAACCTTGCAAAAGTAACCCCATTCCGGAGGTTTTGTATTGTTTTTGCCATACATGATTACACGGCTTACAGCGGCATTTTTTGCAGGTTTACATGGAATTGAAAGGCTTTGGCCACGGTCAGGGCGGGCAGTGCAGCGGCGAAGGCTGTAACCAGCCCCAGGCGGGTCAAGAAACTTCTGCGGGGTTTCTGCTTCGCCAGAGTTTAGTGTTTGAACAAAATTAGAAAAGTTTGTTCAAACAACAAACGAATTTATCAGGTTTGCAGCACCCCTATATTGAAGGGTTTTACGGGTGCCTGTGATGCGGCCTGAATGCCCATGCTAATCCAGGTACGGGTTTGCAGGGGATCGATGATGGCATCCACCCACAGTCGTGACGCGGCATAGTAAGGCGTGGTTTGGTTTTCGTAGCGCTGTGTGATTTTATTCAGCAAGGCTTTTTTGGCTTTGGGGGTGATTTCTTCGCCTTTAGCTTTTAAGCTCATTTCTTCAATCTGCAGCAGCACTTTGGCGGCCTGTTCGCCACCCATTACGGCAATTTTGGCCGATGGCCATGCCACAATCAGGCGGGGGTCGTAGGCTTTGCCGCACATGGCATAGTTGCCGGCTCCGTAGCTGTTGCCCATAATCACGGTAAATTTGGGCACGGTGCTGTTGCTCATGGTACTTACCATTTTGGCACCGTCCTTGATTATGCCACAGTGTTCGCTGCGGCTGCCCACCATAAAGCCGGTTACATCCTGTAGAAATACCAGCGGAATATTTTTCTGATTGCAGTTCATGATGAACCTTGCGGCTTTGTCGGCGCTGTCGCTGTAAATGACACCACCAAACTGCATTTCGGTGCTACCACCGGGTTTTTTGGCCTTGGCAAGCTCGCGGTTGTTGGCTACAATGCCCACTGCCCAGCCGTCTATGCGTGCATAGCCGCAGATGATGGTTTTGCCATAATTTTCCTTGTATTGCTCAAATTCGCTGTTGTCCACCATCCGGTGTATAATTTCCACGGTTTTGTAGGGTTTAGCGCGGTCTGAAGGCAGGATTCCCCAAATGTCTTTGGGGTTTTCCTTTGGGGCTGTGGGTTTTACGCGGCTGAATCCCTCGTCGTGTGGACTGCCCAGCTTATCCATGATGTAGCGTATGCGGTCAAGGCAGCTTTTATCGTCGGGGAATTTGTCGTCTATCACCCCGCTGATTTCGCTTTGGGTGGTTCCGCCTCCCAGAGTTTCGTTGTCTACGTCTTCGCCAATGGCGGCTTTCACCAGATAGCTACCGGCCAGAAAGATAGAACCTGTTTTGTCCACGATCAGAGCATCATCGCTCATGATGGGCAGGTAGGCGCCCCCGGCCACACAGCTTCCCATCACGGCGGCAATCTGGGTAATACCCATGCTACTCATTATGGCATTGTTGCGAAAAATGCGTCCAAAGTGCTCCTTGTCGGGGAATATTTCGTCCTGCATGGGCAGATATACCCCGGCGCTGTCAACCAGGTAGATAATAGGCAGGTGGTTTTCCATGGCAATTTCCTGGGTGCGCAGGTTTTTCTTTCCGGTAACGGGAAACCATGCACCAGCTTTTACGGTTGCGTCGTTTGCCACAATCATGCACTGCCGGCCTGAAACAAAACCAATGCCTGCTACTACCCCGCCGGCTGGACAGCCCCCGTGCTCGGGGTACATCTCATAACCTGCAAACTCCCCGATTTCAATCCATTCGGTGTCTTTATCCCGCAGGTACTCGATGCGTTCGCGGCAAAGCATTTTGCCTTTTTCCTTTTGTTTGGCAGCTGCTTTGGCCCCGCCACCTTGATGGATCACGGACAGTTTTTGTTTAACTGCATCCCAGGCCTGTTTGTTCAGGTCTTCGTTTTTGTTGAATTCCAGATCGTTTTTTGCCATGAAGGAACAAAATTACGGGAAATATTAGTTTGTAGTTTACCGTCGTGAAGGGATAGGTCTTTACCTGTACTTACCTGTGATTCAGTAGACAGCTTTTTGGGTGCAATCGTTTATTGGTTTATTTGTCTATTGGGATGTCTTGACTTGAAAAAGGGGGCAGATTTTTAATGAAAGAATAAAACAATGAAATAACACAGGAATAAAGGAAAGAAAGAGTTTTGTTTTGCGTGGAGTTACACAAAGGCCGATGGTGGTTCCCAATAAACGATTAAACCATCAGACCAATAAACGAATACCCGGTACACCCTAATCATCCCCGAGGTACACGTTCGTCTCGAACTGTCCCTCTTTTTCCAGAATGCCATCGCGGGTAATCCTTCCGCTGCCTTGCATGTATCCCTTGTAAAAATCGCCTTCATACAGGCATTCTCCCACGATATCAAAAACAGGCAAATCGCCGTTTTTGCTGATTATCAATTTCCCTTTGCCGTGCATTTGCCCCTTCAAAATGTCTCCCTCGTAGCGGTTACCATTCAGCCAGAATATTTTCCCAAACCCCGAATCTATACTTCCTTTTTTTAGCACAAATATGGAGGCTTGTTGCTTGCCCTTGGTGAAGCCATTGGGATAAACCGAATCGTTGTACCAAAATCCTTTTATTGTATCGCGAAAACTGGTTCCGTTGCGGTTTTTACCTGCAAAGGCCATGTTACCTTTGCCATGCAGGCGACCATTAATCCAATTGCCTTTAAAAATGGAGCCGTCGGCATAAGTCATGGTGCCGGTTCCGTGCATTTTTCCATTGCGCCAGCTGCCTGAATACTGGGTGATATCGCCCTGCCACAGCATTGTGCCTGTGCCCGATGTGCAGTCTCCGGAAATACACTGAGCATGCAGATTTACTGCAGTAACACAGCCCAACCATAAAAACATCCACCGCAAAATCATACAGACAAAGCTACATAAATTATACCGTTATGGCTTTACCAATTCTTGATAGAGATATTCTGCCAATAAAGCCATGGGAATGTATGCCAGCAAAAGATCTGCTGCTGTAAACCACCAGGGTGTGGGAATCATAAAGCAGCAGCAATGCCGCCCAGAAAAAAATTATTCCGATGATTAATGCATACCTGCGAGTGACTTACTCCACCGTAAGTCAATTTTCACTTACGCAGGAGTTTTACCCCGACAAAAATACACCAACACGGACTGAATTCCTAACCATGACCGTGGTTCTTCCCTCATCCAACTTGTGTATGTCACCGTATTCATCGCACAAAACTGAACTGTACCAACTCATCAATACCCAACACGAGGTTGGGGGTAAGAACTTCCAACAGATAAGTGATTGGTTGAATGACCATGGGTACACGACCACGCGGGGTAAAGTATTCACCCAAGGTCATGTACGGTCGATGTTTAAGAAGTAGAGCCCAGGTAAAAAATAAGTTGTTTATAACCCACTTATCCCCCCTATTGGATTTGGGTCAGGTTTGGATAGTCATGGTATTACAGGGTGATGATAACCCGTTAGATGACCCATAATGACTTCGTGATATTGAGTTAATTATCTGGGTCCGGCGAGATGGATACCAATTGGTAAAACCACAAAACCGTAACATTCCAAATAGATTTATTACCGTATGTCACGGTCAAGGAGGGTTGGTTCCTAACAAAAAATAGCCTCCATAAACAATGCTGGGCATACCGATTAGAATGATTCCGACGACTTTACGAGTTTCGATGGTCATTATTTTATAAATTTAGTAAAAAATTTAAAAAATCCTTCAACCACCAGAATAACAAAATCAAAAGCCCCACCACGACTTCTCCGCGGTATCTGGAAAAAAAGGCTCGGATTTTATTCATTGCTGTTTATGCTATGGAATAAAAGAAAAACGCCAAATAAAAATCGATGCATTCGATGCTGTCACCAGCTAATTAGTTCTCGTATTTTACAAAGTTTGATAACTTGACCCGCCTACTATTTGAACAGATGTATCGCTGTCTGGTATAAAAATGAACTTTGCTGACAAATATGTCTTGGAAGGTTTTTTTCCAGATTTAATAACATCTTCAAATTTGAATGCAATAGTTTCTTCTTTTAGTTGACTTGGAGTAATGCTAAACTCTTGTTCAGCTAATTTTAATCCTAAACTGTAGGTATCTGCATCTGAGTATTTCACATTGTCTGACATATTCCAATTATAAACTTCTACCTTCAGTTTACCTTTTACTTTTATGTATTCTAATCCTTTTAAAAAGGCACAGGATACTTTATATCCATCAGATAACATTGTTACTTCACCTATTTCAATGGAATTGGGAATAGAAACGTTTTCTTCTTTTCTGCCAAATATTATCCCTACCAATACAATTATTGCGATAATGATGACCCATTTATTTTTATAAATTGGTGTTTTAGTTTCTGTATTTCCCATCGTTTTTTTATTTATTAGTAAAAATTAATTCATAAAATAATTGTTTTGATTTGATTTTCAATGCTGTTTAATAAAAAATTTTTACAGGGAATTTTCTGGCATATTAAGGGCGCTGTGAGCTGGTAGGGTAAATTTGGACAGCAACTTAAGAAAACTTAACCTTGCAGACAAAACCAAGCAAAATGTGGTGTATTTATATGAACATCAATGGCTTATGAGTTTTTCAGGGGTGACTATCTAAAATAATAGGACAAATTTTCCCAGTACCCTTTCGTAGGTTCTATTTTGATGAGCGCATTTAAAATAAAAAGAATGTCAAGTTCCGTATGGCGTTCAACCTGGAATAATGGAGATAGATGGCATAGTCCGCTTTATTTTTGCACTAGTCGTATAAATCCACCAAAACAAGAATAATAACGCTATGACAATAATCGGCTCGATCATTGGGGATGTGATTGGTTCTGTTTATGAATTCGATAATATTCGTACGACAGAATTTGATATGTTTCATCCAAATTGTGATTTCACAGACGATACGGTTTTAACCATCGCCGTTGCCGATTGCGTGTTGCACAATAAGGATTTGGCCAAGACCATTTGGGAATATGGTAGGGCATACCCTAACCGAGGGTACGGTGGCAGATTTTACGGTTGGCTGCAGCAGAACCAGCTGCAACCCTATGGTAGTTTTGGCAATGGTTCAGCCATGAGGGTGAGTGCGGTGGGATTTGCGTATGATGATATGGACACTGTTTTGGAAGTGGCCAAGGAAACGGCAGTGGTCACCCATAATCACCCAGAAGGTGTAAAAGGAGCGCAGGCGACAGCGGCCGCCATATTTCTGGCCATACAAGGAAGGTCGAAGCAAGAAATGAAGGATTTTTTGTCGCAGAAATTCAATTACGATCTTGATTTTACGCTCGACGCGATACGACCAACGTATGAATTTGACGAAACTTGTCAGGGTACGGTGCCGCAAGCCATTGTAGCCTTTCTTGAAAGTGCCGACTTTGAGCATGCCATTAGACTGGCTATTTCAATTGGTGGCGATAGCGACACCATAGCTTGTATAACGGGCGGCATAGCTTCGGCCTATTACAAACAAATTCCTGTAGCGATGATTGACTTCGTTTTGGATAGGCTGCCGAACGAATACATTGAAATTATAAACGAATTTGAGGCCAAGTATGCATTCCAGCGTAATTGACCGCCATTCCGAGTAAACTGACCCCCTACATTCTTCGCGGTTTTATATCAATGATCCCGGTCAAAATCAAAAGGATGCCGAGTTTTGCATGGCGTCCAAATTGATTTGATAAAGATAAATGGAGCAGGTTGTTTTATTTTTGCACTCATTGCATGAAAAAATTACACGTTTTATTTTTTACACTGCTGTGGTTGACCACCACAGCTCAACCGCAGCTGGTCGTTGCCCAGTCGTTTGACCCCATTTTAGCGAGCAGACTTCAGAACAAAATCGACAGTTTTAGAACAGCGAACAATCTAAAGGGCATTTCGGCCGGTGTATTCTATCCAGGAATGGGCACATGGAAAGGTGTGACAGGAATATCACATACCGGCACACCGATGACATCTGATCTGCTGTTTGGGATCGCAAGCAATACAAAATTGTTTACCGGTGTACTGTTGTTGAAATTAGCAGAGAATAATATTGTGCATTTAAATGATTCATTGCGTCAATATTTACCGGCATTTAATCATGTTGATTCAAATATCACGATCAGACAATTGCTCAATCATACAAGCGGATTGTATGATGTAACAAGCGTTCCCGGGTATTCCGATTCCATGTTGGCAAATCCAAATCGGGTATTTACGGCCAGTGAACTATTGACATGGGCTGGCCCACCTTTATTCCAGACCGGCACGGGTTGGAGTTATTGCAATACGAATTATCTACTTGCAGCATTGGTGGCAGAAAGCGCAACCGGACGATCGTATAGCCAACTATTACGGGATAGTATTTTGACTCCGCTACAGCTCGACAGCACCTTTCTTGATGTTTATGAATCCATCCTATATCCTATTGCACATCCCTGGCAAGGGGGGATGAACTTCAATTCGACCCCAAGAACGTCCATCAATAGTGCGGCATGGTCTGCCGGCGCCATGTATTCCACGTCTGGGGAAATGCTCCAATGGTATCGCGCGCTCATGAGTGGGATGGTTTTAAATGCCCAATCAATGAACGAACTCACCACTTTCGTGGGTTCGGGGAATTACGGCATTGGGATTAGTCGTGTCACCGTTCTGGGCAGAACGGTCTGGACACACGGCGGTCTTATTTGGGGTGGTTATAATTCTTCTATGATGTATGACCCTGCGACAGGAATTGTCATTTGTGTACTAATCAATCAACTCCCGGCCCAAGCTAATCAAGCTTCTATTCAGCTGCTCTCCACTTTGTTGAGCAACCCCCTTGCGATTAATGAAAATTCAACTCCTGAAAAGCTCATTACGGTTTATCCTAATCCAACAAATGGTCGCGCCCAATTAGAAATACAAAATCAAACTATTCTGGATGTTAAGGTCTACGACTTAAAAGGAATGCTCGTCAAAGTAACGACTGATAGTCAGCTCGACCTGTCAAATTACCCGAGTGGACTGTACTTCATTAGGGCTCAAACGGCCAATGGGTATTACAGCGGCAAACTCATCAAGCAATAATGGGGTCTAAAATGACCTTATTTTGTTCTTGAAAACGTGTTTTGCGGAGAAAAAGGTTTTTCACCGCATATTTTACGGAGGCAGCGATCTACATACACGAATTTGAAAATTGGATTTATTTTAGACAAAGCACGCTTTTAGATCAGCATAAATCAAATAAAAGTAACGACTGGCATCGTAAAGAATTTATAGTACGCTTCAAATACAACTTCATCCTGCTTGTGGGGTTATTTGTATGCGCCTGTACGGAGGATGGTAGATTGGATGTGCGTCAATGGTCTGTGGAAATGAGGGAACGGATGGCGCCGAGACCAACGCTTGTGTGATTCAGCCATTCGAGGGTTTTCCGGAGTCGGACATACAATACCTGGAAAGGCGGCTCAAGGAGGACTACACCGGTGCTGTGGAGGTCCGGAAGGCCATACCGCTACCCAAAAGTGCCTTTTATCCACCGCGCAGTCGATATCGTGCCGATACCCTTCTGGCGTTTTTGAAGAGAAGAGTTGCCGACGGCGAGCGGTTGATTGGGCTCGCCCATCGCGACATGAGTTACGCACAGGACAGCATGAAACCCGATTTTGGAATTATGGGGATGAGTACTATGCCGAGCAAGGCCTGCATCATCTCCTCACGCCGGGTATACAAAAATGGGGTTAAGCAGGATCATTTGTATAAAGTTGAGCTGCATGAATTGGGGCACGTGCGTGGGCTTAGGCATTGCGCGGAGAAAACCTGTTATCTGCGCGACGCCAATGGAGGCAATACACTCCACGAGGAAACAGGATTTTGTGCCCCATGCAAAAAGTCGATGAATGTGGCGGGTTGGCGGTTTCCGCAGGTGGTGTCGTTCACCGATCTGCGGTATTAGTAGGCCTGCTCAAGCCGCTTTTTGATTTTTCCGAATGCAGTCGAAGTCGTTCGACAGGTAGAGCATGAGCACACCGAATCCTACTCCAACCACAATCAGCAACTGCGCCATCCAGCCTTCGACAGTGATTGACAGCTTCAGCAGGATTAAATCACATACTCATCCAATTGAGGTGTCATTATTGACTATTTTTGTGCTGTGGACCGGTATTTCGTTCCCTGTCCATCCCTTGTCCATCCCTTGTCCGCCCCCGTCCACCTCCATCCACCCCCTGTCACCCCCTATGTTTTGTCTCGGGTATTCCTACCTCAGCTTGCCGGAGACCTTCTACAGCCGGGCCCAACCCGAAGCGTGGGAGTCACCCTCCCTTGTGGTACTGAACATACCCCTTTGTCAAGATTTGGGCATTGACCCGCAGGCAGTGGCTGATTATTTCCTAAAGCCGGAGGTTCGCGACGGCATGCCCACGCCCTTTGCGCAGGCCTATGCGGGACACCAGTTCGGTCATTTTACCCGGCTGGGTGACGGACGCGCATTGGTGATCGGTGAGCGCGACACGCCAGACGGCCGACGGGTTGACCTACAGTTGAAGGGCAGCGGCCCCACTGCCTATTCGAGGGGGGGTGACGGCCAGGCCACCCTGCGTGCCATGTTGCGCGAGTACCTCATAAGCGAGGCCATGCACCACCTGGATGTTGATAGCTCACGGAGTCTTGCGGTGGTGCGCACAGGGAGGCAGGTCCGGCGGGAAAGCCTTCAGGAGGGGGCGGTTTTGTTGCGGGTAATGGTCAGCCACATCCGGGTTGGCACCTTCGAATATGCAGCGCGACTGGCCACGGAGGCCGACCTCAGGGCGCTGGCCGACTACAGCATCCACCGGCTCTACCCTCAGGCGGCCGGCGATGAACATCCGGTGTTGTCGCTCTTCCATAGGGTGATGCAGCGGCAGGTCGACATATTAGCGCATTGGATGCGGGTGGGCTTCATCCACGGAGTAATGAATACCGACAACACAGCGATCAGCGGCGAAACGTTTGATTATGGTCCGTGTGCCTTCCTCAATGCCTACCACCCCGCCACACGCTACAGCAGCATCGACCGGTACGGGCGCTATGCCTTTGGCCGACAGCCACAGATCCTGCAGTGGAATCTCACGCGTTGGATGGAGTCGCTGCTGCCCCTGCTGCATACCGACCCCAATCAAGCATTGACCCTGGCGCAGAAGGCGGTCGATGCCTACCCCGTGGCCTGGCGAGTTGCCTATTCCGACCTGATGTGTCAAAAAATCGGTCTGCCGCCCGGCAATGCCGAAGGGGACACGCTTTTCAGCGACCTCCTGCTGATGATGGAACGCTGGGGGTGTGACTATACTCAGACGTTTCACGCCCTCACTTATGGGGCAATAGAGTCGGTGAACGATAGCCAAATGGAAGTGGACTTGCCTTTCTTCGCCACAGCGTATCGCACATCTACCTTATCCCCCAACGACCCAAACGTACCCCCCGCATCCACTTACCCCCCCAATAACCCTGCGGCGATTTCCCCTGCCGAAAATTACGTCGATTCTGATGCCCGTTGCGAATACCAGGCGTGGCACAAACGGTGGATTGAGGCGGTTGACCGCGCACCGGGGGGGCGTGCAAAGGCCCGGCAACGAATGCAGGCCAGCAATCCGGTGTTCATCCCCCGAAACCATAGGGTTGAAGAGGCCCTCGACGAGGCCGAAGCAGGGCGATTTGAGGCTTTCAACCGCCTGCTGGAAGTCGTTTCGGAGCCCTACCGCAACCGGATAGAATTTATGGAATACAGCACACCGCCCGGCCCCGGATTTGAGGCGACCTACCAAACCTTTTGCGGCACTTGATGCAGTGGGTGCTTTGTTCTTTATATTTGTTAGGGTCGCCCCGCCCATGCGTATAAACCATTGAAGCGATGGCCTGACGCCCTTCACCTGTATTTCCTCACCCCTATGGACATCATAACCCTACTTCTGATTGCGTTGCTGTTGCTCGCGATCCTCAACATAGTGCTCACCCTCAAATCCGGCAAGTCGGAGTCGGCCGTTGTGCTCGGCGACCTTCGTTCGGCGCAGGGAAACTTAGCCGCGCAGCTCAAAGAAACCGAGCAGAACGTCAAAGGCGAATTCGTGACCAACCGCAACGAAAACCAGGGCTTGTCGACCCGCCTGCGTGAGGAGCTGGGCACGCGCATAGACGGGTTCACCGCGACAATACTCGGTCAGTTCGGTCAACTTACCCAATCGAACGAGTCCAAATTGGAGTCGATCCGCAAGACTACAGACGATAAATTGACCGAGGTTCAGCGGGCGATCGATGCCAACAACCGGGAGGGACGCAAGGAAATGGGCGATAACCTGGATGCGATTAAACTGGGGATGAATGATGCGCTCAAGGACTACAAGGAACGGATGAGGGAGTCGTTTACGGCCTTTGAAGGGAGTCAACGCCAGCAAAACGAGGCTATGAGCCAGAAGATTGGGGAGCTGCGCACAAGCCTCGAGCAGTCGGTTTCTAAAATGCAGGAGGGCAACGAGCGGAAACTCGAAGAGATGCGGCAGACGGTCGATGAGAAGCTCAACCAAACGCTGGAAAAGCGCCTGGGGGAGTCTTTTAAGCAGGTGAGCGACCGGCTCGATGCGGTGCATAAGGGCCTTGGCGAAATGCAGAACCTGGCCACGAGTGTGGGCGACTTGAAGAAGGTCATGAGCAACGTCAAATCGCGGGGCGTTTTGGGCGAGTACCAGCTGCAGAACATCATCGAGGATTTGTTGACCAATGAGCAATACGAAAAGAACGTCAAGACCAAGCCCGGTAGTGGTGCCGTAGTGGAGTTTGCTGTTAAAATGCCGCATGGGGATAGACTGGAGAAGACGCTGTGGTTGCCCATCGATTCGAAGTTTCCGAAGGAGGACTACGAACTGCTGGTGGATGCCTATGAGAAGGGTGAACTGGACCGGATTGAGGAGTACCGCAAGGCTTTTATCCTGAGCATCAAAAAGAACGCCCGCGAGATCCGGGAGAAGTACATCAATCCACCGAACACCACCGAATACGGCATTATGTTTTTGCCCTATGAGAGCTTGTTTGGTGAGGTGTTGCGGGTGCCGGGCTTGTTCGAGCAACTGCAGCGCGACTACAAAATCACCGTAACGGGTCCCACCACCCTAAGCGCCTTGCTCAACAGCCTGCAGATGGGTTTCCGGACGCTGGCTATTGAAAAGCGGAGCGGCGAAGTTTGGGACTTACTGGGCGCGGTAAAGACCGAGTTTGGCAAGTTTGGGGGTATTATCGAGAAAACGCGCGACAAGCTGGTGGCGGCTACCAAGGAGCTCGACAGCACCGGTGTGCGCACGCGTACCATAGAGCGGAAGCTCAGGCAGGTTCAGGAGCTGCCGGCGGTGGAGTCGAAGGCGATGCTGGATGCCGGTGGCTATGCGGAGGATGATTCCGTTGCGGAGGGCACGGATTGAGGGCTGCTTTTGCATTTCAGCTCTCCTTTGGTTTGAACTTAGATGTACTGATAGATGGTTTCGTGACGCACTTGCATATTATGATCTGGTAAGAGCCGCCGCGATATTTGCTGCGGTGACCAACGAGCTAACAAGTTAGTACGAATCAACGAGATCATCTAAGGATTAGCCATGATTTTTGATGGGCGGACATGGGTGCATCTCTGACGCCGGGCAGACATTTTCTGAGCCTATGAGGCCATATATTCTCCGTCCAGATGGTTTCGATAGACCTCCCGGACTATCGTAGAAACGGATCTGCCAAGGACATCACAGATTGTGGAGTAGGTGTAATTGGCAGCTAACATCTTGGAATGTAGTACTCCCCAATTTTCGGACCACTGGTTAAGTTTATTTCCACTAACTTTATCAGTACCCTATGAAAACAAAAAGGAGAAAATTTTCATCAGCTTTCAAGGCTGAAGTTGCCATTGAAGCGCTCAAGGAGCGTGAGTCTTTGGCTGAGCTTTCGACCCGTTTCAACCTCCATCCGAACATGATTACAACGTGGAAGCGGGATTTCATTGAGCGTTCTTCCGCCATTTTCGAAACAGATCGTCCCGTGGCTAATTTTGATGACGAGCGAGAGCGTTTGTTTGCAAAAATTGGGCGGCTAGAGATGGAGCTCGACTGGTTAAAAAAAATTTCTGTCAGAGCCGGTCTGTCGGTGAAAGAATGGGCTTAATCACTGAAATACGGGGGATTAGCATCCGCAGGCAGTGTGAGCTTCTAGAAGTTAGCCGCAGCACAGTCTACTATACCCCTTTGGGAGAATCGGCTGAGAATCTGGAGCTCATGCGAATTCTAGACGAACGTTGTTTACTGCATCCCACGGAAGGCGTGCTTAGAATTCAGGACCATCTTTTGACGTTACAGATCTCAGCCAATGTGAAGCGAATCCGCCGCCTGCTGCGACTCATGGGCTTAATGGCCATATTCCCCAAACGGAATCTGAGCAAGCTGGGATTGGCCAAATACATCAGGCCCTATCTGCTTTGGGGTTTACTAATTGACCGGCCCAATCAGGTCTGGGCCATCGACATAACCTATATTCCGGTTGCTAAGGGCTTTTTGTATCTGACAGCTGCCATGGATGTTTATAGTCGCTATGTTGTGGCTTGGGATCTCCACAACAGTCTAGATGCCACCCACGTGCTCAATGTCTTGAAAAAAGCTGTCGCAGAGCATGGGCTTCCGGAAATCATTAATTCAGACCAGGGGAGCCAGTTTACATGTTCCCTTTGGATTGAGTATCTTGAGCGACCTGAAATCAACATCAAGATTAGCATGGATGGAAAGGGGCGTGCCATCGACAACGTTTTCATCGAACGTTTCTGGCGAACGATCAAGTATGACTATGTTTATCTGCATCCGATGAATGATGGCCGTGAGATGTATTCCGGGCTAAAGTGGTATATAGACCATTACAACCACAGGGCGCATCAGGGTATTGGTCGAATACCCCCAATCGAATTGTACAAAAGATCAGCATAGAATGAAAAACACCCTCAAACAAACTGTTAATAACGAGAATAACTCTGCGAGTTATTTCCCGTTATTAACAGCCACAATAACAATCACAAATTTGTATAAAAACAAACTAAGAAAAGGCCATTAGTGGTCCAACAAATGGGGAGTACCACAGAAAATACGCTCTCTTTCTAGCTGTGTTAATCGTGTGTATTTTACCCTAGTAAAAGATATGAATTTCAAATCCTTTTTTGCACTAGCAACTTGAAGTCAAGCTTAATTCTTTAGGGGGTTAAAACAATGCACGCCCCGAGCCCACAAATGTCTGTTTCCGGTGCCTAGAAGCCTCTTTCTGTCTTTCGCAGGAGGTGATGCAAAATCATCAACATAGATTTGTAGTGTAATTTGGGGCGAAATATTTTTTATTTATAAGCTGAGTTCAACTAATAAGTGCAATTCATGAAAACAAACGGCAAAAAGACCTTTTGGGGTCTTTTATGCCGTTTGAACGAGCGGTGCAATCTTTACATTGCACATGAAAAAAAACTACACCCAACTCAGTTTTGAACAAAGGTATCAAATTGAGGTCCTCCTTCAGGCCGGAAGGAGCCAAAAAGAAATCGTCCAACAAATTGGGGTACATCCTTCGACCATTTGCAGGGAATTTCGGCGCAATACGGCTCGAAGAGGCCCCACAGCAGGCTGTTATAGTGCCAGAAATGCCCAACGCAAGACGACGGAACGCCATGCCCACAAAGCCAAAGCCCTTAAATTCAACGATTGCATGAAGCAAGTGGCTGTTCAATGGCTCCAGGTCGATAAATGGAGCCCTGAATTGATTAGTGTTCGGGGCAAAGAAACCGGCCTTTGCCCTGTTAGTCACGAATGCCTCTATCAATGGATATGGTCGTGTAAGCATGGCAACAAGCGCACTCACCGACCCTTCAAGAGATTGTACCAAGAACTCCGCCATGGGCATAGAA
>Ga0194128_10007462_pt1 | contig 14284 bp, 14 predicted proteins | sample TA2KigCa65mmetaG_FD_148650 | JGI IMG/M metagenome (GOLD analysis project Ga0194128, IMG submission 148650) | Freshwater microbial communities from Lake Tanganyika, Tanzania - TA2015037 Kigoma Deep Cast 65m | ecosystem: Environmental > Aquatic > Freshwater > Lake | place: Tanzania: Lake...
CATCAAAAACATAGATTAAATTCAAACCTTCAACCATTAAAGCGATATTTCTATAAAACAAACCGGACAAATGAGAAGTAACATTTCCAGCCGAGTCCATTAAAGGAGTTCCATCTGGTTGCCTAACTGAAGATAGAAATTGGTAAATTGCGTTAAAGGCATCTACCGCAATAGTTTTACCCTTTAGATCGGAAAAAACAACCTCTTTTCTATTTACTAAATCTCCTATTTGTAAGCCCATTCCAATACATTAAAATCAAGACTTAATAAGAATTATTGTTAAATAACTTCAGGACCATAACTGCCCTTGAAACTAAGTACGTAATCAACCACATTTGAATATAAAACTCTGACACCATCATCCCTCATACTACCCTTACTAAAATCAACTGGAATCTTGTATCTGTAACCTTGCCCAGTTAATCTTCCAAGTAATCTTCTAGCTTCTTCAGCAGTAGGGCTTCTAGGAAATTGACTAGAAACAAACATGTAAATATGTTCGCTAGGAGGTAGCAATTCAAGCTTTGAAGTAGTACTGTTACGCCTACCAGTAAACCCATCATTTCCAAAAAGATCTAATTGTTTTGCCATAAAAAATCAAAGCATGAAGAATATATAAATATTACTATTTTGTCTAACTTTAAAGTAACAACATAAATAGCAAATATGAGAAATCTCTCAAGAGTAATTGATAGAATACCTCATGAAAAACATTAGTCATTCTTAGAAAATAAAAATTTCAAATCTAAATATATCTACAACAATAATACCTTGGATTGGTGAGTCCGGTATTGTGATACCCTGCAACATATTCATTTGCCTGACAGGTAAACTGATATACGGTAGGAGCAGTTGTAGATCTCCACTGACAATTTGCCTGATCCATAGGCTTACAACCAGCACCAGTACCTCGACAATATCCACTTGGACCAACACCCCCAAGAGCATTAGCATTGTTAGCAGTTGTGGCGGTATTTGCTGTGTTAGCAGTTGTGGCGGTATTTGCTGTGTTAGCAGTTGTGGCGGTATTTGCACTATTAGCATTTCCAGCATTATAAGCATAAGCAGACCTAAGACTAGTTACTGAATGATTCGGCGCTCCTGCACTAAGACACCATGTATCTGCAGGATCAGTCAAACAATTAGGAGTAGCACCAGGAACTTCAGCCACTGAGTGTCCTGGATTTGATGTTGATGGTGTTTGAGCAACGACAGTAATCAATCCTCCAACCAAAACAATAGCAAACAAGATAAGCAAAATATGCCTTTTTTCTATATTTACAGTAATGCTCACCACCCAAAATATAATAAAAATTCCTTATTAAATATTACTTTTAATGCATAGAAACCCTAAAAAAGAACAAATAACTGTATCTCTCATGAAAGGCTACATAGTAAATATATCTTCAAAATCAGAAGAAAATAATAACTTCATTCAAATATTTGGAAGACTCCAAAATCAAAAATCATTTGCAGCAATTGTTCCATTTATACCATATTTTTACTTAAGAGAAAAAGACGTTGAAAAGATAAAAAGCCTAATTTCAGATAAGAAAATAGAAAAAACAAATTTCACAAATAAAAATGGAGAGAATATAGTCAAAGTATCTCATAATGACAAAACAGAAATCACAAAAACAATAAAATCCATACATCAAAAAGATGTAAACACCTACGAGTCCGATATAACTCCCGCCCTTAGATATGTAATCGACCATGACCTCTACAGTACAATAGATATATCTGGAGAAACCGAAACGGCAGAAAAAGTAGATATTGTTTATAAAAACCCTATAATAAAATCGTCAAAAGAAGAAATTCCGCTAAAAGTAATGTCTATAGACATCGAAACGGACAAAAAGGGAGGAGGCCTATTTTGTATAGGTTTATACAGCAACAATTATGAAAAAAACATAATAATAAGTAAAGAAGAAGTAAAAGGAGCAATTAATGTTAAAACAGAAGCAGAAGCTCTTCTCAAATTTAAATCAGAAATAGAAAAATTCGATCCAGATATTATAACTGGATGGCATGTAATAGACTTTGACTTAAACTATCTCAAGAAAAAGTTTGAAGAAAACAACCTTCCATTTGATATAGGAAGAACAAATGAAAACGTCAAAATAAAAATAGAAAATAACTTCTTCAGATCTTCAAGCGCGAACATTCCGGGTCGTCAAGTTCTAGACGGTCTAACTCTTATAAAAGACCCATTTATCCAGGAAGCTCCTTCGATAAAAAACAAAGAATTTGAATCCTACACCCTAGAAGACGTTTCTCAAGCAATGCTTGGAGAAGGAAAACTAATAAGTGGAAAAGACCGTCATGAAGAAATAGATATATTATACAAAAAAGATAAAGAAAGACTTGTCAAATATAACATTCAAGATTGTAAACTTGCTTACGATTTATTAACTAAGACTAAAATGTTAGACTTAGCTATAGAACGCTCAATGCTAACAGGTTTGCCATTAAACAAATTAACAGGCTCGATTATAGCTTTTGATTCATTATATATAAGGGAAGCAAGAAAAAGAGGAATAGTCTCTCCAACATTGCACTACAAAGAAAAAGAAGAAAGAATTAAAGGAGGTTATGTAATGGAACCAAAACCGGGAATATACCATAACGTTCTTGTTCTTGACTTTAAATCACTATATCCCTCGATAATAAAAACATTCAACATAGACCCAATTTCAATGTTAGATAAAAAAGAAAAAAATTCTATTGAATCTCCAAACAAAGCTCACTTCAAAAACGAAGAAGGAATACTTCCTCAAATTTTAGAGAAACTACATAATGAAAGAGAAAGAGCAAAAAAAGAGAAAAGAGAATTATCAAGTTATGCTATAAAAATAATAATGAATTCATTTTTTGGTGTCCTAGCATCTCCAAATTGCAGATATTTTAACCTTGACATGGCAAATGCAATAACTCATTTCGGCCAAGAAATAATACAACTCACAGCAAGAAAAATAGAGGAGAAAAATTTGAAAGTAATCTATTCAGACACCGACTCCGTATTTGTAAAAGTAGAATCTGAAAAGGATAAACTAAAAATAATAGGGGAACAAATTCAAAAAGAAATAAATTCTTTTTATGAAGATTATATCAAAAAAAAATATGATAGAAAGTCTTACCTAGAATTGGAATTCAAAAAATATTATCTATCTTTCATGCTTCCTAAAGTAAGAAATGCAAAAGTAGAAACAGGCTCAAAGAAAAGGTATGCAGGACTTCTTGAAAAGAATGGTAAAGAAGAATTAGAGATAGTAGGTCTTGAAGCGATAAGAGGCGACTGGACGGAAGCAGCCAAAGATTTCCAGATAGAATTATTAAATAAAGTGTTCCATAGAGAAGACCCTATTCAATTCATAAAAGATTATATTAAAAAAATAAAAGAAGGAAAAATGGACTCAAAACTAATTTATAGAAAATCAATAAGAAAAGACTTAGACAAGTATACTAAAACAACACCCCCTCATGTTAAAGCAGCCCGCCTTCTAAACGAAATAGAATCAAACATAATTGAATATTATATAACAAAAGAAGGCCCAGAGCCAATTCAAAAACACAAACATAAAATAGATTATGACCATTATATAGAAAAACAAATAACTCCAATAGCAGATACTATATTACACTTCTTTAACACTTCAGTTGAAGAAATAAATAAGAACTCAAAGCAAAAAACACTTTTCTAATCATTTAAGATTACTTATTAATCCTCCTGTATTAACCGGGCTATTTGTTAAGTTTGAAGCTAAAGCAATTCTTCTACGCTTAATAGCTTTAAATATCAATACCGATAATATTATTATCATAATAGAAAGTACTGCAATAAGAATCCAGAATATCATGCTTCTTAGAGCCATAGAGTTTGATTGAGTCCCAGGCAATGTCTGAGGCGTTCCAGTTCCAGAAGTAGTGCCAATACTAGTTGTAGTTCCCGCAGTTGTTCCATTTCCAGTACTAGTTCCCGCAGTTGTTGTTCCTCCGCTGCTAGAACCACTGCTTGAACTTCCTCCGGAATTAGAACCACCACTAGACCTTGCAGTGGATGAACCCGTTGTATTAATAACGCTGAAATTTACAGAACCCTTTAGCCTCGTACCATTAGTAAAGTTTGCAAATGCTGTGAAAATGTAATTCCCTACAGGAATTAAATCTTGATCATAATTAAATTGAAGACCATCAGTAGTATTCATTGTAGTGTTAGTTAGCCCATTATTGAAACTAAATCTAACACTTCCATTTAATGTGCTTAAGCCAACTCTGAAAGTTACGGGGAAAGAAGCAGTAGTATACTGTTCATTCGGATCGGGTTCGTTAATAGACATAGTTTGAGCACTAGGTTGTGGTTGCGTTGATACTTGTCCAGTCCAATTGATTGAATAATTTGTCCATCCAGTCACATTAAAAGTAGCAATTCCAAGATCAACCGTAACATTAGTGCAGATAGTTGAAGGACATGGAAATCCGTCGCGATAAACCGTTGCATTGAAGATGTTATTCGGTAAACCGTAGAAAGTGACAACTGCGGATTTGTTTAAACCAAGGTTTAAATTAGATTTAACTTCAGCAAAATTATTACTTAAAATCATATGATCGCTCAAATTGTTTCCAATAACATTTCCAAAAATAGAGGTGAAATTAATTAAACCATCTTTATTTGCAAAAATCAAATAAGTATTATTTAACCTATAGCTTTCAAAATAATTATCCTTAATCGATAAATAAGCTAAACCCTGTGAAGAGAAAAAAGGAGGATTAACATTCAAGCTATGATATCCAATTGTACCATTACTTACAGAATTATTCTCAAGATAATAAGAATACTGGACAATTCCCGAAGTAATAAAACTTATTCCGTTTCTCGAAGGATTTAATATTTTATTACCTACAAATTTGTTATTATTTGAAAGAATAGAATAAACTCCATCAGAAAAAGAATTATTTATCTCATTTAAAGAAATAGAATTATTATCTGAACTGGAAAGAAGTATAGAATAATTAAGGCCGTTAATTTTGTTTAAAGATATAAAACTATTATAAGATGCTTGTAATCCAACTCCTTGTCCAGATTGTGATGGATTTGAAAGATAGGTTATAAAATTATTATAGACTAAACTATTATTAGACAAAGACAAAGATATTCCGTTAAGACTTACATTAACAATAATATTTTCTGATATGTTTGCTCCAAATGACTGAAAGACGTATATTCCTAGATTACTATCTGCTCCAGAACCATATTTAGGATTAAGAATATTTCTATAAGCAACTGAATTAAAAGTATTATTAAATGAAATTCCAGTATTCGTTGAAGAATTAATATAGTTATTATATACAAAAGATCTGTTTCCCGAAGATATTATCCCATTTAGAAGCACACTAAAATTATTACTTGTAATATTAAGATTTTTTACGGTAACATCATTTCCAGTAATATTTACGGCAGTAAATCTAATTCCTATATTTGATGGATTGGCAATCCAATAACTATTCAAACCGTCTAAAGTAATATTATTCCCATTTATAATCAAACAATCTCCTCCAACCGATAAACTCTGATTAAGAACATAATAAGAGTTGTTTTGAGACAAAACCCCACAACTTGAGACATTTATAGCATTTGAAGGTACCGGTTGCAAAAGTAAAACAGGGAATTCAACTCTAAAAGTTAAAATTAAAATTAAAAGAGCAACTATACAAATAACTAGCATTGGCACACTATAGTACAAAGGAACTCTTGGAAAGATCTCTTCTTTTTGAATCATAAAAATATCACAACCCTCACTTTTTATAAAAAGCAAACTGATTTATAAACATTGTCTGCGCAGTTCGGCGCTTCGCGCCTCACTCTCACAGAGGCAAATTTTCTTAATTAGTATAAAAGACAAAAATTCAATACTGATCCTGAACTCGATTCAATAAATGTTTTTTCCAAACCAAAATATAGCATCCAATTATCCCTAAAAAGAATATTATTAATCCCAAATAAGAAGAAGCTTTGATAGATCCTATTGATGCCCCAGTTATCGAAGGAGAAGAGAATAAAATTGAAAGAATAAACAAACCCAAAACATTTTCAAATCTAATATATTTTACAATCCATCTCTTAATAGGATTCATATGAATAGTAACCTTCTCAAGAGCAGCCTTATGTAGACAGTCTTTTGCTTTCTTCATAGCTCCATCATGAAGTAGACCTAAATGTTCTCTATCGTCCTTATGCAACTTAGGATCTCTAGAAGCCTCCCCATAAAAAGAAGCGGCATGTCTGTAAGACTTAGCAGCGTTTCTATAATCTTTAACACTAATATAAGAATGTCCTTCCTGCATATCTGTATTAGCTATTTCTAAGTTTATTTGAGAAGCATTCCTAGCATATTCTGGAGCTCGCCCCCTTTCTTTTACCCTCTTTCTTTCCACTACATAAGTCATGATAATCAAAAGTAAATTATGTTTATAACTTTATACTTCTAAAATAACACCATCACGGCCAACATTAACAATCTTAGTATCTCCAATTTTATCTTCCGTTCCAAAAGTCTCATGAATATGTCCATGTAAAAGTAAGTCTGGTTTAAACTTCTTTATAGCTTTTGTAATAGACTCGCTTCCCTTGAAACCAACATCTTCAGATATACCTCCTGCAGGATGCATATGAGTCAACATAACTTTCTTTTCAATTCCTGCAAGGCCAGAGTGAGCCTTCTCTAAAATATTAAATAAATCTTCTTCCGATACATGTCCTGGATGAGGCAAATCAGAAGTTCCTCCTGCCCCAAAGAAGCCTACTTTCCCATAAACAGCGTTGTATCCATGAATATTTTTCACACCATAAAGCTGCGCCAAAAAGTCAGTTGTAGCAAATGAATCGTGATTTCCTGGAATTAAAAGCACTTTCTGCCCCCTATCTTTAAAAGGCTTAATCAGCTCCTTGCTTTCTTTAAAACCAGTCAAGTCCCCACAAAGTACAACTAAGTCTACTTTTTCTTCTTCAGCTCTCAAAGCTAGTCTTTTAGTTAACTTACTGTCACCATGCAAATCAGATGCAGCCAATATTCTTATTTTACCTTTGGCCATGTCAATAATTGATAGTTAAAGAATATAAATCTTCGGAGTCAAAAGAATCAAAAAATCGATGCGTGATTGTTGCTCAATTCATCAAAAATCAAAGATTTTTGAGTGCCTCGCAATGCAGTGCATTGCTTAGTTTGGATGCAAAAAACTTCTTCCAGAAGAGAAGTTTCTGCACAGAAGTTTGTAAACAAACTTCTTGTGATCGAAGTCTCGAACACACCCTAAAGGGTGTGGTTTGTGTGAGAGACTATCGACATCAAAAAAGTTACCAAAAAAAAGTGAAGTCTAATAACTACTAAAGAAGATAACAATGAAGCAGAAAGACTTAAAAGCGATATACTGGTTGGGATATAGAGGTTAGAAAAGATATATCCAAAAATGAACCAAAAACCAAAAGACAGTTTTGACGTTTTCTTTAGAAGAAAACCTGCTTTGATGCTAGTATCACTTAAGAAACTTACAAGAGCTAGATACGGTTCAATACTTGCAAAAGAAGTAGACTGTACATATAGCCACGCTGTTAAAATACTTCAAATGCTTGAAAAGCTTGATTTAGTAGTATTTGAAAAGAAAGGAAGAATTAAGTTGATCAAATTGACAAAGAGAGGAGAAGAAGTAGCAAACAATATAGATAATATCAAAAGAATTATTTCTGATTAAAGTTTGAGTGATTTTCAACATAACTGTCAAATCCTTCTATATGAGAAACATTTGTTCTAAGCAACATATTTCTAAACGAAGAATCAATCTTTATTCCAAAGTCTTGCATTTCTCTTTTGATAATAAAATAAAGTTGTTTTCCCTTTTTATCAAAGTCAGTTAATATACAAACAGTGTCTTTTTTATCAAGAGTATGAAGTATAGATTCTATCCTTTCATGAATTGATATTCCCGTCTGATGAATTTCATAAACTTTCTCAAACCCTAAAGCATGTAAAGCGGCAGTATCTTTCTTTCCCTCTACAATAAAAACAAAGTCCAAATACTTAGAAAATAAATTCTGCCATTCAAGGCCAATATCCATAAAAGTTTGAAGCTTAAGTAGTATATATAGAATATTGATATAAAAAACAATAGTATAAAATGGCCCCGAGGGGATTCCTTAAACTTGTAAAAGTTTAATGGGGCAGTTGAACTTGTTCAACTTGCATGTTCAAATCCCTTATTGTTAAATGGCCCCGAGGGGATTCCTTAAACTTGTAAAAGTTTAATGGGGCAGTTGAACTTGTTCAACTTGCATGTTCAAATCCCTTATTGTTAAATGGCCCCGAGGGGATTCCTTAAACTTGTAAAAGTTTAATGGGGCAGTTGAACTTGTTCAACTTGCATGTTCAAATCCCTTATTGTTAAATGGCCCCGAGGGGATTCCTTAAACTTGTAAAAGTTTAATGGGGCAGTTGAACTTGTTCAACTTGCATGTTCAAATCCCTTATTGTTAAATGGCCCCGAGGGGATTTGAACCCCCGACACCCGGCTTAAAAGGCCGGTGCTCTAAACCAGGCTGAGCTACGAGGCCTCGTAGTTCAGAGAATATTATTCTCTAAAAATCAAAACAAAACTGGTTTTTTAAAGACTTCGTTTGATGTTTTAAAGAAATCGAATGTATTAGAAAACAAGTTTCCTAAGTTTAGCAATACAATCCAGATAGAAAATAATTACCTGTAAATTCTCCAAGTATGTTCACACTTAGTGCACTTGTAAAACTTAGTCTCAGACTCATCACTCGATCTAGTCTGCATTGTCCAGAAATAAGCTTCTTTATGTTTACAGTCAGGACATTTTATTTCAACAATAGGATAAGTAGTCAATTTAGACTCGTCAACCACAGCAATTCTTTCAGGTACAGCTATTTTCTCAGAAGCTTGTAATTTCAGTTTACCCTTATGACGATACCCGCATTTAGCACAAGTAGGAGCCTTATCTCCTTCTATCATTAACATTCCGCCACATTTAGGACAAAATTCCATAGTAAATTGAATAATTTATCAGACTGGATATTAAAAGTATATTAATGTTTCGTTTTTCGTAGAATTAACCATATAACAATCCTCATCGTACAAGCAAGTGATTAGTGCTTTACTTGCAAAATCCTCTTTGATCAGCGGGTCGGCCAGCTTCAAAGAAAATCAACTTTATCCATCCCAAACCAGGAACTTTAGCAACAGCTTTCCCAATAAACTGCTCTTCTTCAACCCCCAATTCCCCAGGCAACTGAGCAAAATTATTGTCTCCTTTAGTATCATAAGGATCAACTCTAACAATTCTGTGTATCAAAGGATATCTATATTGGGAATTAAATATCAAAATATCTCCTTGTTCGTAACTTCCTCTTCCAGAAACAAGAACAATATCCCCCTTATTTAATCCATTCTTAAAAGTAGAATCTTCAAATTCTTCTTTACTTATCCCATGTTCTTCATACCATAATCCATTTCTAGACCACCAAGACTCAAAATTATCCTGATGATACATACTACAACTCTCAACTACAACAAGAGGTAAAGAAGTAGCAAAAATCCATGATAATAATGGAAAAAGAATAAATTTAATTAAAATAAAAGCAAGAATTAGAGAAACTATCCAAGACTGCCAAGTATCTTTTTTAAGAAAATTCCAAAACCTCTTTAAACTAGATAAAAACTTGTTCACAAATTTAGTTGTAATTGCCTCTTTAAAAATCTAACTTGTAGAACAAAACTATATAAATAAGAAATAGGTCGTTAAATAAATGACGAATAAAAAGTTATTAGCCTTCTCGTTTCTCCCTATAATACTAATTACTTTTGTCATTGCAGCAGGAAATTCCCCCCCTGAAATAAAGAGTTTTTTTATTCCTGAAGAATTAGGCCCTGATTATTCAATGCCATTCACAACAGGAGAAGGATTTGGAGTTTATCATATTGCAGCAGTAGTTGAAGATAAGGATGGAAAATCTAATTTACTTAAAGGAAGTAATCTCAGACCGCGTTCAAGTCTTTACTTAGAAATAGCCTCTCCCTCTAAAGATGTAAAAAGACCTGTTTTATCCTGTGATTCTTTTTCATGCTCTGATTCAACATTAAAGTCCCACTGCACAGATCCCTCAAAACAAATAGTTTATGTATGTTTTGGGGTATTGCTTCCAAGTGATCCATCCTCAAATTCAGCATTAGACGAACTATGGACTGTAAAAGCTATTGCAGTTGATCTAGATGGAAGAAGTAGCAAAATAGTAGAAAGTGGTCAAAAAGGATTTAATATTCCTGCAGATAATTACATCCAAGTGAATGAACCATATTATGCCTTGTCTCCAAAACCAGAAACAAGCACCGTAGCAATAGTGGTAATTACAGCACTAAGTCTAGCAATTTTAATTCTTATAGCAGCAATGGTTAAAGTAGCTAAAAAAAGAAATTAAGCACGCAAATATTTACAAGAAAACAAAATTTGAATGACTAAACTTTATCACAATAAAGTTTAAATAGTATATCCCTATCCGTATATACATGAAGGATACACATGACAGACATTTTTGATAACATAATATTATGTAAGAACTGCAATATCAAAATGCAGAAAACAATAGTTAAAAAAAACGGTCTTGAATTAAGAGCCGTAATATGCAATAAATGCAAAGATCAAATAATTCACCCTGCAGACTTAAACAGCATGGAAAACTTCAATCAAATAAAAGATAAGAAATATGATGTCAAATTGAGAGTTGTAGGAAACTCTCATGCAATTAGTATTCCTAAAGAGATTGTCGAGTTTATACAGCACCAAGAAAAAATGATGGATGATATGGTAAGATTATGTTTCGAAGACATGAACAAACTAAGTTTAAGATTTCACACAAGGGAAGGAGAATGGTAAATGCCTGAACAACCAAAATTAATCAAATTGAAAGTATTAGAAGCATTACAAGATGACGCATATAAGGGAATTGCTAGAATCGACACAGAAGTAATGAGGGCCCTAGGTTTAAACAGAGGAGATATTGTTTCTATTCAAGGAGAAAGAGAAACCGTAGCAATAGTAGACCGCTCATATCCTGCAGATATAGGAGAGGGAATAATTAGAATAGACGGACTAACAAGAAAGAACGCTAAAACAGGTATAGGAGAGAAAGTCTCTATAAAGAAAGCTCAAGTAAAACCAGCTAAGAAAGTAACAATAGCACCCGCACAACAAGGAATAATGGTTCAAGGAGAACCAGAAGCATTCAAATCTGGACTTTTAGGCCGTTCGGTAATGAAAGGAGATTTAGTTTCTCTAGGCGGAGCTCAAAGAAGAAAAGACTTAATGCAAGATATGCAAGAAGCATTTGAAGATCTCCATGATCTATTTAGTAGAGGTTTAGGGGGAATGGGATTCCAAAATATAAGATTCAAGATAGTATCTGCAACTCCCAACCAAGCAATAATAATTACAGAAGATACGGAATTAGTAATTCACCCTAAAGCAACAAATGTAGAAGAAGAAACGATTCCAGAAGTAACTTACGAAGACATAGGAGGATTAACTGAAGAAATAAGAAAAATAAGAGAAATGGTAGAACTTCCTCTTAAACACCCTGAAGTGTTTGACAGATTAGGAATAGAACCACCAAAAGGAGTTCTTCTACATGGTCCTCCTGGAACAGGTAAAACATTATTAGCAAAGGCAGTAGCTACTGAATCTGAAGCAAATTTCATTCTATTAAACGGGCCTGAAATAATGAGTAAGTTTTATGGAGAATCAGAAAAGAAAATTAGAGACTTATTTGAAGAAGCAGAAAAAAACGCTCCTTCTATTATTTTTGTAGATGAAATAGACGCAATTGCTCCAAAAAGAGAAGAAACTCAAGGAGAAGTGGAAAGAAGAGTCGTATCTCAATTATTAACAATGATGGATGGATTAAACTCAAGAGGAAAAGTAATTGTTATTGGAGCTACAAACAGGATTAACTCTATAGACCCTGCATTAAGACGTCCTGGAAGATTCGATAGAGAATTAGAAATATCAGTTCCAGATAAAAAAGGAAGATTAAACATTCTAAAGATTCACACAAGAGCAATGCCTCTAAAGAAAGATGTTAATCTAGAAGAATTAGCTGCTAAAACTCATGGTTTTGTAGGAGCTGATTTAGAATCTCTAGCTAAAGAAGCAGCTATGGCCGTTCTTAGAAAAGCACTGCCAGACTTAAACTTAGATGAAGATAAAGAAATTCCTCAAGAAGCTCTAGAAAAAATGATTATAGGAAAAGAGGACTTTGAAGGAGCACTTAAAGTAGTAAGACCAAGCGCAATGAGGGAAGTATTAGTAGAAACTCCTAATGTAAATTGGGAAGATGTAGGGGGATTAGACAATATCAAACAGGAACTAAAAGAAGCAGTAGAATGGCCTCTTAAACATAAAGAAAGCTTTGAAAGGATGGGAATCTCTGCGCCTAAAGGAATTTTGTTATACGGTCCTCCTGGAACAGGTAAAACATTATTAGCAAAGGCAGTAGCAAAAGAAAGTGAGGCTAACTTCATTAATATCAAAGGTCCGTCATTACTTTCTATGTGGGTGGGTAAATCTGAAGAAGGGGTTAGAAAGGTCTTCGAAAGAGCTCGTCAAGTCTCACCATGTGTAATTTTCTTTGATGAAATTGATGCATTAGCAGGTAAAAGAGGAATGGAAATGGGCTCAAAAGTGACAGAAAGAGTTCTAAACCAAATGCTTTCAGAAATGGATGGAATTGAAGATCTAAAAAACGTAGTAGTTATTGGAGCTACAAATAGACCTGATATGCTTGATAGTGCATTAATGAGACCTGGAAGATTTGACAGAATATTGCTTGTAGACATTCCAAATGATAAATCAAGACAAAAAATACTCGAGATACATACTAAACCTATGCCAATAGCACCAACAGAAAAAGAAATGAAAGAAATAGAAAGTTATATTTCAAAAGACTCCAAATTAAACACATCAGCAATGTCTGATAAAGATAAGCTAATACATTATCTTGTAAAGAAGACAGAAGGTTTTGTAGGAGCTGATATTGAAAACTTTGTTAGAGAAGCTGCAATTATAGCATTAAGAAAAAACATTAACGCAAAAACAATAATATTAGCAGACTTCGATGAAGCTCTATTAAAAGTCAAACCAAGCGTTTCAGAAGACACTGCAAAGCGTTACAAAAAAATAGAAGAGAATTATCTTAAGAAAGCAAAGATAGGCGGCCTAGAACTCGGTCCTTTATATGCTAATTAATTTTATTTATTATCTCGCAAAGACTTAGGCATAACAACTATCAATGAAAATTTATCATTTGGATGAGTTTTATTCCAAGCAGCCGGATCTTCTTCCAGATGCATTCCCCAAATTTCTATTCCATGAAACTTTCCCTTCTCGGCAAAAGTTGAAGAAGATGAACCAGAAAAAGTATTTTGATACCCTTTTGGCATATTCGGCCAGTCATAATGCTTTCTCTGCCATTTAACATTTTCATTAATCTTGCATCCAAGAACAAGAGCAATTTCTATTGCCTTCTCCACTGCCGTTTTATTCGGCAACATCGGCTTAGCCCCCAGCTGTCCCGTGCATATCAGACAAATGTTGATATTTGGTTGAAGGCCTCTTTCTCTTGATACTTGACATTTACAGAATAGTTTTTCTTTGGTTACCAGATAGTGTGGATTTCAAGGCCTATCATTCCGCTTGGTAGGGTCATGTAGTTGGCAGAAAAAATAGCAAGAGAGGAGTTTGATTGCACCAAGATGGTGGTCATTGCAGGCATAGGCGCGCGTGAATATTTCAAGAAGAAGTTACAATATAAACAAGAAGGACTGTATGTAAGTAAAAAATTAAATTAAGGCAATTCTAGCCACATAATAGTCTTAGCAGGTATATTACCAAATCCATGATCAGTGAATGCTTTAATGCACTGGCTTGCTGGAGCAGTGATAAATAAAGTAGCTGATTGTGGTGCATTGCCATCAGGCCAATTGATAGTGAAAGAAGGCGTTTGAGCTAGAATAGTGGAAGATGAATTGCAATCAATGATTGCGACCGAGCCTAAAGGATTATTTCCACCACCAGTATTTCTAATAATACCATATACACTGATAAGATACTTGCGTCCTGCAAACTCACAACTTGCCTAGCAGAAGAATCCAAAGCGTCCTGCAAACTCACAACTTGCCCAGTAGAATTTTCAACATTAATCTCTCCAGCAGAGTGTCCCATA
>Ga0194128_10007465_pt1 | contig 14280 bp, 12 predicted proteins | sample TA2KigCa65mmetaG_FD_148650 | JGI IMG/M metagenome (GOLD analysis project Ga0194128, IMG submission 148650) | Freshwater microbial communities from Lake Tanganyika, Tanzania - TA2015037 Kigoma Deep Cast 65m | ecosystem: Environmental > Aquatic > Freshwater > Lake | place: Tanzania: Lake...
GCCTGAATGCGCTCGCGCATTCAGGCGCAAGGGGATCGAGTACAGTTGGTAGCGATGGACTCTAAATCAGACTGCTACTGAAATAGGGGTCACGTCGAATTATCGCAAAAAATATTTAGTATAACCGTGCAGCCAAAATCATATTTACAGAAAATATTTCCATATTAGAGTCGATGCTCTCGGAGATCCGGCAACAATGATGTAACTTCTGCGCCCGCCCTTTCAGTCGAAGAACCTAACTGCTCATTGCCCTGTTACTGGCCTACCAACTAAGGTACAGACGAATTTGTTCATGCTTGAATCAGTCGTCGATACAAAGCACTCATTTAGCATTGCTCGACCTATCGCTATTCTGGCATGACAAGAAAGGGGATGCCTAGGGCTCCACTCGTTAATCACTTGCTCGTATTGTGTAAAATTGTAGACTGTTCTATACATACGAACATCGATAAATTCAGATGGACTAAGATCTATATGCTGCCATGATGAAACCAAGACCACAGGGACCCCCATCGCTACAAACTCAAGTGCCGCACTTGTTCCCGAACTTAAAGCCAACCGCGCCTTAGTTACCAGACTAATAACATCAACATCTGACTCCCAAATCACATTATCCATTTGCCAGAGCGATGAACATCTTCGCAGTCTATTTCTAATAACACGCATACTCAATGTCGGATGAAGCTTAATCCTCACTTTCCCGAATGATCTCGATAATGTATCACCACTGAAATAAATAAATTGAAGAATTCTCAATGAGTCGCTTAATGAGTATGGCAGCAATACAACAAGGTCGTTACCGTCACTACCACTTGGCAAATAGTCAAATAGGCGTGCGCTCCTGAAACTTGGGATAATCGAATATTTACCAGCCGCATCATATGTCGACGCAATGTTAATCCATGTAGCACCCCCAATCCAATGCTCAAGTGGGACAAATCCCTGATCTACTTCGCGAGTTGTAACCTGATAGCTAAGGAGATTCCGACTATAAATGGCATATGGCCTGACAGCGATCAATTTGCATTCTGGAATTGCGCTCTTGAATCCTACCGACGTAGCCTGATCAATAGGTTGATTTTCAAACCAGTCTAAAAACAATCGTGGTCTGATCCCAAATTCATTCAATCTTTTTGGTGTCTTCAATTGCAATAAAGTCAGAATCCCGCTCAATGCGGACTTAAATCTAAGCGCATCAGAAATTGGGGCAATATCAGTTTTATTGATAAATTGATCTGCCAAGCTGAATCTGCTAAATGAGCAAAAGATGCAACTGAAAGCAACTGCAAACACATCTGCAATCCGCAAAAAAAGTTCCGGGGGGACGAATATGCATTCGCTTGACTTAATCCCTCGATATTGATTTATAATCTCATAAAGCGACACCCTTACAAAAATAGGGTAGTATGCAGCTGGTATTTTGTTTCTTTCATATAGATCAATTAGCCCAGGATAGTAGCGATGTCGCACTTTTCCATCAGCTTTGATATCGCCTGCCAGTATAAAGACATCCAGTAGTACGGTAATATTTTGCAGTTTTTTAATATACCCATGACCTAGCACGGCGCGAGATGCTGCCACTCGAGTTAGTGCAATAGTGAAATCATAGCTGAATCTTAAAATCGCCCTGCAATTGTTGGCAATTCCAGATAAAAGGAAATCAATAGCACCATATGAGCTAAACTCAATTCCTCGTTCTTTCGCGAGTTTTCGAAACGCATTTCTCACGCCCACTGAACGGGTAACCACAATTATGTCGCATTGAATAGCCTCTAACCTTGAAGCCACCGCAAGCACCCACATTGTTTCGCGATAAAAATCCAAAAATGGGCTCCTGGATATCGGAGACAACAACTGATCAAGAACAGTCTGAGATGCAAGATTTGAGTCCACCCACTCGGTAAATAGGTCTCTGGAGCTACTTACAAAATTCTGAAACTCTTGCGTGGTTAGAATTGGCTTCACATCATTAACCTGTGAGAAGGCATCCAAATCCTTCTCGACCAACACAGGGTCGATAGCTGCCCATTGCCCCTTCAATCCTTTTATTTTATTTGCGCGACTCGCGTGACACAAAACTACCCTCATAAATCCCTTCACTAGCAAGAAATGCGTCAAATATTCTTTAAAGTCGCGACATCAGGCTTGATCAGTTACTACTTGACGAACACTCAATCAGGTGCGATTTCAAGCAATTTATATCAGCGATAATTGTTACATTTGATGGAAAAGGATTAGACTGGTTTCTTCTCACTACCCCAACAAAATTTACGGATGCTTGGTATGCCCCTTGGAGATCAGACACAGCATCTCCTACCATAAGCACTCTCGAAGCCGGGATCTTATTGATCCTTACAACGTCTGTAATAATCTCTCGTTTCGTTGCTGGCGCACCCCAGACACCGTTAAAGTAGTCATTCATTCCACGACGCTCGACTATTCTTTTCAATTCAGTCGTGGGGGTTGCAGAGGCTACAAACATTGGAAGGCGACCCTTGAAATCCGCCAGAAACTCCCGCGCACCGGGAACCCAGGGCGCTTTGACTACCGCGTCTTCGACCAACACGGAAAACCGGCTTGCAAGCCCCCGTTCTTCATCTGCGGGCAGATCCTTCCCCAGAAACTCGTGGTGAAAATGGCGGAACTTTTCATAGCGAGACACCCCGCCATGGCTCAGATGATAGTCGGCAACTGCACGTGCGACCGACTCTCCATGAGGTCGATACAGCTCGACAAACGCCCGAGTTTTTATGTCCACCGACTCCACTAGAACGCCATCGAAATCGAAAACTATGGCGTCGTAGCGGAGTGCTATTTTGCCCACTTCACCTTATGGCCTTCTTTAGGTGCCAATTGGGCATGAGCGCGGAGAATCGCATCGAAGTCTGCTTGGCGCCCCCCCTTCCGGTCAAAACCAAACCCGGACGGCGCCGTGTCGCGGGCAAAGTCGACTTTTTCCACGTAGTCTTCCTTGGCATAGTCGCCGTAGTGCATGAAATGCTGCCGACACTCGTCCTTCAGCGCTTGAAATACTGCATCCCCCTCCGGGGTCAGCTGTTCAGCCCTCGCAATTTCCGGCCAACGACTCTTCGGCATCTTGACGTACAACACGAAGCAGCGCCGGATTCCCTCGATCGCTTCGCGGGGAAACTGGGGCATATCGAGCATAGTCGGTGCCATGATCGAGCGCGACAGCATGCCTTTCTCCACGTAGCCAAGCTGCTCCGCCAGCTGGCGTAACGGAGTACCGTGAAACGGGGTAAAGCTGTAGGCGTTGATGCCATCGGAAGCAAAATGGCGATTCAACTCGATCGTATCGAAGACCAAATCGCGTGTTTCGGTGGGGAATCCCATAATGTTATTGACGCTGATGGGAATGCCCATGTCAGTGACGATTTTCAGGTTGGCGATGATCGACTCATTCTTGACACGACGATGCAGGATTCTTTCCCGGAAGGACTCGTTGCCGTGCTCGACCCCGAAAGCCACCCTCAGGAGGCCGATTTCGCGCAACTTTTCGAAACGCTTCGCCTTGACAGTTTCGGGCCGCGTCTGAATCCAGAACGGCAAGCGAAATTCGGAGTACATTTCGCAAAACTCGTCGAATTCGCGCTCATTCCAGGCCAGAAAAGTGTCGGCCCAAAAATAGAAGGAATCTGCTTTATAGGTTTCAATGCAATGGTTCAGTTCATCACGAATGAGATCCACCCGCTGCTTGCGAAAAAACTTCAAACCTTGTTTGTCGTGAATGTCCATTTGCCAAGGAGAATTGCAGTAGGCGCATGTATAGGGACAACCACGTATCGTCTGTACCGGAAGCATTCGCCACAACCTGCCCTGCATCGGTCGGTAATAGCGGCTCTCCTCAAAAAGCCCATAGTCAGGTAGGGGCAAAGTGGCAAGATCAACAGGGCGCGGCAATGGATTGTCGACCGTGCCACTTGGCAACTCGGCATAAAGTCCGGGGAGGGAGAACAGATCTTCGCCACGGGCCATCCGCTGGCAAAACTCCGGCAGCGTTTCATCTCCCTCGCCCTTCAGAACAAAATCAATACAGCCTTCGGAATGGCGCAAGGCAAGATCAGGCGCAAAAGTCGGGAAAACGCCCCCGGCAAGCACAGGGGGGCGGTCGCGCCCCAGCGATTTCAGAAGCGTTATGCCAATCGGATACATGTCCTCGGTCACCGACATGGCAATCAGGTCCGGCGAGAAGGTATCCACCTTGGCCTTGAAATCGCTCAAGGGGTCGGTATGCAACGCGCGCTCCTTCAAAAGCGTATCGTCAAAAGGCCGAGCATTCAGGTTGTCTGCTTTCTGCTTATCAAAATCGACCGGGGCCAAATCCTCATACACCGTCGTATCGAAAAGGTCGATCGCATGCCCATCACGTCGCAGCAACGCGGTGAAAAGCCCGATTGCCGGAGGCAACATGTTCATGCCATAAAGGTTTGGGTAGAGCAATAAGATGCGCATCATAATTTCCTAGGTTTTCTGACGAGCATACAAATTGACTCGCCAAACTTGTGTTTGGTAATGGCCGAATAAAATCTCATATCGGCCTCACCAAGTAAGGAGTTCATTTCCGCCTCAAATGGGGAGCCACCATGAAAAATAGTGCTATTGGACTTTGCTTCGATAATAGAGGTTTGCGGCTTGCCTGTTAGGCACCAATTTAGATAATTAATAAGACTGTAGTCGTGCCTGGAGAACTCATCTTCAATACAAAACCCTACCTCAGTCAATAAGCGACGAAGGGTGTCGAAGGTAAATGAGTAGTAGTGAGCTGTTTGATACATGAAGCGACGAAACGCGCCAGCATGCGCTCCCGGCACAAAGTTCTTCAGTGCCTGGTTGTCATTGGGCACTTCGACATAAAGTAGACCGCCCGGCTTGATATCAGAGAACAACTTCTCGACATATCTTCGCGTGTTGAATATATGATCCAAAGTGCCTATCGAAATGGCCAAGTCCCACTTTTCGGCGGGGGTGATATTTAGGTAATCTTCTGATGATGCACTTATATCCAATTCACTCTGCATGAAATCTACAAATTCTTGGCATAGCTCATTGCCAACACACTTACGCGCTTTGGGCTTCAAAAGAGCCAGTAGCTCACCACTTCCTGCACCAAGCTCAAATACGATCGCCTCTTCATTAATATGATTTGATAAGTATTCAGCTCGTGGCTTAATTGACTTCAGGCGGATATCGAAATGCTGCCTCGCAGAAATTTTATCGCCTCGTTGAAATGAATTCTTATCTTGGTAGGTTTCGTTATAAAATGCCTCTACATTATCTGGTGCTACACCATTTCTGTTGATGACTAGGCCGCAGTATTCACAGGATTCCCATAGGCCTTCCCCCTCGCGTGTTTCATTTGTGACCACTGCAAACTTGGATGGAAGAATACTTTCTGTGCTATCGAATAGGCATCGGTCATTAGCACACTTGGTGCAGCCAGATTTACGTGTCACGGTCAACCTCCTCCATAAGTTAAAGCCAGTCACCACCGCTAATGGCGATAACCTCACCTGTAATATAGTCACCTCCCGAGGAGAGGAGAAATTCTGCCATGCGGGCAACATCCTCGGGCCGTCCCGCGCGTTTAAGGGGAACCATGTCCGCGCGCCGCTTTATCATTTCACTGGTGCGGCCTAGTCGATCCATATGAAAGCGCGTTTCAATCAGCCCGGGGGCCAGAGCATTGACGAGTATGCCGGAAGGGGCTCCTACTTTTGCCAGTCCCTTTGCCATACACTCTACGCCTGCCTTGGCAATGCCATAGGCAAACGTCTGTGCGCCTCCACCATGAGAAGCAGAAGCCGTACTCATGAGGAGAATTCGGCCTCCCGCATTTTTCATGTATCCAAAAGCACGCTGCGCCAAGAAAAATGGGGCACTCAAATTAACAGCCAGATCAGATTGCCACGCCACCTCCTCCAAACATTCCCATTCGCATACTTGAGATACATTACCCGTTAGCTGAACTAGCGCATTTATGCTTCCACCAGCCCAGGATGCACAAGCATCTACAAGCCGGTGGCAACTCGCCTGCGAACTAAGATCGCCACTGAAAATTTCATATTGATCAGGCAAATAATCAAGCGTCTCAATAAAAGAGCGCAACCTATCTTCTCCTGTGAAACAGTGAGCTCCGATCAGCCAGTCACAGCCACTTAGTTGTTTTATCAGAGCAAGTCCAATATCGCTACTGGCTCCTGCTATCAGTATGCAACGCTTCGATTGCATAAGCTCACCCATCTAATGCGACGTCCGCATAGCATCGTCTAACGTATTCGACACTATTGGCAATCTGCCGTTTACTGTCCTCTTCAATACGTCGCATTTCAATCGAAACATATCCGGGGTATTGCAAGCGCTTCAGTGCGCGTCCAAACGGAACATGATTGGCTCCCGTGCTCCCGGGCGGCGTTAAGCCGGGATCGCCTACGTGGAAATGGGTCAGTAAATCGCCAAATTCATCGAGTATTTCATCAATACTTTCACCTGTGCTAATCAACGCCTTGGCATCTAGATGCAGCCTGAAATTCGGGTGGGATAAATTGCGAACCATCTCCGCCCCTTCGCGAGCAGATCGGATGAAATCAGTCTCATCCGGTCCAAGTGGTTCGATACAAAAAAACACGCCAAGGGCTTTGCAAATTTCAGATAGTGAATAAAAACCTTCCTGAGCCCACTGAACGCATTCAGAATAAGAGCGTCCAGAAAGCGCTCTATTTCTTGGTGAGCCGAATACGAGCACACGACCCTGCATATCCGAGCACAAGCGAGCAAGTTCCGCCAGATAAGCAATCGCCTTGTTCAGAGTTTCCTTACTGGTAAAGAGGCTTAGGTCGGGCCGAGTATAAAGTAGTGCATGAAAACCGACCAAATCAAGATGGTTTTCCTCAATTAACCTGGAAACGTGACGCCGTTCCGCCGCAGAAGCCTCTATCGGCTCCTGCCATATGCAACTTGGTGCCAACTCAACACCGCTGCACCCGAGATGTCTTAAAAATCCGAGATACTCAGAAAAATATTGATTATCCCATGCGATGTTTGAAACCGAAATTTTCATTGGCTATGGCTATACAACCGAGCAGCGACAACAGGGCTCACTATGTGTGCGGGCCCCCGATGAGTGCCTTGTTCGTAAAGAGGTATAAGGTTGTCCCGTCCAGATACTCTCGATAGAGCCACTCCATCTGCCAACCGAAAGGCGACTTTGATAATCGCTGTCACAGGGATTAACTATACCATCCCACCAAATGAACATCCTTCGCCACAAATCGGAACAGGGACTTGAAATATCGTTGACAGGTGCCGAGTAAATATTCTCCCATGGGTTGTAGGATACGAAAGTTACCTGATCGACTAGGGCACCCCAGAAGGCCTTCATTTCGTCGATCGACTGTTCGTCGCTCACATGCACTCCAGATACCCGGGTAATGATGCGCGAACCAGAATATTCTTTCTCCTTGATCGCATGGAAATTCTCGATATTCCTTAACACACGCGACAGGTCACCGCCTACGCGCAGCTTCTTGTACATCTCGGGTTTAGCGGCGTCTGCGGAAAACACCAACGTACCTACTCCTGACTCGAGAATCGCGCGCGCCTTGTTTTCGTCCAGTGCAGCCGCATTCGTATTGATCTTCAAACCAAGGAAGCGACCTCTCGTCGCGGCCATCAATTCAGGAAAGCGGGGATGCAGCAGCGGTTCGCCACGAGATGCAAGCGACAAAAACTCAACCTTGCCAGTAGCCTCTTCTAGAATCTCGCGAAAGAGACCGGGATCCATATACCCCATGTTTGCTGCATTCTTACGGAAGTAGCCGCGGTCGATCTGGTAGCAGAACACGCAACGGTAATTGCAATACGAAACGGGTTCGATCTGCAAATAGGGCGGAGCCTTGTCGAGATGTTGTTTGCGCGGCCAAATATCGTAGCGATAGCGATGGAACAGATAGCGGGGCAAATCTCCATCCTGGATTCGAGCCATTTCCTCGGCGATATAGGGGCTCATGGAAAACTCGCCCCCTTCCTGTAAATCCCGTCGCACGCTGTCGAGCACTAAACGCCATTCTTGCGGACATGCCAAGCCGGGGGCCGCGAGGAGTCGAAGCGCCCGGCCGGTTTGCTCCGCCAGCACAGCATCGCTCCGCTGCCCGGAAGAGAAATTCTCAAAGCTGCGATGTTTTACATATATGTCTGTCACAAAACTTCCTTCAATATCCGCCATATCGCTTCAGCCACCACTCGACCACCGGCAGCTGCCACTCATAATCGACATCATAACCAGCCTCCTGCGATAACGGCCAGATTCTCTGCCCCATCCATTTTTGCGGCAACATGCCGGCGTCCAGATTCACGAGGTTGACAGGACGAACGATCGATACACCCATGTCGGCAAACAGTACGTCACCCTGGGAATCACGGTCGCAGTTTAATGTCCGGGGATCGCCAAAGGTTTCGAAGGGAACGAAGGGCTGAAGGCAGCCATCGCTTCCACGTTTCCTCGCCCTGAGAGGAGACCACATGTTGTAACGGGACACCGTCACCGCAGAATCGAGTTCAGGACGCTCGCGCAGGATATTGATCCCCTCCGAGATCGTCTCTGCCGTAACCGTGGCCGCATTGCAAAAGAGCAGGACCATCAATTCGATCGTCTGCCCGGGATTGCGTCGGCAGATTTCCTCGTAGCCATGGACATAGGCATGCTCGCCAAGCGCTTCCTTCGTGCAAAGGTGAGCCGGGCGCTCGATCACTTCCACGCCGTTTTCCACAGCGACCTGCATGAGTTTCTCGCAGTCTGTGGACAAGTAAACCCTGTCGATCTGGGGGCACAGTTTGGCAGCATTCATTGGATAGAACGTCAACGGGCGCCCAAGCACAGGGTAGGTGTTCTTGCCGGGGAAACCAATACTTCCCTTCCGGCCGAGAAGCAGGGCTGCAATCATGTTTTCGTCCTTTCCGCATGGAGCATTTGATCGATTTCTTCCACAAGATGCAGTAATCCCTGACCCAGATCGACATGGTAGGGCGAAGAATATTTCAAACCGATCTTCGGGTTGTAGGAATAAGGCGTTCTGACGTAGTGCCCGGGTTGGGTATTCTCAATGAAACGGACCCTATCCTCGATCCCGAGCATCTCACCAAGCAGGTGCAGGAAATCATAGACACGCATGGGCTTGTGCCCGGTGAGCATTACATGCTGATTCTCGTACTGCGGAAGCAGCATCTCGACGCTGGACCGCGCTGCATCTTCGACATGCACGTACTCGCGCAATGCCTCGGGATGCCCCTCATACACGATCTCGCTAGCCTCCAACGCGCGGCGGACTATGCGAAAAACCCCATTCTCCTCATTGGATCGGGCACCATAAAGCGATCCATATCGGAGAATGGTGTAGTTTAGCCCGAATACCCGCTGATATTCCTCGACATAGGCTTCGGCCGCCTGCTTGCTGCATCGGTAAAAACCGCCTTCGCGGCTGTAGACATACACCGTGCTGGCATAGACAAAGCGCTTCACGCCTTGCTGGCGGCAGGCTTCCAGCACATTCACATTGCCAAGCACATTGATCTTGATCGTTTCAATAGGTTTGTCAAGGGCATCGTTCAGATCGGCCAAGGCGGCAAAGTTATATACTGCATCGCAGCCTTTGACGGCTTCCAGCAACGACTCGAAGACCAGCAGATCGCCGACCAACATGGTTTGTCCGGTCTGCAACCACGGCGACGGCTTGCGATCGTAAATTAGCACCTCATGGCCGGCTGCGCTCAGCTGATCCGCCACATGACTGCCCAAGAAGCCGGAACCGCCTATTACACACACTCGCATACTCATAACCCCTGCCGTTGGACTTCGTATTCTTCGGGCGGCACCAGACCCTGAAGGGGCTGGCCGGTAAGGAAACGGATTGCCTCTTCGGTGGCTTCTATTTCCATACGGGTGCGGCAGTCAATGGACATGGAACCCATGTGCGAGGTGAGCAGGCAGCGCTCGATCTGCGCCAGTTCGCCGTTATAGGGTTCCTGATTGAAGACATCGATAGCCGCACCGCTCAAGTGCCCGGATTGCAAAACCTCTGCCAGATCCTGCTCGTTGATGATGCCGCCGCGTGCGGTGTTGATGATGATCGCGCCCCGCTTCATCTTCAGCAAATGCTCGCGACGGATCATGTTCTTGGTTTGCCCGGTGAGCGGCACATGCAGGCTGATGACATCGGCCTCGCGGTAAATTTCTTCCTTTTCAACCCATTCCACAGCGAGCCCGGCAGTTGCCTCGGTTTTGGTTACCGTGTCATTGACGAGGATGCGAGGGTTGCCGAAGCCCGTCAGGTGACGCAGCACACCGCCGCCGATCCGGCCCACACCAATAATCCCAACCGTAACTTCGGAGAGACGGCGGCCAAAGTGGCGCTGCCATTCGCCACGGTGCATCTGGGCATTTACCACATGCACCGAGCGCAGCAGCGAGAGCATCAATCCGATGGTGAGCTCGGCAACGGCGGGGGCGGGGGCATCCGGGGTGTAGCTGACTTGTATTCCCCGGCGTTCCGCCGCCAACAGATCGACACTATCGAGACCGATGCCGACGCGGGAGATCAGCTTCAGACATTTGGCCCGCGCCATCACCTTGTCGGTAATCGGTTCGGTGCCAGCGATCAGCACATCGAAATCCGTCACCATCTCGGCTAGTTCGTCTTCCTTAAGCTTGCGGCCGATGGGGTTGATCAGATAGTCGATGCCGGCCGCTTCGAGTTGCTCGATCGGCAGACGATTTTTGTCGCCGAAGGGGACGGTGGTAATCAATGCTTTGGGCACAGGGTTCTCCGGCAAAGTTCAGATGGGAATTCTAGTCAGGAAGGTAGGTATCGAGCAGCCAGATGGCGTTCAGCACCAGTCGCGCAGGCAAAGCCGCAATGTCTTGTGGCTCAGTCTGGGCCTGCCGGTAAACAGCCGCTTTGGCTGGGCCGACGGCCATCACGAATACCTGATCCGCTTGCGCGATGACAAGAGGGGTCACCGTCAATCGCTCCAGTGGTGGTTTGGGGGTTGAGACCGGCACCACTCGACGGCGGGTTTCCAACAAGGCCGGGCTGTGCGGAAACAAGGAGGCGATATGCCCGTCTTCGCCCACGCTGAGCAGAAGCACATCCAGGTTACCCGGCAATTGTGTTTCATACACAGCGGCGGCCGCTTCTCGATCAGCTTGCTCCGCTGCCATGCGGGTGACTTTGCAAGTAGGCGGCACACCGTGCTTGAACAAGGTGCGCATCGCCAAACCGTAATTGCTCTCCGGGTGATCGGGTGGCACACAACGTTCGTCGCCGAAGTAAAAGTGGACATCGCGCAGTTGGCCAAATTCCGGTAACCCGGCCCAGGCTTCGTAAAGCTGTGCGGCGCTACGGCCACCGGTGAGCATGACGGAACAGGTGCCACGTGCCTGGCAGGTTTTCGCAATGGCAGCCATGATCAGGGTTGCCGCTGTGGAAGGCCAAGTGGTGGGGGCGAGGTGGTGGATCTGCGGATCAATCATGGGGTTGGCTGGCGCAATGCAAAAAGTCGACGTCCCACGGGGATTTCCTTCGGTCACTGGCGCGACGGCGATTCGGCAGGAGAACATTCATTGATTCGTCCCCATAAAGGGTCTGCGAACCAGACTGATCAGTTCGCTACGGGACAAGCCCACCAACCATGGCAGCGCATACAAAGACACTACCGTCAGCAGCAAGTAAAAAGCCCCGGCCGTTACAAACTGAACAAGCACGGCACTATCCACTAGTAGAGCATGCGAAAGACTGTAGGCGAGCAGACCGACCCCCGTACAAAGCAAGGCTGCGACGGGTTGAAACAGCCAGTCGAACTGGATCCCCAGGCTGCGGGACAGGTAAAAAGCCAGCGCATTTACCTGAATAATTTGCATGACCACCATCTTGCCGGCAAGGCCTAGAGAACCCAGTTCCAAGCCAGGCAAGGGGGCCTCGGCATTTGCTAACACAAAATACGTCACGATTATGCTTGATGCCATGAATGCCATGCCGATCTTGACTTGTAGCGCTACCCGCCCGGTCGCATAGGCCATGGTGCCGCCGATTTGGCCCATCGACTGATGCAGTGGGTAGAAAAACATCAGCATCAAGGTGCTTGCGCCGCCCACATAGGCCGCCCCGAGGGTAATACGCAAAATATCTTCAGCCCACGGTACAAGAAAACCGGCAACGGTAGCGGCGACAAAAAACAGGCTGCGCGACACCCGCCGATACAGCATGGCAACACGGTCATGATTGTTTTTGTGGTGTGCTTCGGCGATTTCTTTCCAGAAGATGTTCAAAATTGATGAGGTGGCAATCGCGGCGATGGCGCCAAACTGGAAAGCCACCGCATAGTAGGCCTGTTGCACACTGCCGGCATAGGTTTGCAATAGCCAGCGGTCGGCAAATTCATAAGCAAAACCCAACCAGCTATAGAGAGCTAAGGGCCGGCAGTAATGCCAGAATTCATTGAATACGGTTTTTCCTGTATCAATCTCTTCTTGCAACTGCGGAAAACGCAGCTGTTTCACAATCACCGCTACCGCGATCAGCCATTCGATGATCATCAACCCAAACACCGTGCGGATAGCCAGCCAGCCCCCCCACCAGGCGAGGGCCATCAGCAGAAAATGCACCAGCGCGACCGTCACCGCCACACCCTGAACCCAGCGCGTCAGGCGCTGCGATTCGCCCATCTGCAGCATGACCGACCACAGTACCGACTGCATGTAGGCCGCGAGAAAGGCGAAGATCACCAGGTGGCGCTGTTCGCCTTTCCAGATCAGTTCAATCCAGGAGGATGGAAACAGCAGGCCAACTGCCAGCAGGGTCAGCAAGAATTGCACCCCAAGCCAAGCGAAATACAAACCTACAAAGCGGCGGCTGCGCTGGCGCTGCGAGAGGAAGGTGAAAAAAGCGGTTGAACTGCCAACTTCGAATAACTGGCGGACAGCGGTAAATGTGCCCAGCAGAAACATCATCGTGCCGTACTGCTCAGGTCCCAAGCCGCGCGCGACCAGCAAGCCGGTGCCAAAGGTGATGACGGCCTTCGACAGATTGGCGAAGAGGCTGAAGCCGAAGCGGGTACGGATGGAGTGGGTCACGGTTTGGCAATCTCGCGAAAGAGACTAGCCATTACATCCAGCGGTTGCTCGGGAATATGCGCATAGCGCTCACAAAACGCTTGCCGCACCGCTTGCACCTCCACACTCTGCCACCATCCAGGCACATCACTCCATACCGCTGCCATTTGTCGCGCCGCGCTTTCGGGGGTGTTGTGGAAGATGCCAACTGATTTTAACTTTTCGAAATAGGGTTCGACCCCATCACGCAATTCCCAATGCTTTGGATTCCAGAACATGATGGTCGGGATGTTGAGCGAGAGCGATTCGAGGTAAGTCGTGGCGTTATAGGTGCCGATGTAGAGCCGGGTTTTTCCGAGCAGTCGGCCCATCGGCTGAATGCCTTCATCGAGTTGGATATCGGGGAAACGAGTTTGCCAGCGTTGTCGCTGGCTCAATCCATAATCGTGAGAATAAAGCCGCACCAGCAATTGGCTGCGCAACTCTTCTGGCAGCGCCTCGACAAACCGGCACTGGTCGTCGAAGTAATTTAGCCATTGCCCGGCGGCGACGGGCACACTGTACATGTGGTAACTCTGGAGTGGCATGGTCATTTCCACGAGTAACGCAACACCTTCCACATCGGGCGCGATGTTCTTGGCGAAACCCTTGAAATTGCCGACTGGCGTTACATTGCTCGATTCTGGCGCAGCCCAACCCCAGGTTAAGAAGCGATCGGCAATCGCAATTTGATGATCCTCGGTAAAACCACATAAGGCCATCCCATAATTTCCCCCATGCTGACCAATTACCAGCGGCGTACCACTTTCAACCCTAGTTGCAGCCCATGTCTTAAAAACATCGTCCGAACTGTAGGAATTGCTTGTGAAAATAACTTTAGGTTTTTTCGGCCAGGGCAAATTCTCCGTCACTGTAACCAGAGCTCGATAACCCTCCAGATAGGCCTTGGGTATATGGTGCGGAATCAGGGCCCGTGCCAGATTTGAGAACTCATTATTGTTTTCACCCCGGGGCAACTGCCATTGTCGCGCGGCAAGGTCGAACGGATATTCTGGAACTGCCACAGGTAGCCATATTTTTGGCAACTGCCCCAGTTTCGCCTGTAACTGTAGATCCTGCTGTATGCCGAGATAGGACGCGATAAAAAAATATTCGTC
>Ga0194128_10007476_pt1 | contig 14261 bp, 10 predicted proteins | sample TA2KigCa65mmetaG_FD_148650 | JGI IMG/M metagenome (GOLD analysis project Ga0194128, IMG submission 148650) | Freshwater microbial communities from Lake Tanganyika, Tanzania - TA2015037 Kigoma Deep Cast 65m | ecosystem: Environmental > Aquatic > Freshwater > Lake | place: Tanzania: Lake...
GAATCGCGATGAACTACACCCCTTGGCTCCGAAATTTGGTTCCCGATGTTTCTATGGCCTATGTGAGTGGTTACAAGCGTCTGGATGATTTGCAAACGGTCGGTGTTTCGATGCGTTATTTTTCTTTAGGGGATATCAATTTCACGGATATTAACGGCGCCTCTTTGGGCACCTTCAATCCCAATGAATTTGCTATTGACGGTTGTTATTCGCGCAAATTGAGTGATGAGTTCAGCGTTGGGGTTGGATTGCGTTATGTGTATTCGAATCTTGCCGCGGGATTTGACCCGAACAATCAATTCAAAGCAGGTACAGCGGTTGCCGGTGATCTTTCCTTCTACTACAATCGCCCACGTCGATTGTTTGGCAAAGAAGGCAATGTAGCGGCAGGATTGGTTATCAGCAATATGGGTAACAAAATGGCCTATTCAGAATCTGGACAAACCAGTTTTATTCCCGCGAACATGCGTTTAGGAACGACCATTACCACGGTCATTGACCGTTATAACAAAGTATCGTTTTCGTTGGATCTTAACAAATTGCTGGTTCCTACGAATCCCGTTTACCAGCGGGACAGTTTGAATCGCATTCGTTTTGACGAAAACGGTTCACCGATCATCGAACGCGGTTCAGATCCTAACCAGAAATCGGTGATTGAAGGCATGTTAGGGTCCTTTAACGATGCCCCGGATGGTTTCAAGGAAGAGTTGCGGGAGATTAACCCCTCCATTGGGGTGGAGTATTTGTACAACCAGGTTTTTGCTCTAAGGGGTGGCTACATGTACGAGCATCCAACCAAAGGCGGAAGGCAGTATTTCACTGCGGGTATGGGTTTGCAGTACAATGTCTTCAACTTGAATTTCTCCTATTTGCTACCGGTAGGTCAATTGCAGACCAATCCTTTGGCCAATACTTTGAGGTTTTCGTTGATGTTTGACCTTGGCCCCTTGGGGAAATCTTCTGCGTCCGATGATGCGATGCAGATCATGGAATAGATTGATTTAATGAACCCGGAGAAAGGGGTTGGTATCGCGCTCTTGGGCGATGCTTGTGGCGGCTCCATGGCCAGAATACACGGTGGTATGGCCGGGCAACGGCATCAGGACATGATGTATGGAATGAATCAGCGTAGAGTGATCACCCCCCGGCAGATCCGTTCGCCCAATACTCCCTTCGAAGAGGACATCCCCTGAAATCACGCTACTCAGTTCAGGAATATAGAAGCATAGACTGCCCGGAGAGTGGCCCGGGGCTTGCATAATTTGAATTTCAGGTCCTTCCCAGAGGATTTGATCGCCATCAACCAAGAAATTTTCAGGTTCCGGTGAAGCTTTGGCCTGTACCCCGAACAAGGGAGCATAGGCTTCAAGACGATGCAAATCAGGCAAATCCAAGGAGTGCATTCGAGGCCGAAGACCGTAGGTTTGGAATATCCATTGGTTGCCCAGGATATGATCCAAATGTGCATGAGTCAAAAGCAACATGACAGGTCGAAGGTCATGGCTTTGGATGTAATCGGAGAGGATTTTTTCTTCCGCGGGGGTATAACAGCCCGGATCAACCAAGATGGTATTGCCGTTGGGAGCGATAAGCAGGTAGGTGTTTTCTTGAAAAGGGTTGAAAGTGAAGGTTTTAATCATAAGAATACCTTGGGCAGGTTGGATACGAGAGTGGGCTTAAGATAAGTATTTTTGGAATAATGAACGCAAACAGGGTCATGGATTTTATTCGAAAGGCATATATGCTTTGTTTGTCCTATCTGCGTTGTTTTTCCTTTTGGGGGGTTAGGTTTCTGTTCGGTTTTGGCCTAGTATTGGGATGCTTGGGTATTCCATGCTATGCCCAATTGCAAATTCAAATGACACCGTTTGGGTCAAATCAGCGTCAAATGCTTGAAACTCAATGGCAGTTTATGGAGTCTGGGGAACACAAGATTTATTATCCTCTGGGTATGGATAGTACAGCTCAATGGATTCATCGTTGTTTGCCTTTGCTATCCACAGCTTTAGAGCAGCAATTTAACGTCCGCCCGGAGCATCCTTACCAATTGCTTCTTTACAGGAATCGATTGGGATGGGAAGAAAGTAATTTAAATCGAGAAAAGTTTTATTACAATATCGGCTGGAATTTTCCAGCACCAGGTAACAAGATTCCAATTTGTGCGGATCAGTATTCCTACCCCATGATTGCCCAAATCCGCGAGGGTATCGCGCGTATTCTCATTGCTGATTTGGTCTATGGGGGGAATTCGTTACAGAGGATTCAAAATCAAGCCATTCTAGTCCTTCCATCATGGTTTACCGAGGGTTTAGCCAGGTATTTGGGATTGGGATGGAGCGGATCAATGGACCGCGAATTGCGTGAATGGGTACGGGGTCGGAACAAACCTGGGTACGGTGAATTGGTTCGCCAAAGGCCGGATCTTGCAGGGACGCTTTTCTGGCATCGTTATATCCGTTTGAATGGAGAAGGAAGTGCTGCTCGTTTGTTGATGGCTGCACGGTCTCAACGGCAAGTGCAGTCCGCGTTTCGTATTTTGAACAAGGAATCTTACAATGAATTTGTTACAGGAATTTTAGAAGAATATCAATCCGAGATCGCGAGTGATTCTGTTGAAAATGTCTTAAGGCGTGACGCTTTGGATTTGCCTTCCCTCAAAGGGATTTCGAAAAGTAGAGTGCGCATGGATTCCAAGGGGAAGCAAATTGCTTTGGTTACGTACCGAAGGGGTCGTTATCGAATATTGACTTATGATCGCGGAAGCAAAATCCTTCAGGAAGTTTTCCGAAGCAAACGAGTGCGTAGAATGGACGCCAATTCATTTCCTGTGATTGCATGGCACCCTGGCGGTCAGCGCATATTCGCCATTGGAGATTTCGGCAAGGGCTTGACTTTTTGGGATATTCAAAAGCAAGCGGATGGGCTCTGGATTCAAGATCAGCAAATGATGAAGGATATGGACTGGATACAATCCATCGACTGCTCACCTGATGGGAAAAGCCTGGTGGCCGCTGGCTCAAAGCATCGTCATTCTCGATTAATGCTATGCAGCTTGAGCACCAAACAATGGCGAATTTTGCTTGCCGATAGTCTAGAAAAATCTGATGTTCGCTTTGTTCCTGGCTCTAAAGGGGTGGTTTTTGGATTTTCTATGCCTTTGGATTCTCTGCAAATTCTCTATCCAACTGGTCATTTGCCTAGACAGACTACCGGAATTTGTCGCCTTGACTTTTTGCCGAAAGCAATGCCAGTAACATTATTTAGCTCTGATACCGAAGAAGTCTCCTCACCACTACCCCTTGTGGGCGGCCGTTTACTTTGGCTCTCCGACCGGAGTGGATACCGAATTCAGTACTTGGGCCAATGGGATACCGTTACCGAATCGCCTCAAGCGATACCTCCGTTTGCGCTAAATTTAGCATGGCACGAAGCAGGTGCTCAAAGCACTCAAATTGTCCTGGGCGCCAAGAGTTTAATCACGGATGCAACGATAGGATACCGAAGTCGGTTGGATACCTTTCAAAAGTCAGAGAAGAACGCTTCCGTTCTGCCTTATAATTCTTGGCGTCGAGAGCAGCGCGCCTTTGATGCTGCATTGCTTACTAGTGGTTTTGTACCTGGGTCCAAATATTTACCTAGGCGTGTCAATGTTGGACTTTTCACTTTCCCTGAATTTCATAGGGATTCTACTTCATCTTCTGAAAAGGCTCATTCCGATGTCCAGGATCGAGCGGGCAAGTCGGAGCGAAGTACGCCTTTGGGTTTGGCAATTAGAGACTTGTTTGCATCCAGACCAGCCAGGGTGCATGCGATTTTGAGAAAGGGCCCTTATGTCAGGGCATCAGCCATGGATAATATAGGGATTCAAGCAGGCAATAATATCCTTTCGGGTCGAATGCCTTTGCTAAGCGCAAGTCCATTGCATATACTGCATGCGCAGCCTGGGGCTGTTACACGCATTAGTCTATCTGATGTCCCTGAAGATCAAACACTTTCTGCTGGGGCATTGATATTGCAATCCCTTGCCAATTTTCAATCGTATTTGCTATACGAAAATCTCAAAGGGTTAACCGATTGGAGAATGATGGGGGTGTTTTCGATGATGCCTGCCGATCAAACGTACGGTAACCCAGGAATAGGGGCTGTTTCGTCAGGACCTATCCGCCGTTCCTTGGAGTTCTACACTTCCGCAACGTATCCCCTTAGTCGTTCGCTAGGTTTAAGCGCTACGGTTGGCCATATAGCCTCTGTAGATCGAGGTCCATTGAACCCTGAAAATCCCAAAGGAAATTTGGATAATGTTGAGCATCTCAGCGGAATACGCCTTGAGGCTATGTGGGACCAAAGCAAGGAATCATCCGGTTGGAAGACGGGTGGTTTTCGATTTAAAGTTTATGGTGAAAAATATTTTGCTACCGGAGGGCGCTTGGGGTCGGGGAATCTTGTGGCAGTGGAAGGGCGTTCATATGCAGGGTTGATGCCAGGATTGGTTTGGGCTAATCGTTTGAGTTTTCAACATTCGGGTGGTATGCTCAAAGCTAATTACATGGTTGGTGGTGCAGAGCAGTGGCTGTTACCGCGTTTTAATGGGGATATACCGCGACCGACATCCAACGAGGTTTTGATGTATGCCTTGGCGGCTCCTGTCAAAGGCCTGCCCATTAATACCCGAAATGGATCCGCATTTATTTCCTCGGGTACCGAGCTGCGCCTGGCATTCTCTGCGTTGCGTTCAGCGATTCCGGTTGGGTCTGATTTTTGGCGGACTTTTCGAATTTACGCCTTTGCAGATGGGGCAACTGTTTGGAACCGCGGACAGTTTCTTGAATCCGATACTTCGCTGTTTCCGACACAAATAACACAAGGCCCTGTAAGGGTGGATATTGTTCAAACCTTGTCGCCATTTTTGTGGTCGTATGGAATAGGGTTGCGCGCCAATATTCTGGGGTATTCTTTGCGTTTGGACAGGGCTTGGGCCTACGAGAATCGCAAGGCCTTGCAACCTGCCTGGGTTATTTCCTTGGGGTTGGATTTTTAGGGCCTCTTTTGGGCTTTTTGCTTGGCGTTTTTCCGCTGTCCTTGAATGCTCCAATAACCTGGGAATCGGGTTATATTTGCCTCTTAACCTTACATCAATGTTTGAACCTACCTCCATCCTTTTTTTGATACTTGGCTTACAAACAGGGGAATTAGTCCTGATTTTTGTGGTTATCCTTTTGCTTTTTGGTGCTAAACGTATTCCTGAGCTGGCGAGAGGTCTTGGCAAGGGTATTCGTGAGTTCAAAGATGCTTCTTCAGGGATTAAAAGGGAAATTGAAAAGGATGCTGAATCCGAAGACGTCAAGCGTTCTTGAAATCGTTTAAACTTTGGATTTGGCTTTTGAAAGAATTTCAGTATACCATGATTGTCTACGGTTGGGACAAACCACCGTTAAGGACGAAGTCCTGCGCTGTTTAGAAAGCGCAAGGTCTCAGGCTCATTTGAACGCCTTTTTGGAATTGTATGCCGAGGAAGCCTTGGAGAGGGCTGAGGCATTGGACCAAGAAATTAGCGTAGGCAATTTCAAGCCCCTCACCGGGGTAGTCGTCGGTGTCAAAGACAATATATGTTATGCGGGTCACCAAGTGAGTGCTTCTTCCAAGATTCTGGATGGTTTTCAGTCGCTTTATTCGGCCACAGTTGTCGAAAGACTTTTGGAGCACGGGGCTGTGGTGATTGGTCGATTGAATTGCGATGAATTTGCAATGGGTTCTTCGAATGAAAATTCTGCTTTTGGTCCGGTCTTGAATCCCTTGAATACATCACGTGTACCCGGTGGGTCCTCCGGTGGCTCTGCTGCAGCTGTTGCAATGGGGGCATGTCATTTGAGTTTGGGAACCGACACGGGCGGTTCAGTTCGGCAGCCGGCAGCATACTGCGGTTTGGTGGGTTTCAAACCCACCTACGGTCGAGTTTCGCGGCATGGACTTATCGCGTTTGCCTCCTCCTTCGATCAGGTAGGGGTATTTGGACAATCGGTTGAGGATGTTGCTCGCCTAGTTACTTGCATATCCGGTAGGGATGATTTTGATTCAACATGCACGGCCGATGCTCATGAATGTTTGGTTCCCAAGGGCGAGAAGAAGCTCTATCGAATTGGTTATTCACCGAGCTGGATGAGTAGTTCTGTTTTGAACACTGAACTCCAGTCAATGTTAAAGAATTTCTTGGAACAAAGTGTCAAGGAAGGGCATACTTTGATTCCTTTTGAGATTGAAGGAATGGATTATGCCATTCCGGTTTATTATATTTTGGCAACCGCAGAGGCTTCTTCAAATTTAAGTCGTTATTCTGGGTTGAATTATGGTGTTCGCCATGCGGATGCTGATTCTTTGGAGAGCACATTCAAACTCTCCCGCTCTCAGGGTTTTGGTCCTGAAGTTCAGAGAAGGATAATGTTAGGAACATACGTATTGAGTGAGGGATATTACGACGCATACTATGTGAAAGCTCAGAGAGTCCGTAGAATTCTCCGAGACCAATTTCAGCGAATTATGTCAGAATGCGATGTTTTTGCCCTTCCAACTACGGTAGGACCAGCCTTTGGGATCGGCTCCAAAAGCAATGATCCTTTGGCCATGTACCTTGAAGATCAATTTACCGTACTGGCTAATTTGACGGGATTGCCCGCGATATCGATTCCATTAGGCTCAGATGAAGAAGGAATGCCTTTGGCCCTTCAATTCATGGGATCTTCTTTTCAAGAACAAGATCTGTTCCAGGCCGCAAGTCAGTTTTGTATTAAGGAAGGTATAAAAAATATTTAATGAGATTATTTCGGTTTGCTTGTTTGGCTCTTCTTGGATCGTATTCGTTCAACGTTTTTGCACAGCCAAGCGGAACACCTGCTTCTGGTTCAGTTGGTGGCTTTGATCTTGCTAACGAAGCCATTATAAGGAATTTGGATAGCTTGGTTTCGCTTCGTTTTTTCAAAAAAGAAGGATTGACCTCACCTGTGCCAAACAAGTATGGATATCCCGTGGGATTTGCACCACCTTTGGTGGATTCTGTTATTTCACGTCGGATGTTGCAGATTCAATCTCCCATTCCATTGAGACATAATGCCCATGTTCGGGGTTTCATTGATTTGTATGGAATTCGGCGCAAAACATACACCGAGAGGGTGATGTCTCTAAGTAAATACTACTATCCCATTTTTGAGGCTGCTCTTGAGCGGCACAGGTTACCGCATCAGCTCAAACATTTGGCGGTGGTGGAATCGGCTCTCAATCCTACTGCGGTAAGTCGGGTGGGTGCTTCTGGCCTTTGGCAATTCATGTACGGAACCGGCGCCCAGTACGGTCTCAAAGTGAATTATTACCTCGATGAGCGAATGGATCCCGTACTGTCCTCGGATGCCGCATGCCGATTCTTGAGGGATTTGCATCATACTTACAACGATTGGCTTCTTGCTTTGGCGGCCTATAACTGTGGTCCAGGGAATGTGAACCGGGCAATTCGTCGATCAGGGGGCAAAACAACCTTTTGGGAAATTATGCCTTATTTGCCTGCTGAAACCAGAGGTTATGTTCCAGCATTTATTGCGGTGACTTACCTTATGTCTTATCCTGCGGAGCATAATTTGCAGCAGTTTCCTTTGATAGCCTTGCCGTCCGAAACAGATACCGTCGGCGTACAAGGGCCTTTGCCTATATCTTATTTCGCTCAGTTGCTAGGCTTAGAGCAAGATGTTCTCGCCTTGTTGAACCCTCAACTCAAGCAGAAGTTTGTCCCCTCAGGATATCCGGAATATGCCTTGAGAATACCCGCCAAATTGGTGCCTGAATTTGAAAGAAAAAGAGCCTCGTATTTGAATCATGTTTTCGACCTTAGTCAATCCCGAGTTCTCGCAGAGCAAGCAGCAGCTGCGAATGCCGCCTTAGGGGATCCCGGTTCTTCCAAAGTCCCTCGAAAAGAATGGGTCTATCATAAGGTTCGCCGCGGCGAAAAATTGTATAGCATTGCGGTGAAGTACGGTACAACGTTAAAAGAGCTTAAGCGAATTAATGGTCTTCGAAGTAATAATGTGCGGGTTGGAACACGAATCAAGATTAGAAAAAATCCTGTGGCTACGCCTACAGATGTTGCTTCCAAAGATTCGGTGGTCGTCAATTCCACCAAAGAAAATCCTCCCAAGGCAGGGGTTGTTTCGGATACAACCAAAAACAAGGATTTAGCAGTTTCCAAAGCCAAAACCTCAGCTGCAACGAAAGGCTCTGAAGTTAATTCTTCGGTGGCCAGTAAAAGTTCTGTCACTTTTTATAAGGTTAGGCGGGGGGATTCATTGTATGGGATTTCAAAGAAATTTGAAAACGTAACGGTTGAGGATTTGATGAGGCTCAACAATCTCACTATCAGAAGCCATTTAAGGCCCGGCATGACATTGCGCATAAAAGCCAAATAATAATTAAGAAATGGGGGTATTGCTTCGGTTATTGGGTTTACTCGCATTAGGATTATGCTTAAGTTTTGGGGGATGCGTGAAACAGGGCTCTCAGCCGGATTCTCTCGGTGGTGTTGGAGAGATTTTAGTTGTCGGAGATCCCGCCCTTTGGAATGGGGATTTGGGCGTTCTTTTACGAAAAACCTTATCCTCAGAACAAATAGGTTTGCCTCAAGCAGAGCCTTGGTTTAAGCTTATTCCGGTTCAGGATTTGGGAGCTAATAAATTTCAAAAAAGACATCGGCTTATTTTTCATTGGGTTGCTGCTGATAATTTTTCAGAATTGCCTCATGAGATTCAAAAGGAGGCTGAAATTGCTTTGAGTCGCCAAAACGTTTATACGCGTTGCGTTCTAAATTCTCAGGCGTATCCCCAGCGCGAAGTTTGGCTTGTGGCCAAAAATGTGGAGTTCTTGAAAAGTTATCTACTTTCCAATAAGTCCAGTTTACTTCAATATTTTTTGGACCTAGACCAGCAACTTATCTTAGGAAGACTTGATCGGTTGAATCAGGCGGATAGCCTCGTATCCATGATTCAAGATAGCGTTGGAATACCGCTGAAGACTTTGCCGGGGGATTATCGTTTGAAAGTGTTGCGCCAATCATTCGCTTGGATTAGCAAAGAAATTCCTGACGGCTCTATGAATATTGTATTATGGAAGAATAAAATGGGGAGTCAATCTCTTCAAGGAGCGGAGGCTGTTCAGAGGGAGCGGGATACTGTTCTCGCTCGATGTATTCCAGGGCCTACCGAAGGATCTTATTATCTCACGGAATACCTAATGCCGCCACTAAGTATTTATAAAGCAAATACAGGATGGCATGTTCGTGGTCTTTGGAAAATAGAGGGGGATTTCATGGGGGGACCGTTTGTGCATCGTTCCTGGTTAAGGGAAGGCGTGGCTTACCACGCGGAGGCCTTTGTGTATGCTCCCAACGAGCCCAAAAGGGCGTGGTTACGGGAATTGGAGGCCTTGTTGACTTCAATGGTCTCGGTTGAATCTTCGAAATAATTTATCCTATGTTGCGCATTTTGATACTTGGATCCGGAGGCCGTGAGCATGCCATGGCGGTGAATTTGTCCTCAAGTCCCCTCTGCGATGAGCTGTGGGTTCATCCTGGCAATGCGGGCACCCGCCATTGGGCTGCCAAGGATTGTCCGGATTGGCGTGATTTTGGGACTTGGTCAAGGTGGGTCAGGGAACATCGTGTGGATTTGGTGGTGGTAGGGCCGGAAGATCCGTTGGTGCAGGGTTTGGTGGATCAATGTAAAGGAGACCCCGAGTTGGCGCATCTTGCGGTTTTGGGTCCTGACCAGGCGGGGGCCCGCTTGGAAGGCAGCAAAGACTTTTCCAAGGCCTTTATGCATCGGTACGGTATCCCGACGGCCAAGGCAAGAACTTTTGAGGCTTCGGAGCGGTTGGAGGCGGAGCGGTATTTGGACACCGTAAACTACCCGCTGGTGCTCAAAGCAGATGGATTGGCCGCAGGCAAAGGGGTGGTCATTTGCGCATCACGAGAAGAAGCGGTAGTGGCCCTTGATATGTTTTGGGTTCAGAATCGTTTCGGAAATTCTGGATCCAAAGTATTGTTTGAACAATTTCTGAATGGAGTCGAATGCTCAGTGTTTGTCCTCTGTGACGGAAACCGTTCGGTAACCCTCCCTGTGGCCAAGGATTACAAAAGAGTGGGTAACGGAGATACCGGACCCAATACCGGGGGTATGGGGGCTGTATCGCCTCCCCCCTTTGCCGATAATCTATTTCTTCAAAGGGTCGAAGGACGAATTGTACGGCCTACGCTCGAGGGTTTGAAACAAGAAGGCATTGAATACAGGGGCTTTCTTTTTGTGGGGTTGATGAAAGTAGGGGAAGACCCTTATGTTATTGAATACAATGTCCGGATGGGCGATCCTGAAACCCAAGTGGTTTTTCCGAGGCTAGGTCCGGATATGCTGCAATGGATGTACGGAGCAGCTCAAGGGCAATTACCTCATGGTGCACCTTGGGTGGATCCACGCTATGCGGTAACCACCGTGGTATGTTCCGAAGGGTACCCTTCGGAGCCCAAGACCGGAGCCATGATGCAGTGGCCTAACGAGCCGGGGGATGATCGTTATTGTTTTCATGCAGGAACGGCGTGGAAAGAGAATCAGGTGGTTAATAGTGGGGGCAGGGTCATGGCCACCACTGCCTTGCATCCTGAACTTGATCAGGCCGTTTTGAAGAGCAGGAATCTGGCCTCGGCAGTGGATTTTGACGGGGCCTTCTATCGATCCGATATTGGAGATGATTTGTTATCAGGCAATCGTTCGTTTTCGCGCAATGGTTCGTAAACGCGCGATGGTTCGTAATTCCTAGATCGGTCGTTACTGCAGGTATTTCTGGTGAATCCTCCACCAACGATCTGGCAATTCTCCGGCAGTTGCTTTGAGGTAGTCATCGTAGGTACAGGGCACCAACAGCGATCGCTCTTTGCGTGATCCCGCAGGAACTGGTAGCGTAACTTCGATCCACCATCGGCCGCTCTTCTGGCTTTTCACAAAAATCAATTCATGATCTCCTGGCAGGGCCATCGTGTACCTCGTATAATTCCTTGAATTGACCCGAGGGGTGTCATCGCAGCGTTGTGAAATTCCTTCCAACAAATACCAAATACCTTGGGCGAGGACTTGGGCCCCGGCCTGAGCCTGCGGTTGCGCCATGGTATGATCATGATCAGATTTGGGTGAATGATCCAATGGATAATAGTCGCAGAAAAAGGCGGCCTTCAGCAAATCGTTGGCCCCGGCATAATGAGTCAGCTGACAAAATTCATGCGCGAAAAGCCCGTTGGGCCCTCCATAGGGATTTCCTTCTGTATCAGACCAACGAACACTGCTCAAACTAAAAACGGTGAAATCGGAGGATCGAAGGAGAGGCTCTGCCCAGTCTGGATGCTGTCGCAGAGGGCCTAATCGAAGCTGCTCAAAGCGCATTTGTTCCATGAGAGCAGATTCACCAGCTTCTTGATAGTGGGATTGACCGGCCAAACAGCTCAAATTGAAAAGATGCAAAGAATCGTTTTCAATCAAGCTTCTAAGGGCAAATTCGTACGGTGCAAGGTCTGGACCTGTTTTGAAATGTGTACGGGAAGAGACAATCGATACGTCGGTGGGACCATTCCCTTTGAATCCCTGGAAGATCCCTCGGAGCAGGGGTAGGCTTCCCCCAATCCAAACCGGAATATGGCCCAGCTCCCTCAAATCTGAGCCTACCTGTGCCATAGCCGAAAGGGTATCCTCGAAGGACCTCCCCGCGATCATGTTGCCCAAATCTGCCACAGCCGGAAATTGCTCATCCCATGGCAGGGCATAGAGTGCAGCGCGAATCCTGTCGGCTGCCGCCTCCCCTGACTTCCAAGGAGTGGTTGCACTCTCCGAACTTTGTCTGAAATCGTCAAGTCCAATCAGAACCACCGTGGTCGTACCGGGCAAATCCTTACGAGCCGTGAGCCTGCGAATGGATGCTCCTATGGCATAAGAAGGATAGAAATCTGACCCTGGAACAGCGTCCAGGTCAGGTTGCATAAAGAAGTCGAAGTTACCCGCAGAGTCGCTCAAGGTTCAGTTTATCGGCGTCCTAAGGTCATTTCGAGGGTAACTGGAACCAAACCCAAGGCTCCTCCATCGTAATTCACTACGGTTTTGAGTTGTTGCGAATTGGTGCCGTTATACAAAACTTTGAATTTGTAAACTTGATTGCTGGTATCCGTTAAGGTGATGGTATCCACGGTATTCACCCAGGTTCCTCGGCCCAACAAACGCACAGTGTCCAAGGGGAAAGGAATTGTGGGTGGCAAGGATGGCCTGAACTTGATATCGTAATTCACGGTCCTTGAAGGAGTTTTTTCGAAAGCAATATATCCAGCCTGTGATGCGCCCCCTTGAATGGGAATGGTTTGACCCAAAACGGCTACCGAAGCGGAATAGGTCAAACTATCAACATCCCAGGTTCCAACTAGGCGATTGGCGTAGGTTTCGGCCGGTGAAAGGGGCGGGGTATTGTCGGTCTTGCGGCAACCAAGCAGCGCCGACGTCATCAGAACTAACACGAGCAAAGTCTTTTTCATAGGAATGAGGTTTTGGGGATGAAAAGCAGATTTCCTGTCATTGTATGACCAAAAATAATGAGGAGAGCCCATCCATTACATATTTGTTTGATTTTTCAGATTTTACTCTATAATTTTCAAAAGAGCTCGCAATTCTCTTTCTTCGTTTAGCTTTGGTTATAGCAAGTATATGGCGATTTCCTTGAAAATCACTTTCCTGTTGAGCATGCTCCTGCTGACGCATCGAGACAGACCTTCTTGGTTTATTCAGACGGAGGAAAATGCAGATTACGTGACCGAACTTGAAAACAAGGTTAATAGAAATTTATCAAGGAGTGACCTCAAAGACAAAGGGGTCTGCCATCTTCCTCATCAGATTTTTGAGGGGCCAATTCCTTTGCAAACCGACGTGGAATGGCATGGTTTTTGTCCCGAGCACCATGAATCTCAGGCATTGGAACCCAGAGGGTATCATGGAAGGCCATTACCGTTGCAAGACTTGGAGGAGCGTTGGTCTGACTTGGCAGCTCGAATGCACAAAGCCGAGCATTTATCTTCTTCTGAACAAACAGAGGCCACTGCTTTGGCCCTAGTCTTGGCAATGTATCGTTTGAATTTTACGGCAAAGTCTCATGATGTTCATCCCGCAATGCCGTATTTGAGGTACCTGAAACAAGCAGCACATCAATGGCCCGAGTCTTTGAATAATCAATGGCCGGTTTTGGAATGGATTGCATTGGAATTCGCCTGTCAAAACAAACAAGAGAAGGAAAGGCAATTTTCAAATTTTGATAACAACGATATGCTTCTTCTTTTAAAAGAAAACCGGCCTGCAATAGACCTGGAAAACTCTTTGTTTTGGCGTTTACTGAATGTCCATAAACGTTATGAATGGGCTTTGACGGACCAAAGGCCCATGGACGCCTTGGCCTATTACAGGGAATCGCATTTTCATCATTCCTCTCTTCTTGCATCGCTTAGTAAACAAGGAGGGGATTATCCCCAAAGGGCAATGAACGCGGGTGGAAAGGTGAGGGACTTTTGGTTTTTGGTTGCATTTGTGGGTGTACTAAGTGTTATACTGTGGGGAAGGTACCATCAGCGCAGAATAAAATCAGAGGCTATTGCATTGCCAGTCCAAGACGGTGTTTTTTCAGGGCAAAATGTTGAATACGACGGCGATGAGGCTGTAACCGTGTCGAGGGCCACGGATTCATCCATTCCTGCTTATGGGGATTTGGCTACCCTTTGGAACTCCAAACTGCATACCAATCAGCAATGGGAAGATTTCAAAATACAATTCAATCAATGTATTCCGGGCTTTATACCTAGTCTTCGCTTGGAATATCCTCGAATGACGCAATCGGATATTCGTTTGGCCTGCCTTATTCGCATGGGCATGACCAGTGTCGAAATTTCCAATATACAAAATATTAGCAATCAAGGGGTGTCGATGGCCCGATACCGTCTGCGCAAGCGCATGGGCTTGGGGCCAGACGATTCCATACCTGATAAATTGAATGAGTTTGGCTCTTAAAAAGAACCGTCTCAAATCGAATCGGAATAATTCACGAATCGGATTGATTCAATAAATTGATTTTGAGTCGAAGCATTTGCAGAGCGGTTTGGGCAGCTTCAATGCCTTTGTGCCCATGGGTTCCGCCGAGACGGTCCAAGGCTTGTTCCTGAT
>Ga0194128_10007478_pt1 | contig 14261 bp, 10 predicted proteins | sample TA2KigCa65mmetaG_FD_148650 | JGI IMG/M metagenome (GOLD analysis project Ga0194128, IMG submission 148650) | Freshwater microbial communities from Lake Tanganyika, Tanzania - TA2015037 Kigoma Deep Cast 65m | ecosystem: Environmental > Aquatic > Freshwater > Lake | place: Tanzania: Lake...
CAATAACCTGAAGAAGAATCTCTATTTTTTTCTCGTTCAGTTTCTGCTTGTAATAATCTTTCTTTGCCACCATTTAAAGCCCATCCCTTCGGCCTACTAACCCAACTGGAGTCATGTAATCTACTTGGGTCAATCCATAGCTTAACACCTGTAATTAGTTCCCAGTATGCTATCACTTCTTTGTCCGTATCATTCAAAATCATTTTCTTTGTGCTGCGGTGACGCTTTGATAAACCAACAGCCTTTCTATATTGTCCCGGTATAGCTTGCAGGATTATTCGTTTCAATAAAAACCAATCGGTAACGTTGCCTTGAACATATGAAGCAACGTAATCAAGTTGTTCTTTAACGTAATCTGGCAATGACATAAACGATCAGTATATAGTTAGCTACTTGTATTTGTCATTTTTCATTTGTAGTTAGAATACTTAAGCTTTATTAACACAAGGTTAATCAATGGCTAAAAAAGAAAAGAGCTTTTATCAGCGGCTAACACGATTGTTTCGTAGTGGTCCAGCAATACGTAGAAAGATTCGTGGTCAAGATTATAAAAACTTCTATGACAATCAAGTAGTTCAAAACAACCTTGGCTACTATGGTGCCGCTGGATTTAAACGTGAAGCATCTCCGTTTTCTGTAATGGGTGCATACGGCATTCTAGATCGTATGAGCCGTTATGCTGAGTTTGCTTCCATGGAAGAAACAGCTGATATCGCAACAGCATTAAACGTTTATGCTGATGAATCTTGCGCCTCGGACGAAAACGGTAGAACTTTTCACATTTATAGCGATAACCCACAAGTTCAACGTGCATTAGAAGAACTTTTCTATGATGTAATGAATATTGAGTTTAATGCAAGACGTATGGTTCGTAACCTTGTAAAGAATGGTGACTACTTCATGTACATTGAAGTTGTACCAGATTACGGTGTAATCAACGTAGAACCTCTTCCAGTAAACGAAGTAGAACGTGAAGAAGGATTTGACAAGCACGATCCTTATGCCGTCAGGTTCCGTCTTATAACAAGAGGCGGCAAGTATCTTGAAAACTGGCAGATGCTTCACTTTCGTATCCTTGGTAACGATCTCTTTCTTCCATATGGTACAAGTTTTCTAGAGTCTGCACGCAGGCCATGGAGGCAGCTGTGTGTTGCAAAAGGCACACCAGTTTGGGTGAAAGAACATGGCCATCAAGCCATTGAAGATATTGTTCCCGGCGACACTGTTTATTGTTTTGACTCAGATTGTTCTCGTCTTGTTGAGACAAAGGTTAAGCATATAATGACTATGGGTACACAAGACGTAGTAACAGTGTCAACGAAACATAGATCGATCACTGTGACGCCCAATCACGGAATGTTGATCAAGGATAATGCAGGAGCAATATACAAGAAGAAGGCAGAAGAATTAACGAAAGAAGATAGTCTAATATTGCCAATCGTTGAAGATTGCTTGTTCGATATAGCTGATACTATACACGTTAAATCTGAACCCTATGCCTTTAAAGCTACAATGCCAATAAATTACGAACCAAAAGGAATATTGGCAAAACTATCGGCACTCGGAATCAATAAAGTTCATTTAAAGAACGCTCATTGGTTTTTACGTGGTCATAGAAAAATATCATATGAACTGCTAACTTTGTTGCGTAAAGGTTTTGAGATACCAGATTCATCTGTCCAAGCATTTTGGAGGCACTCAAACAAAAAGGCCATGTTTGCAACAACAAGGGATGGTGTAGGTTTTGATTATGTACCTAATGAAGACTTCATGCGGTTTCTGGGTTTTATGTACGGTGATGGTTGGGTGCATAAGAACATCATTGGCTTTGCTCTTGGTGTTTATGAATCGCAAAATCAGTATTATATCGATCTGGCCAATAAACTATTTCCGAATACCAAAGCGTACAGATGCCAAACTGGCATAAAAGGCTCTAGAGGTGGTTCTGTAAAAATCGATTCAACAGAAACAGCAGAGTTGTTGCGGGCCGCTGGATTTAAGACCGGATTTGCCAATAAGTTTATTCCTCCTTGGGTATTCCGTTGCCCCAGAAAGTTTAAACAGCAATTTATTAGAGGTTTGTTTGATGCAGATGGCTGTAAATCAACCGGTGTAATAACGTTTGCAAACAAGCAACTAATTACTGATTTGGAACAATTGTGTCATCAAGTTGGGATTCACACAGGAAGGATTCGTCATACTTGTAAAGAGGGAATCTACAACGATAAAAAAGCAAAGAAACCTGTTCATAGAAACAATGCATATAGCTTATGGTTAAACATTACCAACATTGACAAACCAAACAATCTTCTTTTTGAAAAATTAAGTTCCGTTACAAAAGCCGGAACGAGTATGACATATGATCTGGAAGTAGAGCATTCGGGTCATAATTTTATTGCAGCGTCGGTACCAGTTTCTAACACCATGATGGAGGACTCAATGCTGGTATATCGTCTTGTACGCTCTCCAGAACGCAGAGTGTTTTATGTAGACGTATCAGCAGTGCATCCCAATGACATTCCAAGCTATATGGAAGCTGTTAAAGAGTCTATGCGTGGAGCAAGTGTTATCGAACAACAAACAGGCCGTCAAGATTTCCGCTATAATCCTCTTGCTATTGATGAAGACTATTTCTTGCCAACCAGACCAAACAATCAAACCAAGATTGAATCATTGGCTGGAGGTCAGAACGCAACAGCTATCGAAGACGTAGAGTATATTCATAAAAAACTTATTGCTGCATTGATGGTACCAAAGGCTTATCTAACATACGACGAAGCTATTAGTTCTAAAGCAACTCTAGCACAAGAAGATATTCGTTTCTCCAGAACTGTAGGTCAGTTGCAAAAGATTCTTGTTGCTGAACTTAACAAGCTTGCAATGATTCATCTTTATGCACTTGGATTTTCTGGAGATGATTTGTTGAACTTTGATATCAAGTTTTCAAATCCATCAACTGTTGCAGTGCAACAAAAACTTGCTCTTATATCCAGCAAACTTGAGATTGCTGGCAAAGCTTTGGAGCTCTCAAAAGAAACAGGTTTGTTAAGTTTCAACTACATTCAAACTGAGATTCTTGGTTTGCGTCAAGAACAAATCAACATAATCAAACAAGAAGCTCGACAAGATCAAGTTGCTATGGCAGAGCTTAAAAAGATTGCAGAGAATCCACCGTTTGATAAAAGCATTGACAGCAACATTGATATCTTTGACAAAAGCAACTATGAAGTTCCTACTTCACCTTATGCGCCAGATAAAAAAGAACTTCGTAAGGTTGAGATTCAAAACCAAGAAGAAGAACAAGAATATCAGGCTAAACGAGCAAAAGAACGTGAAGAAAAGTCTGGGAACAATAGCGGAGCACCTATACGTTTTAGTCCAACACCCAACCTCGATAAGAGCTTTAGAAAATCTAGAAGAAGCAAGGCATTCACAGGAGACAGAGCTCTTGTTATGCCAGACTTTAAAAAGATGTTGGATATCACAAACAATCGTTATTCCAAAGATCCATTTGACACAGAATCAATTCGTAAGTTTGTGTTAGAAGAAGCCGAGATGGAAAAAGATCTTTTTGGTTCAAGCAATCGTTTGCCATTTGGTTTATCAAAAGAAATGCAAACATCACTTCGTAAACTAAACGAAGCTTTGTATTCAACAAGCGTGATTACAAACACTGAAGTTGTTAACAGTAACAAAGATGAAGTTAATGATGAACTATTCCTTATAGAAAAAGAGTTGAAAACAGAATAGTTGTTCTATTTATCAAACAGCTAGCGGCAAGCAGCTATCTAATATATCTGTAAGCAAGGTAAAAAATGCAAAAGCTAAAACACAACAAGAAACGAAATACTGGGTTGCTTTATGAATTCTTTGCACGTTATATCGGTAAAGCCATTTTAGAAGGCAGAGATTCCGATATAAGCAAAGCAAAAACGTTGCTTAAAAAACATTTCAACAAAGGAACAGACACCTATAAAGAGCTTAAGCTTTTTAAAGCATTGTCTGAAAGTAACGTTACCAATAGAGATCAAGCGTTGTATCTGATGAGCAGAGTTCGTGATTCAGTAAAACTTCAAAGTCAAGCAAGACTTGATCTAGAAAAAACAAGTTTGATTCATGAAGTTAATGCAAATCTAAACTCGGATCTTTTCTTCGAAGAAACAATCCCAGAATACAAAAAACTTGCAACCATTCAAGTGCTATTAAACACTTGGAGAGATGAAACACTTAAAGAAGCTGTTTCAGAAACCGTGCAACTTGAAGAACGTCTTGTTGAGTTTATGCTGGAGAAACGTATCTCCGCAGAACAAGCTAATGAAGCCGCTAAAATGACCAACGAAGATGTTGATCGTCTTGTTGTTAACATCATGACAGAAAAAGTTAACAAAAAGTATACCAACCTTAACTTAGAACAAAAAGACATTATTCGTTTGTTTGTGTTTAGCAAAGATGATCCAACAGCTAAAACTCAACTAGTAGAAAGTTTGGAAAAACTTAAGAAACGTTTTGTTGGAACTGTGGCTGCACACACACATGAGTTTTCTGGTGACAATGTTTTGTTAAACAAGCTAAATGAAATACGTGGTACACTTCAAAAAGACTACAACGATACTTCAGTTATTACTGAAGAACTTGTAACCTTCTATCTTGGCTTATCAAAACTAGAAGGAGAGGTTAAAGCAAAATGAGCGACAAAAAATTTCTTCTCAAAGAGTTTACAGCCTTTGAGTACAACGACGAAGATGCAAGCAAGTACGAAGAAGGTAAACCATTAATCCTAAATGGCATTCTTCAAAAAGCAAACACACTAAACCAAAACGGTCGTGTATATCCTCGTCACATTCTTGAACGTGAAATTCGTAACTACGAAAAACTTATTCGTGAGAACCGTGCATTTGGTGAACTAGACCATGCTAACGAACCAATCGTTAACATGAAAAATATCTCACACGTTATTCGTGAGATTTGGATGGAAGGCGAAGTAGTGTATGGAAAAGTAGAAATCCTACCAACTCCTTCTGGAAAGATTATCGAAGCTCTTATCACTCGTAAGTGTAAACCCGGTATCTCCAGCAGAGCATTAGGTTCCCTTCAAAGAGAAAACAATGTTAACGTTGTTCAAGATGACTTACAGATTATTTGTTGGGACTTCGTGAGTGAGCCAAGCACACCCGGAGCCTTTATGGCATTATCAGAAGCAAAGCTAATTGACACCGAAACAGCTCGAAAAGCCTTTAAAAAGAATGATTTTGTTGAAAGAGCAGCCAACGAAATCTTGGATTTGATAAAAAATAAGAGTCCAGAACACCCCTGAAACCACCCTGCGACTAATACAAAATCCCAAAGAGTACCAAATAAGAAGTAATATACCATGAAGATACAAAAAACAGAGTTCAAAACAATCGTTAAAGAATGCCTTAAAGAGTTGGTTGCTGAAGGTGCATTAGATCATATGGTTGGTGGACTGCTTGCTGAACGTTCAAACGTTTTACAGCAACAAGCTGTTATGCAAGATCCAAGAATAAAGATGGCTGCTGCTGGCAATCCTGTTATGGAACAAATATTTGCTGACACAGCTGTTACTTCACTTCCAATGCAACAACAAGGTATTATGCCCAATGGAATGACTCTTCCAGCTGGAATTAATCTTGCAATGCTTGGAGAAAATACAACACCTTCGTCTCCCTCTTTTGGTTATGTTCCACAAGGACGTAATCCTCTTCCCCCAAGAGATCCACAAGCCGTTGCTGCACTTCAACAACAATATTCACAACAACAGCAACAAAATCCTGCATCAACTTGGGCACGTTTAGCTTTTAACTCACCAATAAGCAATCGTCCCGGTGGTCCAAGAGGCACAAGTGAAGGTCATCTTCCCGGTGCTAAAAAAGGTAGTTTCGAATAATCTCTTCTAAAATATAACTTGGTCTATAATTATTCTTGTAGAAACAACTACAAGGAGAATAGATCATGCCAACAACAAGATACGAATCTACAGAAGCACCTACCGGAAGAAGAGTATACGGAGCAGGCACATTAGGCCAACGAGATTCTGCCGGTCTGGCTGCTGCATTCACACGCCCGCCGCTGCCGTCTGGAGTCTCTGACGCTCTGACCTACGCAATACAAAATATGGAAAACATTGGTACCGGTACTGGTGAAGAGCCTAACCTAATGTTTCCACAATATCGTAGAAACTTTGTTCCGGCTGGAGGAACCCTTACGCAAGAATATGTACTTGTCAGAGATAAAACCACTGTTACCCCCGCCGCCGGTACAGGTCTTGGAACAGCATACTCTCCAACTATTGCTTCTCCCGGTGAAGGCGAAGGCATAAACCCTGCCCGCCTTCGATTTGTTGCAGGTGCAGTAACAGCTGTATTGCTTGATGCAACAGACTCTAATGGTCCAAATCCACTATATAACCCAACTAACGAAGCTCACAAAACCAGAAGCGATGCAGGATCAATTGATAATACTGGTGGAGTGCGTAGATTCAAGCTTGGTATTGCTTCATCAACACAAACAACGCTAACAGAAAATAATAACCGTGGTCAGTTCCCCGGTCAACCAATTGGTCCTACACCACCAACAACCTGATAAATGTGCAAAAACCGGTTTGTGCGTATATATAAGATTAAGTAAGTTTTTAGGAGTTTAACGATATGTCAACACCCTTGTACCAAGAAGCACTTATTGAAGCAAAAAAGCTTCGTGAAGCAGCAGCATCAGAAGCAAAGAATGCAGTATTAGAAGCAGTTCAACCATTAATCAAACAAATGATTGATAAAGAAATCTCTGGGATTATCTTGGAACAAGAGGAACCACCTCCTGCACCCGAATCTTCTGCTGATGCACCTCCACCCGCTCCCCCAGTGCCATCACCAGATGCAGGATCAACAGGTCCAATTGACGCTGCTCCTGCAAGCGGTGCTGAAGTTAAGCCACCAATGCCGGGAATGACACCAGCAGTTTCTGCTGCTGCTCCACCTATTAAATCTCCCGGTACAGATGTTATCGGCAAGATCGATCTTGGCCCAGCTGGAGAACAACAAATCGTTATTCCTGTGGATGCTCTTTTCCAAAAAGAAACAACACCAGCATCAACAGGAACCGTAGAAACACCAACGGAAACAACTCCTGCTCCCGAAGCGGCACCTGCCCCAGAAGCATCTCCAGCTGTCCCAGCACCAGAAGCAGAAACAATGCCCCCACCAGATTCTCTTACAGAGATTTATCGTGCGGTACAAAAACTGTTGAGTGAACAAGCTGCTCCACCAGCTGCTCCTGCGGCTCCTATGCCACCAGCAGACCCAGCAGCTGCCGCAGCACCTCCCGCTGCTCCTATGCCACCAGCAGACCCAGCAGCTGCCGCAGCACCTCCCGCTGCTCCAACTCCTGCTGCACCCGCTGCAACTCCACCAGCAGCGCCTCCAGCCCCAGATGCCGCAGCTGCAACTCCACCAGCCGGTGATTTAAATGCTGCCGCTGGTGCTGCTCCTGCTGCTCCTGCTGCTCCTGCTGCTCCTGCTGCACCAACTCCTCCTGCAATGCCAGTAGCTGCTGATGCACCTCCACCAGCACCAACAGGCGCAGCAGCCCCACCTGTAACACCAGCTCCAGTAGCTGCGGGTACTCCCCAAACTGTTGCAGAATATAAGAACTTTAAAACAAGTTTAGACCGTACAGAAGGTTTGGTTGAAGCACTACGTAGCAAGACTAGTGAAAATGTAACGTTTCTAAAAGAAGCGTATGAAAAACAACTTTTTTCACTATACAACAACTTGCTTGGTTTAAAGGCAAAAAATGCAATATCCCCTAGACTATTTTCTTTCAATGAAGACAGATTGGGATTGCTATACGAAAATCTAAACGTAATCACTAGTTATAAGCAAAATCCACTAGCAAAGGGTAATAAAATGGCAAACAAGAATTCATTGAAAGATTTAGTTCGTGCGCTTTTTGAAGGCGCAGAAGGTTTTGAAGACGCAGTAGGCAAGGTTGATCCTGCTGGTGATTCAGAAGGCGGTTCAGCAGAACACGCTCACAAAGTTTCAGGTAACCCAAAGGGTGTTAAAGCAGAAGCAGAATCTGCTCCATTCCCAACCAAACAAAAGAAAGAATGGCCCGGTAAACCATCACCAGAATCTCTTCTTGAACAACTAGAAGAAGAAATTGGTGAGCTCATGGCAGAAATGGGTTCAGAAGAAGGTATGCACGAAGCTGAAGACGATAATGATGAAGTTGTTCTTGAGCTAGCTGATGAAGAAGTAATGATGGAAGCCCGCAAGGCCCGTACTCGTCTCAAAGCTCTTCGTGAACAAGCCGAAGACAAACTTTCACTCACCATCGATCTAGATGGTGTTTCTGGTGAAAATGTCCAAAACGTCAACGTCTCACTTGATGGTGAAGAACTTGAAGTTGAAATGGACGAAGAAGGTTCAGAAGAAGATTCAGAAGATATGGAAATGTCTGGTGAAGAAGAAGACTCAGAAGATATGGAAATGTCTGGTGAAGAAGAAGACTCAGAAGGCTCAGAAGAAGCTCTTATGGAATCACGCAAACTTGTTCGCAAGGCTGTGAATGAAACCAAGACTCTTCGTGGTCAACTTCATGAAACTCAACTTCTCACCGCACGCTCATTGTATGTTAACAAGCTTTTCGTGAGGGACGAATTGACCGGGACACAAAAACGCAAAATCGTTGAGTATCTCGACAGTGCCAACACAATTGCAGAAGCAAAAGAAATCTATAACCGTATTGTTCGTGTACTAAACGCTGGAAAGAAAAACGGTGCAATGATTAAAGAATCTGCACAACGTCCAGCTCGTATGCTAACAGAAGGATTTGTAGAGCCAAGCTTCGATACTTCTCGCTGGCAAATCCTTGCTGGCATGAAGAGAAACGCAAAGTAAGTGCATAGTTAGAGATAAGTTACCATTTAGGTACTAGAAAAACAACGAATAAGGAGATATTCAAATGTCAAAAACACTAACCCTATCACAACTCGCTGAAGGTGTTCAACGCACAGCAGCAACCGCAGGCGATGAACGCATTGTCGGTAAATGGTCACGCACAGGTCTTCTAGAAGGTCTTTCAGCAGCAGGCAAGCAAAAAATGGCTCGCCTTCTTGAAAACCAAGCTGTAGAAGTTCTCAGGGGTGGCTCTTCAATGCTAAACGAAAGCCTTTCACTTTCAACAGGTGGTGCATCACTCACAACATCTAATCAAGTGGCTGGTTTCACCAACGTAGCATTCCCAATCGTTCGCCGTGTATTCGCTGGCCTCGTTGCCAACGAAATCGTAAGCGTTCAACCAATGAGCCTTCCATCAGGTCTACTCTTCTACTTAGACTACACCTACGGCTCATACGTCGGTGGTGACGCTGGTACAAGCGGTAACCAATATGCAGTTGGTTCTGATCCCGGTGCTGCAACATATGCTCGTGGCCAATCAATATACACCAACCCATCAGGTTCAGTAATCCGCACAAGCGGTTCACTAGCTGCTGGTGGTCAATACAACCTCATTGGCTCAGGTTATTCAAAGGTTCACGTACAAGGTCAACTCGCAACAGGCGTAGTTGCTCTTGGTGCATGGACCGGTGGAACAGCATGGCTCACAGGATCTTCAGTGTCAGCATCAGCAGGTTTCGTTGGTTACAACGCACGCTTCGCTGACTACGATCCAACACTTTCAACAGACGTTGAAAACAGCGTGCTCGACTACACCTTCCTAGTTGTTTCAGCTTCACAACTCACAACAGCAATTAATGGTGCAGATCTAACCTCAATTGAACAAATCGCAGTTACAGGTCTTGGTGCTTCTGGTTCAGCATTCACAGCACCACCACAAACTTACCAACAAGGCGAAGCAGTTCTCAACTTCCGTCGCTTCACCAAGCGTGGTAACTGGACCGATTCTGGCACAAGCTCAACATTTACACCAGATCCATTCAATGGTTCACACCTTCTCTTCGTAATGGGTCTTTCAAACACACAAACCGTTGGTTCAGTCGTGCTCGGTAGCGCAAACACACTTGTAACAGCTTCAGCACCTATCGCTGACAAACTCTCAATAGACTCAACAAACGGTTCAGCTCTCACAATCCCAAGCTTTGAATCAAACTTCGCAGTTGATTCAAGCCCACGTATTCCAGACGTAGACATCAAGATTGATTCAGTTGCAGTAACAGCAACAACCCGTAAGCTCCGTGCTCGCTGGTCACCAGAAATGGCTCAAGACCTCACAGCATTCTACTCAATGGACGTAGAAGCAGAGCTCACAAACATTCTCTCAGAGATGATCACTCTCGATATCGACCGTGAAATCCTTAACGACCTACTCACACAAGCTCAAGCAGCTAACTACTTCTGGAGCCGTGCCCCCGGTCGCTTCGTTAACAAGTACACAGGTACCGAAGTTGCTCGTACCAGTACCGTTTACCCCGGACCACAATTCACAGGCAATGTCCGTGAATGGTACGAAACACTTATCGAAACCATCACAGACGCAGCCAACGTCATCCACAAGAAGACTCTTCGTGGCTCAGGTAACTTCATCGTGTGCTCACCAGAAGTGGGTACCATTCTTGAAGCAACAGTTGCTTACCGTGCCAACTACAAGATCGACGGCGACGGCCAAGTTCGTGACAACATGAGCATTGGTGCAGAAGCTGTAGGTACAGTAAACGGTCGCTACTCAGTGTTCGTTGACCCATACTTCCCAGTAAACAAGATCCTTATCGGTCTTAAGGGTTCAACCTTCCTTGAAAGCGGTTATATCTACGCTCCATACGTACCACTCATCCTTACCCCCGTAATCTACGGACAAGAAGACTTCACTCCACGTAAGGGCATCATGACCCGCTACGGTAAGAAAATGGTACGTGCAGACTTCTACGCAACCGTGACATGCTTGGACATGAGCGTAATTTGATTTGCCTTATAAATAGGTAGTTCAAAGGAAAGGCAGGCTGAAAAGCCTGCCTTTTCGCATTTATACACTCTAAGAGAAATATAAACCCATATCCAAAAATGCCTTTGTGTGTTAGTATATATCAAGAGGTATATATGAAGTTTGTGTTTTTTGATAAAGGCAACGAAGGCGGGATTTATAAAATCATTAATATCGATAACGGCAGGATTTATATTGGATCAACCAGTAGATTCAAGACAAGAGCTTACAGTCATTCGAATAATTTAAAAGCAAACAGGCATCTAAACAAGTTCATGCAAAGCGACTTCAACAAAACAGGGGCAGATTCGTTTTTGTTTGAAGTTTTGGAAGTTGTGGTGGGGGACAAACAAGAAAGATTGGATCGTGAACAGTTTTATATTGATCAGTGGTATGACAACCAAAAAAACTGTTATAACTTGGCCAAAGAAGCTAAAGATACCCGTGGTGGAACTCGCAACAAAAAACAAATCGACCACACAACAGATGGTCGCTGTAAACCTTTTACAGAAGAACGTCTTGCTCAACATTCAGCTAAACTGAAAGAAACATGGCAAGACCCAGTATTAAAAGAATCTTCCAGACAAAACGCTATAAAACAGTGGAGTAAACATTCTGCAAACATAACTGTAACCAATAAAACTACAGGTGAGAAAGTTGTTATAGACGGTTCTATTAGGCAGTTTTGTTTGGACAAAGGATTGAGCTATAAAGCTTTTCATCAGCTTGTAAAAGGCAAGATAAAGAGTTCTGGAGGGTGGTTTATAGGAGAAACAGAGCCAGAGTATATTAGTCAAAAAGGTCAAGTTAGAAAGCCTTTAAGTAAAGAGCACAGGGAAAAGATAGCTGGTGGAAGATACATGGGCATAAAACTTGTTAACGAACAAGGTGCAGAGATTATTTTGGGTAACAATATCAAGCAACAATGTCGTGAGTTAGGTTTATGTTACTCTACACTTCTTAAAGTATTGAATGGTATATGTTATTCGGTTTCGGGTTATACTAGAGACTAAGTAAAAGGAAGGGGAGCCCTAAAAAGGCTCCCCTTCTGCTTTTGTACTATTTACATCTTGGAGATATACCAAGATGCTTACACGCCTTTATAAAGCCATTAAGGAAGCCGTTAAAGGTAAACCACTAAAGCTACGTTCACCTCGTTGGGATGACGTACGTAAAATCCATTTAAAATCGTTTCCAGCTTGTGCGGCTTGTGGTTCAGAAACGAATTTACAAGTTCATCATATAAAGCCGTTTCATTTATATCCAGAGCTTGAGCTTGACGAAGAAAATCTTATAACGTTATGTGAAACAAAAGCTCACAAGTGTCATTTTAAGATTGGTCATTTAAATAACTGGAGGAGGGAGAATCCAAATGTTGCAGAAGATGCTGTAGAATATAGCACTAAAAATCAGAATGCCTTGGAGAACATCCCCAAGGCACCCTAAAGGTAATTAGTTGTTATTGAGAAAGATTATTTCTTTTTGCTGACTGATTTTGTTACTTGTTCAGTTGTTGATGAGGTTTCTGTTGTTGTGCTTACTTCGACGGGTTTAGGTGATTCAGGTTTTTCTTCCTTGATTGTTTCCAGTGCCTTAGCTAGTTGGTTAACGGAAGAGTGCATACATTGTTCTTGCAGACGAGAAACTGTTTCTTGCAAAGAAACAACCTTGCCTTCAAGTTCGCAAAGTTTTTCAAGAATAGCTTCACTGTTTAAGCCTTCGATGCTCAAGTCACCTTTAATGCAGATTGATTGTTTGCCACCGGCACCTGCATATGTACCATTTAATACTGCTTTCATTTCATTTCACTCCTTTTGGTGTTAAGTATTGATTATATATATATATCAAGCCAGAATCATTGTTCAAAGCGATTGCTCAAGTTAGCTTAATCGAACTATTTAGAAAACAGGAGTGTTGTATGGTGTTAAATGAGGGTGGCAATATTTTTAAGGACAAGAAAACAGGAGAAGTTTTCACACAAAGAATCAACAGGGATGATGTTGAGCCAACTCTTCGTTGGTTGGAAGGCAATCTTGGTCTTGACCTTGTTAGTAACACTCTTGGAACCACGGGAAGAAAAGCAACAAGTGGTGACCTTGATATTGCAGTGGATGAAAGCTCAATATCAAAAGAAGAATTGATATCAAAGTTGTTGGGTATTGAGGGAACTACAAAAGACGACGTTAAAAAAGGTGGCATCAACGTACACTTTAAAACACCAATCAAGGGAGATAGTAGCAATGGATTTGTTCAAACAGACTTTATGTTTGGCAGTCCAGAGTGGTTAAAGTTTTCAATGCAAGGTGGTGTTGAACATTCTGAGTATTCTGGCAAACACAAACACGTTTTACTTGCAAGCATTGCGAAAGCAACAAAAACACCAGAATACCCAGAAGGTCTTAAGTGGTCACACACAGAAGGACTTGTTGATCGAGCATCAAACGATTCAATATCAAAGAATCCAGAGGAAGTCGCAAGTATTCTTTTAGGTAAAGGATTTAAAGGTTCTGATCTTTCAAACGTTGAAAGTATTGTAAATGCAATAAAAAATCGGAATAATTTTGATGAACTTGTTAGCAATGCAAATCAAACTTTTGCAACCAACAAATCTTTTGCTGCACCACCCATAACAAAACTATTAAAAGAAGCTTTAGAAACAAGAATACAACATCCAGAAGACATGATTTACTGGGAAGGTTCTGTAGGTGCTCAGAAGGCTGTAAACGGCTTATTAGAGCTTGCGGAGAACGCAACCAGCACAACTACTATCAAATGGGATGGATCGCCTGCAATCGTGTTTGGAGTGGATAAGGAAGGTAAATTTATTCTAACGGACAAAGGTGGATTTAGCGTTAAGAGTTACAAGGGAAGAACAGAATCTCCAGATGAACTTGAAAGTATGATTAAAGCTCGTGGAGAAAAAGCTGACAAAGATTATTCACAATTTGCTTTGGATATGAGAAACATATTTGTTCCATTCAAACAAGCACTTAAAAAAATCAACAAGCAACCCGATGAAGGAGTATTCTTTAAAGGTGATTTGCTTTATATGAGCAAACCAAAGATTGTTGGAAACGAGTTTGAGTTTAAGCCAAACGTTGTCACATACAAAGTTCCTGTTAAAACAGAGCTAGGTGACAAGATAAAACAAAGTAATGTTGGAATTGTTCTTCATGGAATCATGAGAGAGGATTCAAGCGGTAATGTTGTGGAAGAGTCTCTTGAAGAATTAACAAGCTACTTTAATGGCAGTTTGTCTTCTGGTGGTTTGCTTGCTGGAACAGTGTTAATCTTTTCTCCAGTGT
>Ga0194128_10007479_pt1 | contig 14259 bp, 14 predicted proteins | sample TA2KigCa65mmetaG_FD_148650 | JGI IMG/M metagenome (GOLD analysis project Ga0194128, IMG submission 148650) | Freshwater microbial communities from Lake Tanganyika, Tanzania - TA2015037 Kigoma Deep Cast 65m | ecosystem: Environmental > Aquatic > Freshwater > Lake | place: Tanzania: Lake...
CCGCCAGCCGTGTAGATGCGGATGTTGCACGCCAGCCGCCGCCCCTGCCCGCTTTTCACTGTGTACCAGTTGTTGCGGTTGGGGTAGCCGGTGGTGATGGCGTCGGGCGCATCCCAAATGGTTCCCGGTGGCTCGCGTTGGATGTCTTGCCAGTCTGCCGGGAAGTAGACGAAGCCGGGCGTCGTGGCCGTGTCGGGCGTGTTGGCGTCAAGGCCCGACACCAGAATGCGAATTGACGTGGCTTGCTTGAACGTCCCAGGAGCCGAAAAATGGGAATAACCGGTCAGGACTTCGTGTGCAACATCGTGAGCGTCCCCGGAAATGGCATCTACCCCAGCGCCAGCGGTCGTGCGCGCTGCATTGGCTCGAAACAATCGGCCAAGCGTATTGCCCAACACCAGGACGCCATTGACAACAGCTGCAGACGCACCGCCCTCCGATTGCGTGCTACCGGTAGGCAAGGCAGCGCCGCCAATGCCGGGGTTGAACTCATCGTCCCCCCAGCCGACAATTTGTGTCCATTCGCGGGTATTCGTGTCCATGGCGGAGACAAGGCGGAACGATCCGCCTACGCCGTCGCCTAGCTTCCCGCGCGATATCCAGTAAAGCGCCCGTTCGTTCCCATCGTGAATTAGCTGCGCGTCGTAGACGGTCTGCTTATTGTCCCAAGTCGTTAGCACGCCCTGCGCAATCTTCGGGGACACCGCCGCCGATAGCGCGCCCTCCCCTGCGGACAAGACCGCCTGTAAGTCAATCGGCCCGTGTTCCGTGGCAATGATCGTCGTTGAACCGACCTTGGCCCAGCATTGTTTCCCGACCGGGCGTCCAATGTCGAACCGCCCGACTAGGCTCCAATCGGTTGCGCTGCCCGGATCATCGCCGGAGTAGACCAGGCATTCCCCGTTGTCCGAGATAGCGCACAACAGGTCGTCCGGACCGTCGCCGCCGTCAATCGACAGGGGAACCAGCAAAAACACGGAGCCGCCGCGCAAGTAGTTCTGGCCTGCCGGGAATGCCGTTAGCGCCCCCTGAAACGCGCCCGCCGCTGCATAGTAGAAGTTGCCGCTAATCGCCTTGTTGGCTTCCGCCGTGTAATACATGCGCCCCTTGAAAGGAACAGCGGTATCCAAGTCCGAGGCGGTTAGGCCTGTGATCGTCATGGCAGTAATGGTCGTGCCGTCATAGAAGACGGGGGCGAGGCCGCTACGGGTGAAAATGATGTTCGTGTCAAACCACGACGGGTAGTAGTACGTTCCGGCAACAGCCGTAGTAAACGCCGCCGCGCGGTTGCCGGTCCAACTTAGCGACGCGGGGACAATGTAGAGCGTATGGTTGGCGCTTGCCGAACTGCCGTCCGTGCCGACAATGACGGACCCATTGCGATGCTCGGCAATGACGGTGACGGGGAAGCCAAAGCCGGTGCCCGTGATCCGGCCCAACGGCTCAGACGTAAACGGGTTTGTCGTGACGGTTGTTCCCTTGCGCGCCTCAAGATAGCCGGGGCGCGGCAGGAAGTTGATTAGTCGAATGCAATCAGTCTCAGGGACGGATAGCCCCGTCTGCGACATATTCAGCCCTGCGGGAGCCTTCCACTCAAAGACGGGCATCAGTTAGCCCCACTGCGACGCATAAGGGTGCACCACGTACTGCGCATCCGATGGCGTGACGTTCGTCGATAGGATCGACGGGCCGTGCTCCGCCGCAATGCGCGACTTCTGGTAGCTGACGGCCTCAGCTTGGGCTAGCTGCCAGTCTCCCGCGCCGGTCGCTTGCTTGTAGCGCCACAGCAATTCGAGGATGGCTAGATCATCGTCAAAGGCCCACAGGTCAGTGTCAGCCGTGAACCGAACCTTCTTAGTCGTTCCGGCGCTGTCCGTGAACATGGCCGATGAGAAGTAGTCATAGAACAGCGACTGCCCAGACGTTCCGTTCAATATCTGCAACGTGTTGGCGCGCTGGCGGACAAGAAGCGTTTCGCCAATCGTGATATTGCCCGCCTCCACCATCGCCCATACATCATCAGGCGTGGGCCACGTCACGTCCCGCACGTTGCCGCCCACGTAGGCCGTGCCGGGGACATAGCGATAGAAGTCATCCGGCAGGGTAAACGTTTCCGGCCCGCCCGACATGCCCTCGGACGTACTGACGCGGGGCCAGGTCAGGGGCAGCGTGCGGACATGCGCCGCCGCATTCTGCAACAGTGCGCCAATACGGGACGTACTAACGCCGGACGTTAGTGATTCATTGCCGCACGTCTGCAAGACGTGGTTGCAGATGGCCAAGACGGAAAGGGGCATTAGACGGCCTCAAGGCGAACGCGGGGCTTGCGCCCCAAATAGACATTGGCGAGCCGATGCCATGGGATCAGCTCGGGCCAGATGGTTGCGGGGTCAGCCTCGGCTAGCGTTTCGACGAACGGGAGGCGGGCCGCAAGGCACAATTCAACGTCTGCCGGAGTCATCTTCGGCAAATGGGCAACGGGGGTCAGGTCTTTGGTCTTTTCGTAGTACGCCCATGATCGGGGGTACTGGCGCTTGTCGGCTTCGGTCGCCGGGCGCGCAACTTTCTCGCGGCTCTCCGGATCGCCGATGATGACGTAAAGCCGATTACGGTAAACAGGCCGCTTCGGTTCCCCCTGCATCGGCCCTTCTTGGTCGTAGTAACCGCCCGGTTCCGTCGCGTCCGAATCAATCTCAGCGACCAGTGAGAACGCGGCGGGCATTTCGCGCTTGGGGAATCGCTCGGCGTATGCGCCGGCAATGACTTCTTGTTCGTTCATGCATTACCCCTGCATTACCTGAAAAGGAAGGCGGGGCCGTAGCCCCGCGCTTCCGGTAGCCGCTCCGGGTTAGGAAGCGATGATAACGCCGTGCGCGCTGGCGCGGTTGGTCGCCAAATTCAACTGCGCGAACATCGGGACGATTTCGTAGTCGGCATTGGCGATCTTGCGCGCCGATTCGACCTCGAACAGCTCCGAAGTAGCCGCACGGATGAACAGGTTGTCCGTGTTGAGGAAGTACATGCGCTTGTCGCCGCAGTTGTTGTCAAACACCACGTCCGCGCCCTTGTATTTGATCGACGTATAACCCGCGTCGGCCATTTCCGGCGATCCCACACGCTGAATCGCCTGCAAGGACTCCTCATAGTGTCGGTACATTTCCGAACCGCACGGGATCAGGTCCACTGCATCCGAACCGCGAACCGTCTGCAACCACATCGCATTCATGCGGCCCGTGATGTTCGTCGGCGTGGTCGCCGCAGCCCCAGACACCTTGGAACGCCAGAAGGCATTCGCCGTCAGGCTGCGGTCAATACCGCCATAGGTGCCGGTCGCCGGGTTGTCCGGAACCGCAGCAAGCAAGCCCTGAAGCTGCTTGCCCGAGAACGCCGTGCCGTCCGAGAACAAAGCGGCGGCAAAGCTGTTCATCGCCACGGCCTGCGCCTGCGTGATGCGGGCCTTAATCAGTCGCACGCGGGCTTCCTCGCCCGAGTTAATGCGCTTCTCGCGGCCCGAGATGGACACGAAAATGCCGAACTGACGCCACGGGTATTCAGCGGCATCGATCACTTCCTGACCCGTGGTCGGCGGGGTGAAGGTATCGTACCCGTCGAACCACTGCGCCGAATTGTTGGTCCCGTAGAGAATCAGCTCGGCAATGCTGCGCCCGCTGACGCCATATTCAATGTTGCCCTTGGTCTTGAGGCGACGGGCAAAGGCGTTGTGGCCGGTGACGTTGTCTTCAAAGGTCGCGGAGAAATTCCGCGCGGTTGTGGCGATCAGGTCGCCGATACTGGTATTCGCTGGCATTTCAAATCACTCCAAAAAGGGAAAAGGGTTAGGTCATTGCGCTGCGGATGGCGTCCTCAAGGGACGTAGTCCGCTTGCTGGTGGCGCTTCCGCCACCTTTACCGCCGATGTTCCGGCTAGCCCTTGCCGCTTGTTCCGCCTTTTCCGAACGTGCCTTAGCCTCTTCTAGCGCCACTTTCCGAGCGCGTTCGATAGCCTCCGCTTCCAGCTTCTTGCCCAGCTCAGGGTGCAACTTGACCGCCGCGTGATACGCGGTTTCCAAGCTGTTAGCCATGCCAGCCGCAAAGACCTTGGGGATAAGCTCGAACACTTCCGAAAAGTGCGGGTAAAGGGGCTGTCCGCTTTCGTCCGTTGCCGACTCGAATGCTTCAAGCTGCCGCACTACGTCATTTCGCAATTGCTGCCGTTCGTTCTGCAACTGCGATTGCTGGAAGGCTTGCATACGCTGCAAGTCCTCCCGAAGCCGGAGAACTTCCGGGTCCACATAAGGCGTTTCGGCCACAAGTCCGGTAACGTCTACGCCCCATTTATCTGCCAACGCGCGCAGCGCCGCAGCGCCGTCCCGTGGCTTATACGATTCGGCCAGGTAGGGAAAGGTCTGGTCCGGGTCCGATTGCAGGCGATTGGCAATCTCGAACAACTGCCCCACGCCCTGTTCAAGCGTCATGCCCTGCAAGCGGTATTGCGGTTCGTACTGAGACACCAGGTTCCAAATGGGCTGTGCCCGCTGCCGGAATGTGCCGTATTCGTTTTGGAGCCGCCCGATATACGAGTAAGCGCCGTCAAGCTCAGGGCGCAAGGATTCGTAAAGGCCGCGCGTCGTTTCGTTCTTGTAAAGCTGTTCCAGCGCCTGCCGGCTGGGTTCCTTCCATGCCTTGGACCATCCCGGCGCTTCCCATGCGGGAGCCTCGGGCGTTTCTACCGCTGCGGCTTCCTGCGTTCCCGCGTCGGTGTTTTCGGTGGCCGCGTTAATGGCGGAGTCAAGGGCGTCTTGCGTTTCTTCGGTCATGACTTCTCCATCCCCCTGCTATTCGCTTGGGGGGTTAGGTTGTTCCCCGTGAAACACGGGCGGGTTTAGGCCGGAATGGCCGGGGCTAGCGTTGCCGCTTCTGCGGGCGTCGCTTTGTGATACTCGGCTTCGAGGGCTTTCAGCGGGGCCACGCGCTTTTTCTCGCGTTCGACGTGGCTACCCACGGCCCAATCCGCATCGACCAATCCAGCCCGCCCCAATACCTCGGCACGCTGGCGCTTGCTGCTAATCACTTGCCCGGTGGCGACGCACTTGTAAGCGTCCCAGCGTCCGGCAACAAACCCGTAGGACGCCTGCGGGCGGATGCCCATTTGCGCATCGCAACACACGGGGGCGTGTGTATGCCGTTCCGAAATACTGTTGTATTCTTCGGTCTCGCTGCCACAGTGCGGGCAGTGATAAAGGTAAGTGGGCATGGATGGTCACATCCTCGCGTTTATCGTTAAGCCCTTCGCCGCTGCGGCGATATTGGGCGGCTGGTGGCTACTGGCGCGCGCGTGTGACGACTGGTTGCCCCGACGATTGCCGGACAACAAAGTCACGCGCTTTTTGTTCAAGCGGATCGACTAACGCTGATTCGTCAAGGCCGTTGACGTAGGCGCGGCAAGCGCCGGCCCCAAGATGCCAACGGCTACCCGCCGTTGTTGTGGCGTAAGGTTCGCCAACAACTGCGCCGCGCGTTGCGGGTCAAGCATGGCTTGTTCAACCACTTCTGCGACGCGCTCACCGCCTGCCGCTCGGGCACGGTTGACAATGTTCAATATGGCGTTTGCGCGTTCGCCCCCGACAAGCCCGACAAGCTCATTGCCGCCCATCTGCTCCTGAAGCCGCGCGCCGTCGAACAGGTTTTGGGCTGTGCGCGATCCGGGGGGCGCTCCCTTCGATTGCGCCCGCGCGAAGGCGTCCAACTGCCCGCGTATGGCTTCCGTCGTCTGCCGCTGGTCCGGGGTCATCAGGCGATCCGCGCGAGCCTTGCGGAAGCCGGTTGCCTGTTGCGCCACGCGGTCCAGGTCATCCGCTGCGCGCGAGAACTGCGCCGGCAGTAGAACCGGATTGCCGGAAGCGTCTAGCGCGGCCTTGCTGCGGTCCAGCAGGGCAGCGCCCATGCGAACCTGCCCAGCCTCACGCATCCCGCCCGCGTACCGTTTCAGGTAATCACCGAACTCTGGCGCTACTTTGCGAATCTCGCCGTCTAGCGCCTTCTTCACTGTCATCAACTCGCGTGCCGCAGCCTTCGCCACGTCACTATCGCCGCCCGCCTTGCCCGACAACAGGTCGCCAATATGCTGGCGGACGTTGTAAAGCGTATGCACATCGTCAACCATTCGCGAATCAGCCGCCAAAAGGCGTCGCGCCTCTTTGATCGTTCGCTGCGCGGTCACGCTGGAAGGCTTAAACGCAGCCAGTCCTTCAAAGTCTCCGCGCCGGATCAGCGTTTGCGCTTGGCGCAACATATCAAAGTCAGCCGACGACATGCGCGAGCCTTTCACGTCATCAATAAGACGTACCGCGTTGCGGGCGCGCACAGCTTCGTCAACTGGCTCCTCAAAGAGCGCCCGAACGCTTGACAGCGTGCGCGTGACCCCCTCGCGGCCTTTGCGATCCCTTACAAGGCGATCTGTAAGGCTGGCAACGCGGCGCGTGTTAACGCCCGATTGCTGGCGCGCTTGATTAAGCAAGGGCACCGCGCTTTGGCGCGTTTGCTGTTCAATCGCGTCTGCCGCCGCTTCATCCGCCCCGCCGAACGCCTGCCGTATGGCATTGACGCGCGCCGTGTTGTTCATGCCCTGCTGTGCGGTGTACGCATCGCGGAAGCTCGGGCGGGCCTGCGTCAACATGCGCTCAAGACCGACAAGCCCCGTGTCGTCCGTAATCTCTGCGATGGTCTGCCGTGTGCCAGGAACCGCAGGGCGACGCATGGCGGCATTCTGAATCGCTTGGCGTGCCGCGTCCTTGTCCGTGGCAACTTTCATCAAGATATCTGCGGCCTGCGCTTCGCGAAGCGCCTGCCGCTGCGCAGGTGTTGCGCGGGTCGCAACAGCGCCGACAGCTTTTCCAAGCCCATAGCCCGCCGCGCCAGCGGCTGCGCCAGCAAATGCGTTGCCTAGCCGCGTTTCGTCCTGCAATACCGGCTGCGCGCCTGCGTAAAGCCCAGAAACGCCCGCCGCCGCTGCCACATTCTTCGGGGCCAGAACTGCCGACGCTAGCGCGCGGGTGGCGCTCGCCGCAGCGCCCGCACCTTTGGCAACCCGCAAAGCGCCGGTAGCAGGAATCAGGACTTGCGCGATATGCCCGCCGATGTTCCCGGTAAGCCCTGCGCCCGTGTCCAACAGCGCGCGGTCACGGTCGGCGGCTTCTTGAATTTCCGCGTCATCGTAAAGCCCGACAAGCTGCCCCAAGCCGCGCCCCGTCTGCGCCACGGATGACCCAATGCCAGCCGCTAGGCGACTAAGCGTACCCATGCCGCTTGTGGGGTTTACGGCTTCCCGTTCCAGCCGTTCCAGCGTCCCGCCGAAACGCTGCATAGCCGAATCATCGCCCAGCGCCTTAGCGTCAAGGAACGCCATGCGTACATCGTCGGCGTTGTTCATGTCACGCTTCGGCGTCAGCTCATTGAGGCGCGCTGAAAAACGCTTAACCGCTGCCGTGTCACGATTCCTGCGCGCTTCCGCCAACGACGACAAGACGTGTTGCCGGTTGTTCCAGTCTTTGCGCATTCGATTAGTAACCGTAGTTGTAAGGAATTACATCATCTTCGGAACCGCTGTTAGTGCCTTCATAGTTGAAGCCGCCGCCGCCTGCCTGCCGGAGCGTTCCAAGCCATGTTTTGTAGTGCTGCGAGATGCGATCAAGCGCGCCCCTCAGTTCTGCGGGGCTTTGCAACTGGTCAAGGCTGGCAAGCGTTGCCTGCAACATTTCCAGCTCCTGCACCGCTACCTGACCAAGTGCCCCGCCAGTCGGGGACATTTCGCGCATTCGCTGCAACTCGCCAAAGCCCACATTGGCCCGCAGGTAGTCAAGGCGTGCTTTCAGGTTCCGCGCATCGGTTCCGGGGACCAATGACAGAGCGCCGCCGAAGCCTGCGGTCATGCCGCCGACCATTCCTTTCGTTTGCTCTACCGCCGCAAGGAAGTTTTCGCCGCGTGTGATCTGATCTTGCAACCGCGCCTGCGTCTTTTGGTCGTTTTGGGCTTGCTTGAGGGCGTCGGCAGGATCAGGGTCAATCCCTAGTTTCCTACGTGCCGCTGCAATCGCCTCTTCTCTCGTATACAAGCCAGCCGCAATCTGCGCCTCAACTGCGCGAGAAAGTCCTGAAGAGGGATCGACACCGCCGCCGCCACCGCCACCACCCCCACCGCCACCCGCGCGCGGGCTAGCGTAAAGAACGCGCGGGGTGCCATCTGCCGCAAACTCGACGTACTCGTTGCCGATGCGTTGCCGGTTAGGCTTGGCCGGCTGGTTCCGCTTCAAGGCTTCGTCAAGGGAAGAATCGCCATAGGCCACAGAATCAGCCTGTTCACGGCTAAGACCCAATCCCATCGCGCGCTGCCTGCGGCCTTCAAGTTCCCGCGCCGCCCGTTCCTGCTCCTGCGCTAGCGCCTGCTGTTCAAGCGCCGTTTGCTGGTCAAAGTAGTCACGCACAGAAGCCGACATGGCCTCGTCACCGCGCTTCGCAAGGTGCACGCCCGCAAGCGTGCTCACCATCTGCGCGAGTGCGCCCAAGTTGCCGGAACCGGGGACGTACCCGGCATTCATCAGGGCGTCCGCAAAGTATTGGTCACGTTGACCCTTCCGAAAACGCGGGTCAAGGTCCGGTGTTCGGTACTGGCCGGGAAGGGCAGTTAGACGCCTGTTCTGTTGCATCGTTAGCCACCGCCGAAGGGATTGCGGAAACGGATTGATTGCGGAATGTTCGGGCCTGCGCCGCGCTGCATTCGCCCCGGAAGCTGCCCCGCCCGCTGAATCTCAGGCGTGCGGCGCAAGCGATCCGCGCGGTTCTGTAGGAACGCCCCAGCGCCCGCGCTTGCCATCATTGCCAAAGCGCCCATGCCCCCACTGTTTGGCGTATACCCAACACTCATCAGTGCATCCGCCATGGCCTCTAAATTCTCAGGGTTACGCATCCCGCGCCGGTTTCTGCCGCCAAGCGGTTGCAGGCGTTCCAGTCTGCCCATGGGTGAATAAACGGTCATGTTAGTTGGCGTCCTTTTTCTGCCGTGCGGGGCCGCGTTTCTCAGTGTTGCCCTCAAGTTCCGCAATGCGCTGATTCTGGCTCTGTACCGTCGCAATCAGCGCGCCGATCACGTCGCCCAACTTGATCACGGGCAGGTCAGGCGTATTGGTCAGCGCCTGGTTGAATTCCTCGGCATAGGTGCCCAAATGGACCGCTTCCGAACCCTTGTAGCGCCACAGGTCAACCGGCAACGAATAGATCGCGCTCGCCACGTCGCCAATGTTGGCCGGGGCGATGGTGTCCTTCATCTCGCGCGCACACAGGAACGCGCCAATCACGGCGCTGCCGATCTGCCCGATGGCCTGCCCGCGTGAATTGCTTCGCTGCGCGCGCATAGCTTCTTCGTGCTGCCGTCGCGCTTCCTGCATTTGCAACTGCGTCAGGTACGGACCCTGTACGTCAATGCCGGTTGGCCCGCCCTGCGGCAACAGCCCGAACCATGGCAATGTGCGCTGGTAGTCCTGATTAATCAGATCGTTGTCGTATATCTGGCCCTGACGGTCAAAGCCCAGCATCGCCAGCAAGTTGCCGAAGTCCTGCTGGTCGAGCCGGTCCATGCGGTCGGCATCAAAGCGCCGGCGATCCTCGCCAAATTGCGTATCGAACCGGAAACGGTCTTCACCGAACTGAGTATCAAAGCGCCGCGTGCCTTCGTTGAACTGCCGCTGGTCTTCCCCGAATCCGAGATTGAACCGGCGCGTTCCTTCCTCGAACTCCTGCCGACGCAAATCGCGATCCGCCTGCGCCATCTCGGCTTGATACCGGCCAGCCAGCCCCGCGTTGCGCTGCGCATTGACCCGTTCCAACGCCGCGTCGCGTGCCTGCTGTTCCTGAAAGCCCTGCGCCCAAAACTGCTGTTGTGCGCCCAAGCCCTGCTGCGTGGCAGACCGCCGCGCTTGGTCGAAAGCGTCCGACCGCTGGCGATTAAAGTCCGCCATCGCCGTATCGTAAGCCTCGGAACCGGGGCGCAAGCCGCGACCAATCAGCGATTGCTCAAGTTGCCGCTGGCGTCCTTCCCACTGCGGATTCAATGATCGCTCGTATTCCGCCATCAGGTTATCAATGAACGGGCGCGTCTGATCGAGCGGGCTACCCCCCGTGCGCGGGGTTGCACTCATCCCGGCCTGTTGCAACAAATCAGGCGAGGCCGTGTAGCCCATCGCCTGCATGGCTGCGACTTGCCCAGCCGGATCGTTGCGAAACTCCGTGGCAAACGTGCGCGCCGCCGCTTCCGGGGTGCCGTAAAGCTGTGGCTGCAATTGGCGCAGCCGCTGCCATTCGTCTGTCACCGCCTGCCCGTTTGCGCCAATCGGATTGCCGAACGGGTCCGTCTGAAACGTGAAGCTCGGGGGCGGTTCGACCGACTGCGTAATGCCGCCCGTTCCGGTCGGTGCGCCGAACTGCTGCCCAGCGCCCGTCAGACCGCCAGCAAGCGGGCTACCGACGCCCCCGCCCTGTGGGATATCCCACGGGTTCGGGGCGGCTTGCTGCTGCCCTGCGCCCGCGAAGAACGGGGCCGGGGCGCTCGTGGTCATCTCGTAATCCGGCACGCTGCCAAAATTCGACTTGCTCAGATCGCCGCCAGGTCCGGGGCCAATCGTCGGGGGCGGGAACTTCAGCGGGTCCGGGCCAATCGGGGCCGGCTTGCCCACAGTCGCCCCGATAGGCGATGGCGCTTCATCCGACAAGCTCAAACCACCCGTTACAGGCGGGCGGGAGACAGTCGGGGGGTCAATTTCCGCTACCGGTTCCATGATCGGCTTCGGGCGCATGGCGTCCGCAATCGCCTGATCTAGTCCGGGCTTGACGGGTGTCGTTTTCTTGCCGGGGGTTGGAATGACAGGCTTCATCGCGACGGCCATCACTTACGCCCTCCGCCGAAGCGGCCTAGCTGCCGCTGCATCATCATTTGAACCAAGTTTTCAAAGCCCGGAACCTGCCGCAGTCGGCTGGAATCGCGCATGGCAAGCCCCGCCGAGCGGTCCATGATCCCCTGCATTTGGGGCGTCAACTCCGTCCGGAACTCCTGCCGCCCGTCCGGGCCGGTTGTGTAGCGCTGGGAACCGAACGGGCCGAACGTATCCAGCCGGTTCATCTGCGCGTCTTGGCGGATAATCGCCTGCGGGTCAATTTGCGGCGGGGGTGGAGCGGACGACCTGCGACTTCGGGACATAGTTGAATTCCTTTGGGAGTAAACCAAGCGCGATAAGGTCTTTCCCTTCATCGCCCGCACGAATCAAGCCCTCGACTTGGAAGCCGATGGCCTGGTACATCTTCAACAACCGCTTGCGCTCCGGGTACACAAAGGCCGTGACCCGGTTCAATTTCCAGAAGTCGAACGCCGCGCGGAAGGCGCAGCGGATGAACTCAGGCGCAAAGTTGCCGCCCGCGAGACTGACTGTCACGTCCCCGCGCTGCCAGTTGTAAAAGGCAATCACGCTGCGCGTCTTGCCGTCTGCCGTTACTTGCGCGATGAACTGCGCGTCTTGCGGGAACTCGCCTAAGCGTTCCTCAATGAACGCCCGGTATTCCTCGCCCGCGTCAATCATTGGCCTTCGGCTTGCACTTCTTCTTCGGTTCGTCAAGCACCTTGATCGACACCACACACACGCGGGGGATACAAATCTCCCCCGTAAAGTGCGAGTGCTTGCTGCCCAGCCGGTCAACCGTCCCGGCCACGATGATCTGGTCCGGGGCGTCCAACACAAGGAAGCCCACAGACTGCGCCAGCATGGAGCGGCGCTTTAGCCCTACAACCGGTTGCCACTCGCCCTGCGGGTGGCTGGCATCGTGCCACTTGACGTGGACAATCTTGGGTAGCGCATCACTCGCCATCAGCCTGCACCCCCATTCGGAACGTTATGCCGTGTTTCGGATGCGTCACGAACAAGGCTTGCTGCGGTTTCTCAAATCCGAAGTTATTGCGGTTGGCGTATTCGTCGTAACCCTTCAGCGAACCATTGACAATCCACCGATCCCCCGGCCCCCATGCCAACTGGTGCCAGTGCCCGAAGATCATGGTGTCATAGGGCATGTTTATGGCTTGCTGCCGCGCACGTTTGCGCGCGTCACCGATGCTCCACGGGACAAGCGGGCCGCTAATGCCGGAACCGCCGTAGAACTGATCCCCGTGCGTCATCAGGAACCGTCGCCCCTGAACCGGGTAGACGATGTCCGTAGAGTCCGCGACTTGTACCGTTACCCTGTCGTCTTTCGCGTAGTGCCGCGCAAGAAACTGATAGAGAATCCACTCATAGTTGTCGATCACCGCATTTTTCGCGCGGGGCTTGCGGTCGTGCCGCCCATGGTTGCCGGTGACACATGGCACGTACACCGTGCCGAACTCTTTTTTGAGTGTGTCGATTACAGCTATCAGATGGTCCAACAGGTCTAACAGGCAAGCATTTACCGGTAAAACGTTGCTTTCCCGGATTTCATCATGGATGTTGCCCGAGAGCATGTCACCCCCGAGCGGCACAACGATCCCGTCGTAATCGCCCTTACTCAGCACGTCCCGCAGCAACACAATGGACGTTTCGCACACGGTCTTTAGCCGCCGCTGTGCAATGTCCAAATCAAATTCATTGACCCCGTTGACTTGGCTTTTGAAGACCCGCTCGCCCCAATGCAAGTCAGACAAGAAAAGGGTCGGCGTGCCATGGTGCCAACGGGCCGTTGTGGCCTTTCGCTCCAACAGCCACTTGGGCGGATGGCGCGGCGCTTGCTGCACATCGTGAATAAGGTCAAACAGCCGTTGCCGAATGTCCGACTGCGCCCGCAGGCGCTTCACTTCCTTAGCCAGCTCTGCCGCGCGGGATGCGCTGGCGTCCGCTGCCACACGGTCGCGCGCTTCTATGCCCGCTTGATGATCCGGCAAGGCTGGCAGGTTGCCCCGCTCCTTCCGTATCCGCTCCCAGCGTGTCCGCAGGGCCGATTGGGACGTATACCCGCAGGATCGGGCAATCTCAGCGCCAGATGCGCGCCTTGCCACCCCTGCGCGAACCGCTGCGACTAGGTCCGCGTCCGAGTATCGACGTGAAGTCATTCCATATCCCTGATTGTGGATTACGCCGCGTCGGCCAGGTCAGCCAATGCCGCCAGCTTCAGCGCCGCGCGGACTTTCTTCACCAACTGCGCCGCGCGTTCCTTGCGCTTGCGCTGCAATTCGTCTTCTGCCGCCCGTTGCTGCGTAATGCGGGCAGTCACACGCGCCACCGCGTCAGCGAGTGCCGCAAGGTGCGCTTCTTCGGTTCGGTAGTCCTTCGGCTGCGGAAGCGTCCAACGGGACGTATCCGGGGCCACGGCATCCCGCGCCGCGACTTCCAGAACGCGCTCGACTTTCTCAGCCGTGACCGGGCCGCGCAGTGCGTCCTGTATGGCTGCGGTCAACGCATCCTGCTCGCGTCGCTTGCGTCGGACGGATACGAACCCGCCCCCGCCTGCGACTTGCGCAATCGGCGGGGCGATGCCCTCAGCCGTCAGCGTGCCGCTGGCAGTGAGTGAAAGCGTTGCAGAGCCGGATATAAACCCGGTGTTGCCCGCCTCAAGCGTGCCCGTCGCGCTGAACGTGATGCTTGCGGAGCCTGAAATAGACCCCGCTGGCGGGGGCTGATTAGGCCCAAGCCAGTTGTTTGCGTCCCAATCGCCAGCGGTCCAATGACCGCCGCGCCATTTCGTACTCATGTGGCGTCGTAAGTCGCCGCCGAACGGTTGCCGTCTGAATCAGCCGTCCCGGTGACGCGGTCCTTCGTGTCCGCCAGGTTGCGGAACACGGGCGACCCCGGCCCGCCTGTGGACTTGCCCGCCGTCACCGCTGCGACAATCCGCAACATCTGTTCCGCCGTGAAGCCGGTCTCGACCAAGTATTGCCACACGGCATTAGCGACATTGGGCGCAGTCAATGCCCCCGTGTCCGCCGTGGTGCCCGACAAGTTGCCAATCGCCGTCAGCACGCCCGTAGGCGATACCGTAATAGTCGCGGTCCCCGTCAGGTCTGCCACCGCGCCCAACAGGGCAGCGGGAACGGTAAACGTGACGGACGTATTGCCCGATGCGAACAATGCGCCCGCAAGGTTGGCGGACGTGGTTAGCGAGAACGATGCCGACCCCGACGCGCTAACGACTAGCTGTAGCTGCGCGTCCGGGACCGAAAACGTGATATTCGTTTCGCCCGAGATGTTCCGCCCT
>Ga0194128_10007488_pt1 | contig 14254 bp, 12 predicted proteins | sample TA2KigCa65mmetaG_FD_148650 | JGI IMG/M metagenome (GOLD analysis project Ga0194128, IMG submission 148650) | Freshwater microbial communities from Lake Tanganyika, Tanzania - TA2015037 Kigoma Deep Cast 65m | ecosystem: Environmental > Aquatic > Freshwater > Lake | place: Tanzania: Lake...
TCACATGACCGCGGTGAACGCCGCGTGGAAGCGGTCGATCAGCTTGGCGTAGGTCAGCTCGTCCACCGCCACCGCGTAGGCGTTGTCGGCAAGCTTGGCGCAGTAGGCGTGGTCGCGGAGCTTGCGGAGCGCCTCGCCGGCGTCGTGCAGGTCCTTCGCGACGGGGATGTAGTGGACGTCGGGCTGGAAGTACCCGTTGTACCCGCCTTCGAACAGGATCTGGACGGTCTTCGTGCCCGCGGCTTCCACGTGCCGGCCACTGATCGTCCTGACCGGGATCGGATCCCGGTAGTCCGCGAAGAAGCGCGCGAAGATCTCGGCCATGTCGGCGTTCGGGTTGTCGCGGAGGTGATCGATGACGCGCAGGCGCGTGGCGTCGGTCAGCTCGAAGTAGTCGCCGCCGGCCTCCGTGCCGAGCTGACCGCGGCAGCGGTTGAGGAAGGCGGCCCACGCGCCGCCCGCGAGACGACGCTCGTCGTCGAGGGAGATGTCCGTCGTGAATCCCCACGCAGGCGCGAGCTGCTGGAAGCAGTCGGCGATCCGCCGGCGCTCGTCGTTGCCGAGATAGAGGGGCGGCTCGGTGGCGCGGTAGCCGATGTCGATCTGTCGCTCGTCCCACGGCGTGGTGGGACGGAACGCCTCGGTGTCCAGCCCCCCGCTCGGGATGCAGACGACGGCGCACCCCAGGCGCTGTCGATAGAGCGCCTGCGCGGCCGGAGCCGGGTTCATCGTCACCAGCAGCCGGACGCCGAGGCGCTCGCAGAACTGCATCTTCTCGGGCATCGACTTGTACTCGTTACCGATGAAATACGCGGTCGGGCGACGCAGGCGACACACCGCCTCGAGCAGCCGCTCGCCGATGACGGAGGCGTTGGAGAACACCGAGTGCAGCACGACGACCGCCTCGAATCGCGCCCTCCGGACGCGGAGGTGGCTCAGCAGACGCGCCGTACGGCGGCGATCCAGGACGTTGACCGGCGTGCATCGAAACCCGCGATGGCGCATGAAGTGCGGGGGCCAGTCGATCTGGTACGAAAAGCTGGCGTTCTCCGGCGACGCCCCGTAGAGGAGGAGGACGCTGACCTCCCGCACTACGTGCGCTCGAACACGGCCCGGCTTCGCGTCATTCGCCCGCCGGCACGCGGAGCACGAACGGGTCGGCGACGAACTTGGCATCCCACGTCTCGCCCGTCGCGAGCACGCGGCGTGGAGGCGTCACGACGTCGCCCCGGGACTCGGACCGGCTGATGTCCATCCAGATCTCACCGCTCCGCCGGCGGTGATAGCCGTGCAGGTAGAGCACATCCGCCTCTCCGTTCTCTCCCGGCAGCAGGTGCGGATGCGCGACACCCGCGGAGAAACGCCGGGAGAACCACCGGTCGAGCGCGGCGTCCACGGCGTGCGAAGCGCGAAGCTCCCGCCCGAACAGGGTCAGGTCGACGACGTAGGGGCGCCGGAGGTGGACGCCGGCTCTGGCCTGCGGGAGCACCTGCGCGAGGTGCCCCCATGAGCGCCCGTCCTCCGAGCGCATCCGGTAGATCCCGAACATCCCGTTCCGCGTGTTCTTGAGCGTGAACCAGAGCTCGTACCCGTCCGCCCGCTTCAAGACCTGGGGGTAGTGGAGGTTGCAGTCACCGAACTGATGTCCCGACAGGACCCGTGCACGGATCGACCACCGCCGGCCGTCCGCGCTGTCGGCGTCGTAGAGGTCGTTGCCGTCACGATACGACCCGCGGCTGTAGATGAACCACATGCGGTACAGCCCGTCGTCGTCGATGACGCTCGGCTCGATGAGCCCGATGCGTTCCTGCGGATCGAGCCGTGGATCGATCGCGCGCATGTCGTCGAGAGACAGACACGGGGACGCCTCGCAGTCGAACGCGACTCCATCCTTCGAGCGGGCCAGGCCGATCGACGTGTGATGGGGCGGCGTCCTCGCGATGCCCTGGTAGAACATGACGTATCCGGCGCTCGCGGCGAGCACGGTGGGATTGCAGACCCGGAGGCTGCGCCACTCGATGCTCGCCTCGGCGGCGACCACGAGGCCGTCGCCGTGCACGCGCTCGAAGTGCACGCCATCCGTCGACGTCGCCAGCCCGATCTGCTCGGTGCCCGCCGCGTCCCGCGCCATTCCCGCGTAGTAGAGATGGTAGCGTGCCGCCCGCGCGCCGCCGCTCACGCGCCAAACCGCAGGTCGTACCAGGTCACGTCCTGCTTCATCTCGCGGCGGATCGCCTCGAGCTGATCGCTCGCGCGGTAACAGACCAGCGAGGCCCCGCTCGCGAGGTGCCGCACCTGATAGAAGCCGTACTTCGCCTGCAGGTACTCCGCGAAGCGCGCCTCCGCGCTGTGCTTCCACACGTGGGCGTGGAGCATGACGGGCATCTCGGCCACCTTTCGCTCCCATGTCGTGTAGCGCATGACCACGGGGCGATTCAGGAACACGGGCCGGGGAAACTCGTCGGGGTGGAGGTACTCGGCGAGGTGCACGAGCGAATTGTGCCGGTACCCGTTGCCGAGGAGCAAGACCTTGCCCTCGACCTGGTTCAGCTTGTACCACGGCGAGTGCTCGTCCATCGCGTAGGGCGACGAGCGGTGGTGCTCGCCGACGAGCTCGACGGCTCTCCGTCCCCACGCCGTGACGTTGTACCAGGGATGCACGCTCCTCACGACGTCCCGTCGCCGCCGGAACACCTCGGAGATGAGGCCGCGGTGCGACGGCCACGTCGCATAGTCGAAGACCTCCCGGGACAGGGCGTGGTCCCATCCGTCGCGCACGGCGTCCGTGTTCATGAGGAGCGTGCCCGTCTCGCCCACGAGCTCGACGAGCGTCCGTACCACCTCTCCGGCCAGCCGGATGGATTGAGTGCCCGCCACGAGATGCGAGGCGGAGCTGTGGACGTGGACGATGTCGCCGGCCCGGATCCCCATGTCCACGAGGGCGGCCCTGACGTCGGCGATGCCGACCGGGCTGCGATCCGCGCCACGGGCGACAGGCCGGTACGAATCGCGCAGGTCGGCGAGGCAGCGGCGCACGATCTTGAGGCGTTCGAGGGTGGCGGGATCGAGCCGACGCGACACCAGTGATCGGACGGCGCTCCCGAGGCTCATGCCGGCCGCCGCTTCGCCTGGATCGTCTCCACGATCAGACCGACGGTGAGGAGCTCGACGATCTCCTCGTCGTCGAAGCTGATCCCGAACTCCTCCTCGAGCGCCAGAATCAAGTTCATGTGGCGGAGCGAGTCCCACGCCGCAATGGTGTCTGCCGAGGCCTCGGGAGTCACGTCCTCGGCCGGGACCCCCATGACCTGGCTGACGACCGCGACGACCCGGTCCGTCTCGCTCACGTGATCGTGCTCGCGATCGTTGCGAACCACCGAGGGGGCGCCGGGATCGCCCCGCTCAGATCGAAGACGAACACGCGGTCCGCCTGGCTCTCCGCCGCGTCACCCTCGATGAAACCATGCCGGAGGTAGAAGTCTCCGACCTGCGCGTTCTTCGGCGTCGCGTAGAACTCGCCCATGACCCGTGCACACCCCTTTCGCCGCGCGAGCCTCAACACCTCGACGAGAAGGACGGCCTCGACCCCACGGCTCAGCGCGCGGCACGACACCAGGAACGTGTCCACGAGGGCGCCGCCTTCGCGGTACCGGAGAACGCACGCCGCCACGATGCCCGAGTCACCGAAGCGGTCCCGGAGGCGAAGGTAGACCACATCGGACGCCTCGTGGGCCGCGAGGTGTGCGATCTCCGCGTCGCCGTACCGGCGCGTCGTCAGGTTGAACTGATTCGTCCGCTGCGTCTGCTGGGCGATCCGTGGCGTCGCGGCGGCGTCGGCGAGACCGACCTCCGCCACCATCTCCAGCGATCGAAGGTAGCCCTCGAGGTCTGTCGCCGTGTCCTCGAGCCGCTTTCGCTCGGCCTCCGCCTGGTACATGGCGCCACGCTGCCGGTCCTCCTGGGAGACCGCCAGCGTATCGAACAGCCCGGAGGAGGCGAGGATCAACCGATACTCGCTCGGCCGCTCGGGCGGCAGGTGAATGACCTCGACCTCGGGCAGCTCCCGGCGGACCAGGTTGACCTCGAAGTCGCTGTCGTCGACGAACACCATGCTGTCGAGCCCGAGATTCAGGTCCCGCGCGAGATCCCGGAGGTTGCTCGCCTTGTCGTTCCAGTTGATCCGGGCTGCCGCGACGTGCTGCTCCTTCAGCACCATGCCCGGATGCTCGCGGAACACCTGCCACACGTCCTCGGGGTTGTTCTTGCTGCAGAGCGCGATGAGCACCCCCCGCGCCGACAGGCTCACGAGCTCCTGCTGGAGCTCGCGGAAGGCCGAGCCCGGATGCGACTCGCCGAGGCGCAGCCCACCCAGGCCGTCCTCGCCGACCACTCCGCCCCAGAGGACGTTGTCGCAGTCCAGCACGATGCACTTCTTGTTCTTCCCCAGGCGCGCACGCACGAACTTGAGGTCCTCGAACGCGAGCTCCCGCAGCGCCTCACGCGCATAGGGCGCCTTCCCGAGATGCCACTGCCGCCAGTCGAAGAACCGGCCGTATCCCACGCGCGCGAGACAGGCGTCCGTGTCGACGAAGAACGCGTCCCCGGCGTCGCGGAGCCGCCTGCGCAGCGAACGGTTCAGCTCCCCGATGACTGCCGGCTGCCCGTCCTCGCTCTGGCGGTCGAGGATTCCGAACGAGGGATAGGCCGGCGTCACGAGGCCGTGCCAGAGGATCATGGCCTTCGTACGGTCGCGGAGGGCGGCGCACACCGCGCCCACGAACTCGTCGACCCGCTCGAGCTCGGCGGCGACGTCCGCCTTGCTCAAGGCCGGAAAGTCCCGGGCCAGGCGCCACGACAGCTGCTCGAGCGCGGTGTGCACGAGGATGCAATCGGCCTGCGCATCCAGGATGTCGGCGCCCAGCGCGTCCTGGAGGATGGTGTCGTATGCCCCGAACGCGACGCGCGCGTTCAGTCCCGCCCGATACGCGAAGTACCGGAGGTAGGCGGCAACGGGCTCCACCGTGATGTTCCGGAGAACGACGAAGCGAAACGCGGGCATCCCCCGCATGTCCACGCGCGCCAGCTCGGCCTCGATCTCCGCGAAGCTCGGCGTCGTCACGATCGCCCCGTGCGGGCCGGTCATGCCATCACGAGGCCGCCGCAGACCCGGAGGTTCTGGCCGGTCACGTGCGCAGCCTTGTCGCTGAAGAGGAACGCCACGACGCCCGCGATGTCCGCCGGCGTGGCGAGGCGCCGCAGCGGGGTCTGCACGCGTGTGACCGTCCTCGTGCGCTCGGGAACGTCCGCCAGGAGCTCCGTCTCCGTCATCCCCGGCGACACGCAGTTCACCCGGATGCCCTTGGGCCCGTATTCGACGGCGAGTGACCTGGTGAACGCGACGAGCGCGGCTTTCGCCATGGTGTACGGCATGACCCGGGTCGGAGGAGCGCCGTCCGCGAAGATGCTGGCGATGTTGACGACGACCCCGGCCTGACGCTCCAGCATCGCGCCGAGCGCCGCCTGCACCATGTTGAAGGCCCCTCGAAGCTGGACCTCGACGTGAGGCTCGAAGTCCGGCCACGTCAGCTCCCCGAACTCGCGATGGACGATCCGGGGGCAGGCGTTGTTGACGACGCCCGCCAGCCCGCCATACTCGGCGACGGCCCGGGCCACCATCCCCTCCACCATCTTCCGATCCCGCACGTCGGCCTGGAACGGAAGGGCCTGCCCCCCCGCCGCCACGATCTCCTGCACGACCTTCCGCGCGGTCGCTTCGCCCTGAACGTAGTTCACCACCACGGGATACCCGGCGCCGGCGAGCTCGCCGGCGATCGCCGCGCCGATTCCCCGGCCGCCCCCGGACACGACCACCGCGCCCTTCCGCTCTTCTTGAATGCTCACGGCTTCCTGCTCCTCGCGTGGACGCAGTACCTTGACCTTCGCTTCTCCTTCGAGCACGCGCCGGTCCTGGCCGTCGAACACGACCGTCTCGAGCACGAGGATGCGCTGGGCCTCCGACTTCTGCTTCACGGTCGCCCGCACCCGGATCGTCTCGCCGGCGCGCACGGGGCGAAGGAACCGCACGTGCTGCTCGTACCACAGCGCTCCCGGCCCGGGCAGCCTGGTCCCGATCACCGTCGAGATGAAGGAGGCCGTCAGCATACCGTGAACGACGCGTCCGCCGAGTCCGGCCGACTGGGCGAACGCGTCGTCGACGTGGACCGGGTTGTCGTCGCCCGTGATGCGCACGAATGACTCGACATCGGCGGCGCTGATGGTATGCCGGACCTCCGCGACGTCGCCGAGACGGATCTCGCGAAACCGGTCGACGCTCACCCTTCGCCTCGCGCGAGGATCGCCGCGTAGTTGACCTCGACGCGGTCGCGTTCCCACACCTCCTCCGGGAAGTCGCCCACGGGCAGCGCCAGATCCGATTCGATGGCGAGACCGTGACGGCGGATCTCGTCACGGATGTGGGCCACGCTCTCGAAGAGGAACACGTGATCGATGGCCGGGGCATTGGCGCAGGTCGTGATGAACAGGTGGCCGCCGTCGGACACCGCCGCCTTGAGCGTTCGCAGCAACGCCCCGGGGTCGTCCACGTGCTCGAGCACCTCGCAGGCCACGACGTAGTCGAACCGGCCCCGGAGATCCCCGGCCATGATGTCCCGTCGCTCGAAGGTGCAGTCCGTTCTCCCCGTGAACCGCGCCACGACGTCCGCGGCGATCTCGAGCGAGATGGGACTGATATCCAGCGCGGAGAAGGTGGCCGCCGGGAAATTGCGCATCGACTCGGCGAGGAATACCCCGTGTCCGGGCCCGACTTCCAGGTAGGAGCGGACCCCCGCGAGCCGCCGACTCTCGCGCAGGAAGAAGTCGAACATCCGGTAGTGATTGGGCCACAGGAAGATCGAGAGCGCGAGCGCGTACATGTACGAGGTCATGTCGCGTTGCGATGAGTAGACGGCGGCGTACGCGGCCGCCGCTGATCCACAGGAGTAGCGGCCGGTTCGCTTGAACCGTATCTGCTCCGTCAACATGTCGTGGCACATCTTGAGGTAGGCGTCGACCACATAGTCGATGTCGAGGCCACGCGCTTCGAGGACGCCGACGAACGCCGCCGCGAAGCCCTCGGCGTGCGCCCGGTACCGTGGCCCTTGCCGTTCCAGGAAGCCGGCGATCGCCTTGCGCTGGAGCGGACTCTTCGCGCCGATGAGCGAGACGAAGGTATCGAAGCACGGTGTCCGCATGGTGTCAGGGCCGGACACCATCACCGTCGCGGCCCCTCCCCGGCGGGCGCCAGCGCTCCGTCGATGAACGTCTGGAACCAGAGCTCGAGACACAGGAGGCCCCACAGCTGCCGGCCGAACGGACGCTCGGCCTCGAGCAGACGGCGCACACCGTCGAGCGCGTAGATGCCGCGGGCGCGCGCCCGTTCCCCGAGGAGGACATCGGTCACGAAGCCCCGGAGGGGACCGCGCGCCCACTCCACGAACGGCACCGGGAACCCCATCTTGTCGCGCCGGTTCAGGACAGCCGGCGGAAGCAGCGTCTTCACCGCCGAGAGCAGGACGGCCTTGGACTTGCCGTCGCGGTACTTCAGGCGCGGCGGCATCCGGAACATCAGCTCGGCGATGCGATGGTCGAGCAGGGGCAGCCGCGACTCCACCGACGCGGCCATGCTCATTCGATCCTCGACGTGGAGCAGGGCCTGGAGGCTCGTGCGCAGGTCGTACGCCGTCATCCGGTTGAAGAGCGCGGAGCCGCCGGTCGACACGCGGCGGACGACGTCGTTGAACTGACGCTCGAAGGCCCCGTAGATCGCCGCCTCGTCCCGCTCCGCCAGGAACTCGGCCGTGAAGAGACGATCGAGATCCGGGGCGCGCGCGACGAGGCTGTAGTAGCGGCGCTCCACCGGTTCGAAGAGGCCCCGGCTCCAGAACTGCTTCAGGAGCGGCACGTATTGCTGGAGCATCGAGAGATTCGGGAGCACGTTGCCGAGGGTCACGATGTGGCGGGCGGCATCCTGGGTCCCGAAGATCGATCCCTTGAGGCACTCCTCCAGGTAGAGGAGCAGGTAGCGCGCATAGCCGCCGAAGATCTCGTCACCGCCCTGGCCGCCCAGCACGACCTTGACGTGGCGCGCAGCCAGCCCGGACACCATGAGCTGCGGAAAGGCTCCGGGGCCCGCGGCCGGCTCGTCGAGGTGATAGATGACGTCCTGGAGGCGGCCGGCGAAGTCCTCGGCGGTCGGGCACACGGCGTAGTGGGCGCTGGCGTTGTGCCGCGCCACGGCCTCGGCGTGATGGAGCTCGCTGAACGCCTCTCCGTCCGCGAACCATCCGGTGAAGGCCGGCAGCCCGCGGCCCATGAGCTTGGCGGCCAGGCACGCCACCACGCTCGAGTCCACGCCGCCGCTCAGGTAGGTGCCGACCGGGACGTCACTGCGGAGGCGCGTCTTGACCGCATCCTCGAGGAGGAACCGCAGCTCGTCGACCCAGTAGTCGTCGTCCCGCGCGTGGTCCTCCTCGAACCCGAGGCTCCAGTACTCGCCCTCCTCCAGGACCTCTCCCACGTCATCCATCAGCACGTAGGTCGCAGGTGGGAGCCGCCGCACCCCGCGGAACAGCGTGCGGTCGCCCAGGCAGTGCTGGAACGTCAGGTACTCCTGCACCGCCGTGGCATCGGGCTCCGCGGGAATGCCGGCCTGCAGCAGGGCCTTGATCTCCGAGGCGAACAGGATCCGGTGGCGATCGCTCCACCAGTAGAGTGGCTTTTCTCCGAAGCGATCGCGCGCGAGGAGCAGACGGCGGCGCGGCACGTCGTAGAGAGCGAACGCGAACATGCCGTTCATCCGCTCGAACATCTTCAGGCCGTAGCACGCGTAGAGGTGCAGGAGGACCTCGGTGTCGCTGTACGTACGGAGGCGGCACCCGCGTTCGATGAGCTCCGCACGCAGCTCCACGTAGTTGTAGAGCTCCCCGTTGAAGGTGACCCAGAGGGTGCCCTCCGGGTTGCACATCGGCTGGTGCCCGCCCTCGAGGTCGACGATGGACAGACGGCGGTGACCGAGGCCGACGTTGCCGAACGTGACGAGCCCCCGATCGTCCGGGCCGCGGTGACGGAGCGCGTCGGTCATCCGGCCGAGGACTTCCTCGTCGACCACGGCGCCGCGGTCCTTCAGCACGATCCCGGAGATCCCGCACACGGTCAGAACTCCACGGGGCACTGCGCAGCGTGCCGCCGGATGGCACGCTCGATCCGGTCGAGGTTGGCCGTCGACCAGCGCACGGTACGCGCGAGCCCTTCGGCGAGCGGGATGCGGGCCGCGAAGCCCAGACGTTGCGCCGCCTTCTCCGGGCTCCCCACGCGCGCGATCGAATGGTCCCAGGTGCGGGCGGGCACCCGCTCCACACCCGCGACGTTTCCTGTGAGCTCGTTGATCTGCTGCGCCAGAGCGACGATGGGCGTCTCGACGCCCGAGGCGAGGTTGAAGACGTCTCCCGCCGGCGTATCGGGCGCCGCACAGCGAAGGAGGCCCTCGACGACGTCGTCGACGCAGATGAAATCGCGGGTACTCCGCCCATCGCCGTGGACCGGCAGCGACTGCTTCTTGAGCGCTCGGTAGACGAACGTGGGCACCACGTTCCGCCAGATGGTCGCCGGCGTCCCCCGCCAGCGTCCGGCACCGAGGACCTCACCGGGACCATAGACGTTCTGGAAGCGTGCCCGCACGATCGGCAGGGCGTGCGCGCGATGAAACCAGATCGCATACATCTCGCCCGCCACCTTCGAGATCTGATACGGACTGTCGAAGTCGAGCGGGATCGGTCCATCCTCCGTCACCGGCGCGGCCGTCGTCGCCCCCTTCTCCGCGAGCGCACACCCCGTCGACGCGTAGACGACACGCCGCAGGGCGCGGAAACCCGCGATGTGCTGGAACAGCTTGAGCGTGGCGAACAGATTGTTCGCGTGGTCCGCCAGCGGGTCGGCGATCGACGACTGATTTCCGTGGTACGTCGCGAGGTGGAACACGACGTCGAACTCGTCCCCGAGGCGGGCGAGGACGGCGTCATCCGCGATCGACCCCTCGCGGATGTCGACGGCTGGATCGGCGGGGATGCTGTCTCGCTCCGCGGACAGAAAGTTGTCGACGACGACGATGCGGCGGCAGCCGTCCGCGAGGAGGCGCGCCACCAGGTTCGCGCCGACGAATCCGGCGCCCCCCACGACCAGCGCTCGCTCGGCCGCCCGCATGACCATCGCTCGGGCTAGTCCTTCAGCTTCAGGTGCGTGTATGTCTGATCCACACCATGTCGGCGGTACCACTCGACCGCCCGCCGAATCCCATCCTCGAGCGGGACCGTCACCTTCCAGCCGAACTCCGCCTGCGTGCGCGACGGATCGAGGAGAATCGTGGGGGCGTCATCGGCCCCGCGTTCGCGCTCCTCCACGGGTTCGCGGACACCCATCGCCTTCGCGACGGCGTCGTACAGCTCCTTGATCGAGTAGTCGGAGCCTGACGACACGTGGTAGTACCCCGGCCTCCCCCGCCCTTCGGCGGCGGCAACCGCGACGGCCACGAGGTCGTCCACGAAGACGAAGTCCCGACGCGTGTTCACGGCGAAGCACCGCTTGCCGGCCGCCAGGCGGCTGAAGAACGTCGGGAGGGGACCGCTCAGGTTGCGCGGGCCGTACATGTTGGCGAGTCGAAGGGAAAGGAACTCGAGCCCGCTCAGCGCGATGTACTGCTCGCCGGCCGTCTTGGTGATGGCGTAACTGTTCTCCGGCTGGAGAGGCGTCGCCAGCGTGACCGGCTGGTCCTTGGGGCGGCTGCCATAGCAGAGCGCCGTCTGGAAATAGATGAGGCGCCGCACACGCGAGGCCTGCGCGGCACGGACCACGTTGACGGTCCCCTGGACGTTGGTACGGACGTCTTCGGCCCACGCGTCGGGATCCTTGTACGAAGCGGCACAGTGGAGGACGACCTCGGGCTCGAACTCGCCGAACAGGCGGTTCGTGGCCGTCTCGTCGCCGATGTCGCCCTCCACCACGCGGAGCCGCGGCCGCGCCTGAGCGAGCGTGTCGCGCCGGCTGGTGGCGTAGTTGTCGAGGGCCACGACCTCGTGCCCGACGTCGAGCAAGCGCTCGGTCACATGCGATCCGATGAATCCCGTTCCACCCGTCACGAGCATTCGCATCGAGAATCCCTCACCCACCGGTCGGTGCGACGTCCGGCACGCCCACCACCGTCCCCGTCCCGAATTGCGCTTCACAGAGTCGTCGGTAGCTCGGAGCGCTGCGCAGCAGCTCCTCGTGACTGCCGATCGCCTGGACACGCCCCTCATCGAGAAGGACGATCCGATCGGCACGGATGACCGTCGACAGCCGGTGCGCGATGACCAGGAGCGTCACGTGTCCGGCCAGATCGTCGATCGCCGCTTGCACCTGCATCTCGGACTCGCTGTCCAGCGCGCTCGTCGCCTCGTCCAGGATGAGAACGTCCGGCCGCCCGTAGATCGCCCGGGCGGTGGCGATGCGCTGCCGTTGCCCTCCGGACAGCCGGATCCCACGGTCTCCCACCTGCGTGTCGTAGCCCTGCGCCAGCGCCGCGATGAACCCATCCGCGTGAGCGGCCCTCGCCGCGGCGACGACGGCGGCCGGCTCGATACGTCGGCCGTACGCGATGTTCTCGGCCACGGTCGCGTTGAAGAGCAACGCCTCCTGCGAGACGACACCGAGTCGGCGCCTGTACTCTTCCTGACGGAACTCGCGAACGTCCACGCCATCCCAGGTCACACGCCCCTCGGTCGGGTCGTAGAGCCGCATGATGAGGTCGGCGACGGTGGACTTCCCCGCACCGCTCGGCCCGATGAGCGCGACCATCTCCCCCCGCCGGATCTCGAACGAAACGCGCTTCACGACCTCTCGGCCCGGCTCATAGGCAAACGAGACCTGCTCGAGACGGATCGCATCGTTCAGTGGAGCCGGCTCGCGCGTTCCACTCGCCACCGCCGGTCGCTCACGGAGGATCTCGAGGAGCCGGCGGCCGGAGCCAAGGATCGCTTGCAGCGAGAGCAGGGCCGCCGCGATCTGCCCGATGGGGACGAAGGCCTGCCGGACGAGCATGACGAAGAGGACGAGACCGGCCACCGTCAGCCGCCCCTCTGCCAGCGCGCCGAACGCGACGAAGAGAACGACCCCGAGGGCCACGGCATTGGTGATGTCGCGCACCGGGTCGCCGACGTACTTGAAGACCGCCCCCTTCAGCAGGACCCGGCTCAGCCGCCTGGCGCTCGCGAGGAACCGTTCGATCTCGAAACGCTCGGCGGCGAAGCACTTCACGATTCGAATGCTGAGCATCGTCTCTTGAACGCGGCTGCTGATCTCCGCGTAGAGGTTGAACTGATCGGTGACCATGGCGCGGATGCGCTCGCGCAGGACACGGGTGATGACGAGGTGGGCCGCGAACACCACGACCACCACGATCGTCAACCGCGCATCGGTCTTCAGGAGCAGGAGGGCGCAGAACAGGAGCTGGGCCACGGCCTGCAAGAACGGCCGCAGCATCATGTCGACGGTCTGGGAGACGTCGAAGGCGTCGTTGACGAGGCGGCTGCCGAGCTCCCCCGTGCGCTGGCGGACGAAGTACCCCATCGAGAGCCCGAGCACGTTGCGATAGACCGCCATCTGCAGATCGCGGAACAGCAGTGTCCGGATCCGGCTCGCGAGGAGCATGTTCGCGAACGCCCCGACCGTCGACACCGTCACGAGCAGCACATAGGCCGTCACGGCCAGCGCCAGCACCCACCACGCGGATCCGCCAAGGCCCGTCCATGCGAGGAGGGTCGGCCCGACGTTGTTGAGGCTGACCTCCGACCACGATGCCGCGGGCGCCACCCGTTCGAGACCAGGCACGTCGAGGGCGGGAGCGAGAGCCAGCGGCTGCAGTGTCGCGACCGCGGCCACGACGAGGCCGAGCAGGGTCGACACGCCGAGCAGCGGCCAGTACGGTCGCACGAACTGCCCCAGCAAGACGCTGAGGTCGCGGACGTCGTCGCGGCGGATCACCACGCCTCCGCCAGCAGGGTCACGATCTTCTCGGCGGCACGTCCGTCTCCGAAGATGTCGCTCGACGGCGCCCCGCTCGGCGTCCACGTCGCCACGGCGGCTGCGATCGCGTCGCCGTCGACGTCGACGATCCGATTCCACCCCGCCTCGACCGTCTCCGGCCATTCCGTGCGGTCGCGCAGCGTGAGGCACGGCGTGCCGACGAAGAAGGCCTCCTTCTGCACGCCGCCCGAGTCCGTGAGCACCATCCGCGCGCGCCGCACGAGGACGAGCATGTCGAGATACCCGAGCGGCTCGATCGGGCACACGTTCGCCGGCAGCGGCATGCCGGCGAGCGCGGCCCGCGTTCTCGGGTGCACCGGAAAGATCACGCGCGTGTCGAGCCGGCCGAAGGCGGCCACGAGCGCGGTGAGGCGGGCGCGATCGTCCGTGTTGCCGGCACGATGGATGGTCGCGACGAGGTAGCGGCCCGCGTCGACGCCCAGCGTGGTCAGCACGCTCGACCGGCGCTCGGCCTCCGGCAGCCGCTCCCGGCAGAGGTCGAGCATCACGTCGCCCGTGTGGGACACGCCCCGGGTGATCCCCTCGCGCGCCAGGTTCTCCACCGCGCTCGGCGTCGGGCAGAACAGCAGCGCGGCGACGTGATCGGTGACGACCCGATTGATCTCCTCGGCCATCGTCGGCTCATGGCTCCGGCAGCCGGCCTCGACGTGAGCGACGGACACGCCGAGCTTGGCGGCGGCGAGCGCGCCGGCGAGCGTGGAATTCGTGTCGCCGTAGACGAGGACGAGATCGGGTTTCGTCTCGAGCAGCGTGCGCTCGACCGCCGCCAGCATCCGGCCCGTCTGCTCCCCGTGCGAGCCCGAGCCCACGCCGAGGTGGCGATCCGGCTGCGGCAGGTCGAGCTCGCGGAAGAAGAGGTCGGACATGGTGGCGTCGTAGTGCTGCCCCGTGTGCACGAGCACTTCCTCGTGACGCACGCGGAGCGCCCGGCTCACGACCGATGCCTTGACGAACTGCGGCCGCGCCCCCACCACCGTCACCACCCGCATGCGCTAGCAGTCCGTGGTGAAAGTCACTGAGAAATCCCTCGTCAGCATCGAGGGCGTGATCGTACAGTGCGGTCCATGGCGATGGGCAAACGCACAAGCGAGCAAGCCCCGATGTGGGTAGCGGCGACTGA